>ENA-OQIW01000119-OQIW01000119.1-human-gut-metagenome-genome-assembly--contig:-NODE-119-length-17914-cov-1.964806_pt1 | contig 17914 bp, 25 predicted proteins | sample MGYA00242586_ERZ504751 | MGnify/ENA primary metagenome ERZ504751 (study PRJEB26092, sample SAMD00036349) | human gut metagenome | host: Homo sapiens | study: EMG produced TPA metagenomics assembly of...
TTCGTGGACGCGGCCTGAACGTCGGAGCCCAGTTCTCCGCCGACTCGGACCCACCTGACCCTGACCGCCCCCGAACGCCGGGAAGCCATACTCCTCGATCCCTTCGAGGCCGAGCCCACCCTGGGATTCGAGCAGCTTATGGAAGCGCTGAACTAGTCCGGAATAATACGGTTGGACAACACGTCACAGCACCACAACAAAAAGACCCCGACCATCTCGGTCGGGGTCTTTGTCGTCAGTAATGCTCGAAGTAATCGCTACGAGCAGAAGGTCACTCGGTGACGGCCTTCTTCAGCAGGGAGCCAGCGGAGATACGAACGCCGTAGGAAGCCGGAATGTCAATCTGCTCGCCAGTGCGCGGGTTGCGGCCGGTGCGAGCGGCGCGCTTGACGCGCTCAGCGGAGAACAGGCCGGTGAGCTTCAGGCCTTCGCCGGACTTCATGGCCTCGACGAACACATCCTGGAAGGCGTTAACAGCAGCCTCGGCTGAGCTTGGTCAGGTTGGACTTCTGGGCGATCTTCGAAACGAGGTCAGACTTGTTGTATGCCATAAAGCATCCTTCTTGGGTCAGGGGACAAGCACTTTTGCTTAGTCCATGTTGTCATCAATGATACTAGCGCATGTTTCTGCGAAAACCCGCGTTTTATAAGGTTTTCACATTCTATTTCCCCGAAGGGGTATGAAAATAGACGAATCAGACAAGATTATGCTTGTCAAGCCACTTCATGGCCGCCGCGCCCAGCGGAATGCGCAGCCAGTAGAACACCACGCGGTGCAGCAAAGTGGCGGAAAGCGCCACGCCCTGCGGCACTCCGACCGCCACGAACGCGAATGTCAGCGCCGCTTCCACACCGCCCAGACCGCCTGGAGTGGGCACTGCGGAACCCAATGCATAGGCCAGCAGGAAGACGAACGTCGTTTCAATCGGATTCGATGAATGGCCGAACGCTTGCAGGGCCGCCCAGAAAGCGAGCCCAGTGGTCGCGTTCTGGAACAGCGCGCCAGGCAACTGACTGTGAGCTGTCGGGGCTGGGAAAGCACGTCCAGCAGCTGGTTGATATACGTCTTGGCCAGCGGCATAAGACGACGGGTCACCCAGTGGCGCAACGGCGGAATCATCATCGCAATGGACAGCACCACGACCACAACGCCCAGCACGATAACCAACGTGTTTGTCGGGATTGCGCCGGAGAACATGTTGCGGCCGGTGAACAGGCCGATGATGACCAGCATGGAGAAGTACACGGCGTAATACACCACGAGCGCGGCGCTCATAATTGCGGTCGCCTGGGTGTTGCGATAGCCGGATTTGCGCAGGAACTGCAGGTTGACGAACGAGGGGCCCACGCCGGCTGGCATGGATACGGTGGCGAAGCCGCCTGCCACCTGGCTCATGAAGACGCCCATATTGTCACGCTTGTGCCGCGCCGATCAGGGAACCGAGCGAAATCGACGAGCCGATCCAGCCGCAGACACCGAACGCGAGCGTCACCACCGCCATCAACGGGTTGGCGTTGGTCAGCGCGGTGATGATCTCCTCGGGCTTCAGTTGGGTGAAGACCACGACCACGGCCACGATGACCAGCAGCATGGTGATCATCGAACGCAGGAGAATCGGGCCAGCGTCACCGGTTCGGCGGATTCCACCGTCTCCTCGTCAGCCAGCGCGGTGATACGACTCCTCAGGCCCTTGAGCAGCTGCTTGTCCCACGTGCCAATGCGCGTGTGGGGGAGGGGACCGCGACTTTCTGAATGAACGGGGCCAACGTGGTCAACGTCGTGTCTCCCCAAGCTTCGCGGGCGGCCGCGACTGCCGGTTTCACGCCGATCAGTGCGGCGAACAACGCGAGTAGCTGAACCTTGTCAAGTGCGGTATTGGCCGGGCCGGAAGCGCTGTCGCCATTCAGCCAGCCGGCGATAACCGCAGTGCCATCTTCGAGCCGGGCGAGCGTATCAGGCGTGATGCGTCGGTGCGTATATCCACGGCGATTCGCCACGGACAGATATCGCATATACGCTACGGCGTCCGCCTGGGTAAGCGTGTTCAGGTTGGCGGGCAACTCGATGGTGTGCGCATCCAGCACCAGAATCGCGGACTCGTCCGTATCGGCGATGCCGTAGGGGGCGGGCGCGGGCAGTTTGATATTGTGCAGGCCGAGCAGCATGGCAAAGTGATGCTGAACGGCGTCGCGCACGGAACGATCGCGTCGAATGGACACGCTGGTAAAACGCACCCAATCCCAGAGTTGCTTCAGATAGCCGACGGTATGGGTTTGCGCGTCGATGACGGAAACGATAAACGACGGTTATTCGCGGTCTTCACATCGTAGATGCGCGAACCTTCCGCCAAATCGTCATCCAACGTGGCAGACAATGAGCCATGGCTGATTCCGGGCTCCTGATGCCGGATGAGTGAGGTGGTTTCCAATCCGATGCTTGAGAGCACTGCGACGAGATCTTTGCCCCACACGCCTTTATTCTGCGTGCCGACCACGAATCGGATAAGCATGCCCACCGTGCGACCGGCGGCCATCGAAACCAGCATGCCGGTAACCGAATGCCACGAAAGCACCACCATCACCGCGGCGATGGCATACAGGATATTCCAACTCCATTTGACCGTGGAGCGGGTACGGCGTGGCCCGGCGGCGGTCAGGAAGGACGCCATGCCGGCGTAGATGTCGGGCAACAGCCCGGAGCCGTATGAGGTGGCGGCTGAGACTAGTGCCATTGGCAGGGTGAAATCGTTCAGACTGCTGATTGCCGTCGATATGACCCACACAATGCCGTATCCGGCAAACATGGCCAGCGCGGACACCGCAGCTTGCAGCCATTCGCGGGCCAAGAGCAACTGAGCGAGCACGATAACTACGATGACCGTGGTGGCCAGCTGCGTCAGTACGGTGGAGGGGAAAGCAGCCAGCCAGTTGATGGCTTGGGCGGCGGTATGCGCGTCGGATTCGACGCCGCGCGTCATGCCGCCCAGATACACGGCGAACACCATGACCACGGCGGCCATCAATAGCGACAGACCGGCTCGGGTCAGGTCGCCGAAGTCGCGCGTGCGGCGCGGAGCGATGTCGTCGATGTATGGTCCGGAATCGTTGCTGTCGTCGGTTGCCGGGCTGTCCGGTCCGCTGACAGCAAAACTGGCCGACCGGCCGTCACCAGAGGCGATCGGCCGGTCGGTAGTGGAGGAGGTCGCCTTGTCCGGGCGATCTTCCGTAGTGGACTGCTCCTGTTCAGTAGTCATGAAATGGTTACCTGACGCCTGTCCTTGTTCGGTTCAGTTTGCGGTTTGGTTTGTGACTCAGCGCAGTAGTGTGGTGGATGCGATGGGCTCGAGGGACTCGCTCGCACCTATTTCAGCGGTCGAAAGCGACGAGCTGGCTGGCCACACCGGTGTAGGTGGCGGGGGTCAGAGCCTTCAAGCGAGCGGCGGTTTCCGGGTCGAAGGACTGCTGGTCGATGAACTGCTCGACCTGTTCCTTGTTGATGGTGTGGCCGCGCATAAGCTCCTTGACCTTCTCGTACGGCTTGTCCATGCCCGGCAGGCCCTTGAGCTCGCAGGCGCGCATGGCGGTCTGGATCGGCTCGCCAAGCACCTCCCAGTTCTCATCCAGCTCACGCTCGATGACGTGGGTGTTCGGGTGGATGGACTCAAGGCCACCCATGAGGTTGGTCAGGGCGAGCAAGGAGTAGCCGAGCGCGGAACCGATGTTGCGCTGGGTGGTCGAATCGGTCAGATCGCGCTGCCAACGGGATTCCACCAGCGTGGCGGAGAGGGTGTCGAGCAGCGAGCAGCTGATCTCGAAGTTGGCTTCGGCGTTCTCGAAACGAATCGGGTTGACCTTGTGCGGCATGGTGGAGGAACCAGTGGCACCCTTGACCGGCACCTGGGCGAACACGCCGCGGGAGATGTACATCCACACGTCCACGCACAGGTTGTGCATGATGCGGTTGGCGTGGGAGACGGTGGAGTACAGCTCGGCCTGCCAGTCGTGGCTTTCGATCTGCGTGGTCAGCGGGTTCCAGGTCAGGCCCATGCGGTTCGTGACGACTCGCGGGAGACAGCGATCCAGTCGACATCCGGGCATGCGGCCAAGTGGGCGCCGAACGTGCCGGTCGCGCCGTTGATCTTGCCCAAGTACTCCTGGTTTTCGATGTGCTTGAGCTGACGGTTCAGACGGTAGACGTAGACGGCGAGCTCCTTGCCGAGCGTGGTCGGTGTGGCCGGCTGGCCGTGGGTGAGGGAGAGCAGCGGCATATCCTTGAATTCCTCGGCCTTGCCGGCGAGGTAGTCGATGATGCGCTTGAACTCCGGGGTCCACACGTTTTCCATCGCGTTCTTGACGCAACGGGCGATGGAGAGGTTGTTGATGTCTTCGGACGTGCAGGCGAAGTGCACGAGGGTCTTCAGCTCGTCGTTGATGTTGGTCAGCTCGGCCGGAGCCTTGTCGATCTGATCATCGATGTAGTACTCCACGGCCTTCACATCGTGGTGGGTGATGGCCTCATGAGCGGCGTGCTGCTTGATGCCTTCGGCGCCGAAGTCCTCGGGAATGGCGCGCAGGAAGGCCTGCTCTTCGGCAGTGAACGGCTTGACGCCGTCAACGATTGGCTGGTTGCCGTTGCCTCAAAGCCGTTGGCCAGAAGAATCATCCATTCGACTTCGACACGCATGCGTTCGCGGTTCAGGGCAGGTTCGCTCATGTATTCGACGAGCGGGGCGGTGGCCTTGTGGTAACGGCCGTCGAGCGGGGTCAATGCGATTGCGGGGGAAATATCGGTAAGCTTCATAACCTCCAAGGGTACTTCCAGCCGTGAACCGAGCGGCTATACTGTGGTGCGGCGTTCCCGCCCGAGCCGCACAGGTCAAGGAACGCCCGTGGTTCGATTACTGTGTGCGGCCTTTAAGGCTAGGAGATCACCATGCCTGCAACCACCATTCATACTCCTCCGAAACGTCCGATTGCCGTATCGTCACTGAAATGGCAGCCGTTGGATATCGCGGTCGGTGCCACGCTGGGTGCGGCCTGCGGCGTGATCTTCTGGGGATTCAACTTCGCGTACATGCCGATCTCTTCGGTATTCGGCGCGATTCTGCCCGGTTTCGCCAGCATCGTGCACGCCGTCTGGTACTTCTCCGGTACGCTGGCGGTGCTGATTCTGCGCAAACCCGGAGCGGCGCTGTACGTGAACCTTATCGGCACGCTGGTCGAAACGGTGATTGGTAGCCAGTTCGATTTGGGCTTCGTGATTATCTCGGCGCTGTTGCAAGGTGTTTTCGCTGAGATTCCGTTCGCCTTGACCCGTTACCGCATGTTCAATCTGCCGATTTCCATTGCATCCGGTGCGTTGGTCGCCTTGGAATACGGCACATATCTGATGCTGTTTCGCTACGTGGGTGTGTCATTCGTCAGCCCGCGTGGCATTGTGCACATGATTTCCGAGGTCACCGGCGGCGTGCTTATCAGCGGCGTGATGGCCTGGTATCTGATGCTGGCCATCGCCAAAACCGGTGTGCTCGACCGCCTCGCATCCGGCCGCGCACTCATCGAGCGACGCGCCTGACACTTCTTTGCGCGCCACTTTCCCGGGAATGTTGCGCTGATAGAGGGGGTTTCGGGCATGCTAGCGCAACAATCCCGGGAAAGTGGCGCTAGCCGCGTCTCTGCGGTGATTGCATTGTGGGGTAGCCGATTGATGCTAAGCATTGACAAGTTGATGTGCCCGTTGCCATGAGACCCCGAGTATATCGCCTATTTGCTGTAGGGCGAGACCCATGCCATGTAGTTCTTGTGCTGCGGCGCGAGTTTCCCGCGCTGCGTTCGATCTGCATTCCGCTTCTTCCTTGCGCAGTCGCCGAGCTTCATCAAGATGCTCCTGCACGGATTGCGGCAGCTTTGTCTCTACGGTGAGTGCGAAATCAGCATCTTGTGTCATGACGGTGATAAGGTCGCGTGCCATACTTTCAATCTCTGCTGTTGTTCTTGCCTGCGTGAAACCGATACCGGGAATCTCAAGAATCCAGTATTTTTCGCCAGGACGAACGATGACCTGATATGTTTTCACTGCTGATACCAGCCTTTCCCGAGTTTGGCTTCTGCTTCTTTGCAAATAATGTCCGCGAGGTTGTTGTCGATTTCGTTATGACGTGGGATGGGGAATCATAAGTCCATCGAGTTGGAATATCTCATGACTCCCTCCTTGCCTGATACTTTCAAACGTGACATTCTTGCGTTCTGCCGCTTGCTTCATCAGTTTGATGAGCCATCTCCTACTCGTCATTATATTGTTAACTCCTTTCTTGACAACTCTGTCAAGTGTGGTATTTACTTTTAACCGCCGAACGTGCTGAACTCGGTGGTTCGCTCGCTAGGGGCAATGGTCGCGGACTGGGTCATGCGGCTTGGTAGTAGCGGGTTTCCTTGAGCTCTCCGTTGATAACTTCCTGGAAATGGGCTTCGTGGCGTTGCACGGCGGGGGAGCCGAGGTCGGTGGCGTTCTGATAGGCGGCCTGATGGTATTTGATCCAGTGCGACAACTCCCTGCCGTTGGTCGAACCAGCACGGGTGCGGCGTCATATGGGTCAGACCGGTGATGGGCGTTGGCGCCGGGAGTGCATGAGCCGTCCGAATGCACTGTGGATGGTGTTGCCGCGGGCGCGGGCGATACATGCCCTTGTACGGTGAGCCAGTTATCGGTGACCGGGTTGGCGGCACCATCCAGTGCGGCGACCAGTTCATCATCGATTTCCACGCTGGTGACCCACGTGCGTTGCGGAATCGGATGATTGGCCACCGGCGATCCGGCTGTCACCACATGCTCGATGGTATATTCCTCCGCCCAATCCGAGGCAAGCGTGGCGGCAACGATACCACCCTGGGAATGGCCGATCAGCGCCACGGGCTCATCCTTGCCGATGCCTGCCTGACGCATCGCCTCGGCAACCATGCGAGCGCTGTCCGCTTTCCTGCGGCGCTCCTGATCGGCGCTCATCAGTTCCACGTTCTGCGCCCAGCCAAATGGTGAGTCAGGCTGTCCATCGGTACCCGGGATGGTGACCAGCCAGGAGTTGGTTCCATCAGATCGTTCATAGCGTTGAATGGCGATGGTCCCATATTCGAGTCCGCTGTTCAGCTCGATTTTGCCGAGCCGCTCTTCGGCGAGCCTGCGCAGATTCTCCATTGACTCGGCCACCGATCCGCTTGCGCGGACAACGTCGGCATTCGCCTGCACCTCGCGCACGTCCAGATGATTGCCTTGGACGACGTCTTTCGCCGGGCCGGAGAAATTGGCGATTTTCCCCGCAGCCTTGTTGACCTCATCGGTGTGCGCAATGCTCTTGCCGATAGGTACGCCGCCAATGATTCCGCCCGCGCCGCTAAGCACTCCTCCTGGAACGGATAGGTGAACGTGGACATCCATGCCGGGTTCGGTTTGCCGTCAATAGTCCAGCCGGCCAGAAAGCCGCCCGCCGCCACAGCGGCAACACCCGCCGCGGCATATCCCGGTTTGGCCTGTGTGCCGGCCTGCAATAATTCGGTAAACATGCGCCGAGCCGTCATCTCCGCCTGAGAATACAGAGAGTGTGCGCGAATCAGCAGATCGGCCGCGCCACGCAGATCATCGCTCAACCGCTGACATGCCGTTGCATGGTCATAACACCGATTGCCCAGCGCGGCATATGGTGCAGTGACATGGCCGGGAACAACGGCGCTCGGATCGCCCGACTGCAAGGTGACGCACATCGGCGCACTATGCCGATGTGACTGCAACTGTAATGCGGCCGATTCCCAAGCCGTGGCTATGGCCGCAAATCCTGCCGCCTCGTCATCGAGAGCCTTGGCTATGGCGGCATATTCTTCAAGAGTGGCTGGCGCATATCCCACTCCGCCGTAAACGGACGATTCCACTTGCCAGTAATCGTGCTCGCTCATGACGACCCCCAAGCCAATCGGTGGGTGGTCTCCATGTCTTGCGCGAGACTGGCCGAATACTGTGCGGTGCGACTGAGCCGCGATCGGAATAGATCGGCGCTTTACCGGTCCACACGATGTTGCTGGAGCGGTTCACGGCCACCGCCGTCTGGTCCGATTGCGCCAGTGTGGCCGCACGCTGGACGGACACGAGGTCGCGACTACGCTGTACCGCCGCATGGCAAGGGCAAGTGCCGTAATCGAACGGCGTCACCGTATTGCCGGCAAAGCCGCCGGTGGGATCGATGGGTGCTGGGTTGCTGGTGTAGGTATTCATATATCCAGCTAAAAGGACAAGACTCATGCTTGTCCAGCCGGAACGACCAATGTGGTTCTAGCTTGCCGATTTTGGGTGAAGTTATCCCCAAGTGTTGTGCATAGTCGTAACGATTATCCACAAATAGCCTGTTTGGACATACCTTGGATCAGCCATGGCCTATCGAAAATTGGATAAATGCCAAAGCCGACAGCCGAAACCGGGAAACAGCCGCGATAAAGCCATGACCCGTGAGGGTGTGAGAAAAAAGAACAACTGTGAACGACTGCTTACCACGGCTTGGTAGCCCCGGTACCCTTGTTCTGCGTCGCTTTCTGCTCGGATTGGGTGGTGTTCGACTGGGTATCGGTGGATTGCTGATTGGCTTCATCAGCTCCTCGACCTGCTTCTTCTGTTCGTCGGTCAACGCGCCGCCCTTTTTGGCATTGGATGAAGAATTCTCGGATTGCTGTGCCGACTGGGCTTGCCCGGAATCGGAACCGCTGTTCTGCGCCTCGGCCTGTTTCAGGGTGATCTTTGTCAGCTCGGAAGAAATCGAAGCATTGGCGTCGATGGCGTCCTTGACTTGCGGCAACAGAAGCGTGCGCATTCGCCCGGCCTCGTCGAATTGCGCGTCGGTCTGCTGCTGTTGCGCCTTGAGCGTGGTGATATCCGTGGACTCGTCCTGAGCCGCTTTGATATTGGCGTTCAATGATGCGGTGGCCTGATTGAACGTAATCGAAGCGGACAGGTTTACTGCCGCCACGCCGGCAACCAGCAACAGCAATACGGCGCCACAAGCCAGGACGATACGTGCCCAAAGCGGACACTTCGCCCGCATCCGAGTATTCGCCGAGCCATCGTTCTCGTGGATTTCGTTACTGTTTCTCACAGCAGTCTCCTTGAGGTTGCGATCCATGCACCGACTTCCGTGGCAAGCAATATCGCCAACGCAATGGCCAACGGCCATACCACCGGCGTGGTGCGTGTACGTTCCCTGACCGTAGTGGTCATGCGCCACTGCTTCGACGACTTGGCCGAAACCGAATCCGCCAAAGTCTGTGAAGCGTTCACGGCCACATACGTGCCACTGATCTCGTCGGCAATGTCTTTAAGGTTCTTCTCATCCATCTTGGAGATGCCGGGTTCGCCGGTATCCGGGTCGACCACCCAGTGGTCCGTGGTGTTGGAATCGCCGGCACTGACGCCATCGGCGATGACGGGAATCTTGCCGCCCTCGGTCGAGCCGACGCCCACGGTAAACCCATCATTGAGATACTGGCGCAGTGACGAGAACGTACGACGCGTCACATTCGAGGTCTGTTCGCCGTCAGTGATGAGGTACAGCACAATCGCATCATCCGGGTGCGCTTCACGAATCGACTTCACGGTCAGCAGCAATTGATCGATCGGAGCATCCAGACTGGAGCCCGCCGACACGGATGTGGCTTCCACCGCCAACGTGTTGGCCCAATTATCGATGGCCGGCGCATCCGGGGTCAGCGGCACATCAAGCGTCCCCGAAGCACCGAACCGTAACGCCGCGAAACTGGCGTCCGGATAAGCGGCGGTCACATCATGCACGGCCTGGCGTGCGGCATCGATGCGGGTAATGGTCTTCTCGGACCCGTATGTGGCGTCGGCCACCGCCATCGACCCGGTGGTATCCACCGCCACAATGACGTCGGTGGCATTGATGGCCTGTGAGGTGGTAGACGATACCACGCTGGGAGTCAGTACCATCACCGCGACGATGAGCAGCATAAGCGTACGTCGTATGCAAGCCCACACGGTCTCGTCACTGGAAGCACGGCGACGAACAAATAATGCGATTTCGAGAATGGCCAGTACGGCGAGCCCGGCCGCCAGCAGTCCGCCGGCGACCCAGCCCAAGGCGGGGAGAAGGTGAATCCGTTCATCGCCTCAACCTCCATGCACATACGATCCAGATAATGAGTATCACGGCCAGAGCAAGCGTCCACAGACCGGGAGCGTCCACCATCGAGGATTTCGCCTTGTTCTCCACATCCGTATCTCTACGCGACTGAATATCCCGTACCAGCTCATCTATCGACGCGCCATTCGATTGGGTGAGGAAGATGCCTCCATGCGACTCGATCGCGGACTTCATATCCGTTGTGGTTTGGTCCGATTCACTGGCTTTCGGCCCGGAATACAGGCCGTCCACGGTGATTTTGGTCTGCTGGGTCAAATCCAACGCTTCGGTCAGCGAATAGGTGGGCTTGCCCGACACGACGTTGTCGGTGGCCAGCACGATGGATGCCGCACGCTGACGGTCGGCATTCGCATGATTGGCTTCGCCATAAGCGAAACCGGGGAGCATCGCCGCGCAAGACACCACGCCGTCGCCAATCAAGGAGGTGGCGTCCTTGCGGTTCTGCGTGCCTTCGAGCCAATTGGCGATGTCCTGATATTCGGCATCGGACATCTTATCGATGTCATCCTGCGACTCGACGCCTTTCAGCGCCTTGCTGGCGGAGGTCAACTGTTTGGTGACCAGTTCGTAGTCGTCGGTCAGCGGGAACACCGTGCGTGAGGTCGAGTTGAAGATACTCAAACCGATACGTTCCCCCTCGAAATGCTTGACCAGTTCCAAATAGGTGTCGATGACCTCGCGATCATAGGGGAGCGTGGACCCCGACACATCCAGACACAGGACGATATCTCGGCTGGAAGCGCGTTCGTCACCGGCATCCACTTGGCTGGGGCGAGCCACCAGCACAATGGCCAGCGCCAGCGCAAGCACCAGCACGCTGATGGCGAGACGGCCCAAAGCGCGCCATTGACGGAACAGGCGGGAAGCGTGCTCGGTATTGAGATCGTCGTCCATCGAGAATACAGGGTGTCGTCGGCGGCGTTACGGCGGGCGAACACGACAATCAGCACGATAATCGCCAGCGTCGCCAAGACGCCGGCCAGAGCGGCCCAAGGCCAATGCCATGCCAGCATCATGAACGCCACCTTTCCACCAGATTCGCCACCCACTCGGCGGCCTGCTGCACGCTGGTCGTCTGGGCGATTCGGTTGCGGGCATCATCGGCAAATTCCGGTGGATACAACGCGCCAATGGTCTGCTTCAATGCGTCCAATCCTTGGCGATTCGCGGGCGTGCGATTCAGGTACGCCAAATCGGTCAGCGTACTGGAACTAAGCTCCTTGCCTGATGCGGCACCGGCGAAATCACGGGCGATGACGGCCAATTCGACGAAAGCCTCATGCCGGGGCAGTGCTCCGGATTCATGACGGGCCACCACATCGTCGATGCGGGAACGCCACTCGGCCTTGGAGCTGGCATTGCTATGAGCGCCACGCGCACGGTCGCTGTTCCGAGGTTTGCGTGCGGGGCGAGACAGCATGATGATCAACGCGATCAGACCTACCGCCAGCAACAGGCATGCGACGATGGCCACCACCAGGGGAGTGGTCAAGGCCAACGACTCCACGGGCCTGAGATCGCCGGGATCAGTGGCGAGCGGGATGATGGGGAACATGCTGTGCATCATAGATCACCAGCCAAAGTCAGTCCGACCAGTTCGGGTGCAGTACCCAGTCTATTGCGTGTGGTGCGGGCCAATGCCCGGGACACCAGGGCGACGAAACGATCGAACATGGATTCACTGGATGCGGATCGAATGATATGGGAACCGGCACGGGTGAGCTCCTGTTCCAAAGCCGCGGCCATATACGCGCGATGAGTATCGACCTCGGCCGCTGCCTTGGCGTTGCGCAGGAATGCCGGCACAGCCGTGCACTCAAGCCGTCGGTGGGAGCGTGGCGGGATGAGACGGCTTGAACGGATTCATCGTCGCCACATCGATCAGCACCATCGGATGGGTGCGGGTAATACGACGGATCGTGGTGATATGCCGCTCCTCCATCGCATGCTCATCGGTGGCCAATACGATCAATGCCTCGCGATCCTTGATACGGCGCGCATATTCCAGCAGCGCGTCGATATTACGGTGATGATTCCAATCACGGTCAAGCGCCTTGTCCAGCGTGCGTTCGAACTGCGCGAACCCACCGTTGAACGGCACGCGGGTGATACTGGACTCATCGCCGAACACCAGCGAAATATCGTCCGACCGGCGCAACGACAGTGCGGCGAACATACGCAGCGCATTGGCGGCAACCTGCCATGCGCGTTCTCCGGAAGGGCATACGCCAGTCATCTCCAGGCCCACGTCCATCAGCAACCAGACCCGTGACGTCGACAGGCGCTCGCGCTCGACCACCATGGGGCGGCCTTGGCGGGCGCTGGTCTTCCAATCGATAAGACGGGATTCGTCGCCTGGCTCATAGGCATGCACATCCATCGCATCGCCGCTGCCGCCGCGACGCCCGGATGCGTGTTCGCCCTCCAGCGCGCCCAAAGCCTTCCTTACGGTAGGCAGGCTCAGCTGAGTGCCAAGGGCCTCGATCTTCTTGCGAACGGAATCGGAACTCACGGAACAGGAACCGTTTCGACGATCTTGTCGACGATCTGATCGCTGACCACGCCATCGGCCAGTGCCTCGAACGTCAGCATAATACGGTGGCGCAGCACCTCATGAGCGAACGCCTTGAGGTCCTCGGGTACCACATAGTCGCGCCCGGACAGCAACGCCTTCGCCTGGCCGATACGGGTCAAGGCGATGGTGGCGCGCGGCGAGGCGCCCAAACGCACCAAGGACGACAGTCCCTTGATGGGGCGGGAGCCGGCACCTCGTGACGTGGCGGTGATATCGACCGCATAACGCATGATCGCGTCGGAAACATGCACGCGGCGTGCCGCCTTGCGCAAAAAATCAACGTCGGACACGGAAATGCGTTCGCCGGTGATGGTGTCGGGACCGATCATATCGGAGCCGCGGCGGGTGAGCATGGCCAGCATCCGAGCCTCTTCGTCGGGCGAAGGATAGGTCATGACGGCCTTCATCATGAAACGATCCATCTGGCTTCGGGCAGGTTGAACGTGCCCTCCTCCTCGATCGGATTCTCGGTGGCGATCACCATGAACGGCTTGGGCAAGGCGATACGCTGCCCGCCGATGGTCGTGGCACCCTCGGCCATGGCCTCAAGCATGGCGGACTGGGTTTTGGCATTCGAACGGTTGATCTCGTCCAGCAGTACGAAATTGGCGTGAATCGGACCGATCTGCGTGGTGAACTTCTGCGACGCAAAATCGAAGACCTGCGTGCCCACCAGATCAGATGGCATGAGATCAGGAGTGCACTGCACGCGCTTGAACGAGCCGGATACGCAGGTGGCGAGCGTCTGGGCGGCCGTGGTCTTGGCCAAGCCCGGCACGGATTCGATAAGAATATGCCCGCCGGCCACCAAGGTCACGATAAGCGATTCGCGTAGATTACTCCTGACCACCAGTGTCTGGGCGAACCTCGCCCGAATGGCGTCGGCCAGGATACGTGCGCGTTTGGCGTCATCGGCACCCAGCGGAGCCGACACGCCGGGCGCGGGAACGGCGACCGGTCGTGCGGCGGTGGTCGGCGAAGGTATGTTCGGTTGCGTGGGGAACAAAGTCATCGCCCCCCACTGTAACTACTCACAATGACTGTTGGCCTGCCTAAAGAGTCCAATCCACCGGGTCGGCACCCATGGTGACTAGGGCTTGATTGGCTCTGGAGAATGGTTTGGAGCCGAAGAATCCGCGGGAAGCGGACAGCGGACTCGGATGAGGCGATTTGATAATGAAGGCATTGGTCAGCAATGGCTCGAGCTTGCGCATTACGCCCCCAGAGAATCGCCACCAGCGGCTGGGGCTTGCCGTCGGCGTCCGTGCGCGCGTTCAACGCACGAATCGCGGCCTCGGTGACTTCCTCCCAGCCTTTGCCCTGATGCGAATTTGGCCGCCCGACGCCGACAGTCAGACATCTGTTGAGCAACATCACCCCACGTTCCGTCCACGGTGTCAGATCGCCGTTGGTGGGCATGGGCACCCCAAGGTCGTCAACCAATTCCTTATAAATATTGATCAGGCTTTTCGGCAGCGGGTGAACATTTGGCGCCACGCAGAAGCTCAAACCCACCGGGTGACCCGGGGTCGGGTAGGGGTCCTGGCCGACAATCAGCACCTTGATGGAATCGAACGGGATGGTGAACGCGCGCAGAATATTGTGGCTTGCCGGCAGCCACGGGCGCCCGGCGGCGTTTTCCGCACGAAGAAAATCGCCCATATGGTGGATGGTGGGCTCCACGTCGGCCAAGGCATGGGCCCACCCTGGCTCTACCAGTTCGCTCAATGGTTTGATCATGACTCACCACTGTAGTCAAACGTGCATATCCGGTGCATGGGGCGTGGTGTGGTGGACTGATGAGTTGTTTGCCGATTACACTCATGGGTAGTTTTGATAGGAAGAAAGGGCGATTATGGCACGCGACACGATGACCTACGAATCCTATGAACCGGATTCCTTCGACAATCCTCCGAAGGGACCGGTGGGAGTTCACCGTGGCGCTCGTTCGGTAATGGCCCGCCTCTGCCCGTTCATCGTCGTTATTCTGGTGGCCGCGCTGTGCGGTGTCGGGGCCTGGGCATGGATTTCCGGAGAATACAAGAATGTAGTGGGAGGATCGTCCCAGACGGCGACCACGTCCAAGTCCGATTCGTCCAGCAAGGCTGAGACCAAGAACAGCACCAAGGATGATTCCTCGTCCACTTCGACCGATTCGTCCAAGGACTCGACTTCGGATTCGGCAAAGTCCGATACCGACAGTGACACGACATCCTCGAATGAGAATCAAAACTCCGATCAGCAGTCTCAGCAGTCCGAAGCCATCGCGACTGTGAATAAGGCCACGCAGGTGCGTGTGGTCAACGCCACAGGAATCCAAGGATATGCGGGTCAGCAGGCCGATGTGCTGCAGACCGCCGGTTACACCAGTGTCGAGGCGACCAATCCGAGCGGCACATTGCCGGCTTCTTCCGTGGTGTGGTATCAGAATGAGACCGATAAGGCCACCGCTGAGGATGTGGCGACCACGCTTGGCATTTCGGCTGTGGAGCAGGTGCAAGGACTCGCCGTTCCCATTACGGTGGTGTTGCTCAACTAGCGTTGTTGATGCGCCCCTGATATCGGCGAGAAATACATCGAAAACTGTGAGCGTTCTCACGCCTATGGAATAATTCGTACCGAAAATGTGCCACTGCGGTTGAGATTGTTCCCTCGTCACTGTACAATCATCATCTAGTCGCGAGGTAGGGGGAGCGCGATGCGGTTCTTTCTACGTTCCCTATAGGTTTTGTGTCGCGACGCCCAAGGGAACAAAGGAAAGACCAGATATGGCACAAGGTACCGTGAAGTTCTTCCTTGCCAAGAAGGGGTTCGGGTTTATCCAGCCGGACGACGGCGGCGAGGACGTTTTCGTGCACTACGCGGAAATCAAGGACGACGGCAGCACCAATAAGTTCAAAATGCTGTACGAAGGCGATCGCGTGGAGTATACGCCCGCTTCGTCCGGCAAAGGCACGCAGGCAAAGGATGTTGTCAAGCTGTCTTCGGGTGAAGCCCGCTCCGAGTGAGCAACACGCACGCAAGGATGTGCATTGAAGGCCCTGACCGTTTCGACGGTTGGGGCTTTTTCATGCCCAAAGCGCAATCGCCGCCGATGGTGTTGGCACTCGGCGGGCGCGAGTGCTAATGTCTGGGTTAGCACTCGGAGGTCGAGAGTGATAATCGGCAGCTGACGGCTGGTCGTCACGACTCGACGCTTGCGAGTGATAACCGGTATACCTAGCCATTTGGAGGAATACGCAACCATGGCAAAGATCATCTCTTATGATGAGGAAGCCCGTCAGGGCATGCTGGAGGGCCTTGACAAGCTCGCCAACACCGTCAAGGTCACTCTGGGCCCGAAGGGCCGCAACGTCGTGCTCGACAAGACCTACGGCGCTCCGACCATCACCAACGATGGCGTGTCCATCGCCAAGGAAATCGACCTTGAAGACCCGTACGAGCGCATCGGCGCCGAGCTGGTCAAGGAAGTCGCCAAGAAGACCGACGACGTCGCCGGTGACGGCACCACCACTGCAACCGTGCTTGCTCAGTCCCTGGTTCACGAGGGTCTGAAGAACGTGGTCGCCGGCTCCAACCCGATCGCCCTGCGTCGCGGCATCGAGAAGGCCACCGAGGTCATCGTCAAGGAACTCGTCGCTGCCGCCAAGGACGTCGAGACCAAGGACCAGATCGCTGCTACCGCCACCATCTCCGCCGCTGACCCTGAGGTCGGCGAGAAGATCGCTGAGGCTCTGGACAAGGTCGGCCAGGACGGCGTTGTGACCGTTGAAGACAACAACCGCTTCGGCCTGGACCTCGACTTCACCGAGGGCATGCGTTTTGACAAGGGCTACATCGCCCCGTACTTCGTCACCAACGCTGACGACCAGACCGCAGTGCTCGAAGATCCGTACATTCTGCTGACCTCCGGCAAGGTCTCATCCCAGCAGGACATCGTGCACGTGGCCGAGCTGGTCATGAAGACCGGCAAGCCGCTGCTGATCATCGCTGAGGACGTCGACGGCGAAGCACTGCCGACCTTGATCCTGAACAACATCCGTGGCACCTTCAAGTCCTGCGCCGTCAAGGCCCGGGCTTTGGCGACCGTCGCAAGGCCATGCTGCAGGATATGGCCATCCTGACCGGTGCTCAGGTTGTCTCCGACGAACTGGGCCTGAAGCTCGAGTCCGTCGACACCTCCGTGCTCGGCCACGCCAAGAAGGTCATCGTCTCCAAGGACGAGACCACCATCGTTCAGGCGCTGGCTCCAAGGAAGACATCGACGCTCGCGTGGCCAGATCCGCGCTGAGATCGAGAACACCGACTCCGATTACGACCGTGAGAAGCTGCAGGAGCGTCTGGCCAAGCTGGCTGGCGGCGTGGCTGTCATCAAGGTCGGCGCTGCTACTGAGGTCGAGATGAAGGACAAGAAGCTCCGCATCGAGGATGCTCTGAACGCAACCAAGGCTGCTGTTCAGGAAGGCGTCGTCGCTGGCGGCGGCACTGCTCCCATCAACGCCATCCCCGCTGTCCGTGAGCTGTGCGATACGCTGGAAGGCGACGAGCGCACCGGCGCTAAGATCGTCCTGAAGGCTCTGGAAGCTCCTCTGCGCCAGATCGCCAGGAACGCCGGCCTCGAGGGCAGCGTCATCATCGACAAGATCATCTCTGCCAACAAGCCCAACTACGGCTTTGACGCTCAGAATGAAGTCTACGTCGAGGATATGATCCGCCGCCGGCATCGTTGACCCGACCAAGGTCACCCGCTCCGCTCTGGAGAACGCAGCATCCGTCGCTGAGATGGTGCTGACCACCGAGAGCCTCGTGGCTGACCTGCCCGAACCTCCGGCTGCTCCTGCTGCCGCTGGCGGTGACATGGGCGGTATGGGCGGCATGTACTAAGCCGCAGCCTTTCCCAAAACGCGCATACTGTTTCAGTATCTGGGGCAGAGCTTCTTCGGAGGCTCTGCCTCTTTTGTGTACCGTCCCTCTTTTCTGCCCATACTACCGGGCAGGGAAGGGGGGCTTTTTATGTCGGGCCGGAGAGTGCTTGCGCTGTACGGGGCGCTGCTGCTGGGGTTTGCGGCGGTGGTCTGCCGGTTATACTGGCTCTGCTCGAACACGGACTACGCCGTGGCGGGCGGCGGCGCAGAGCGAAGCG
>ENA-OQIW01000120-OQIW01000120.1-human-gut-metagenome-genome-assembly--contig:-NODE-120-length-17875-cov-1.868830_pt1 | contig 17875 bp, 24 predicted proteins | sample MGYA00242586_ERZ504751 | MGnify/ENA primary metagenome ERZ504751 (study PRJEB26092, sample SAMD00036349) | human gut metagenome | host: Homo sapiens | study: EMG produced TPA metagenomics assembly of...
CCTTTTTTTGTGCAAAAAAAGTAGGCGCCAAGAGGACACGCAACTAGCGTTTCTCTTTAGCGCCCCAAAATAAATTATAGAACCTATTTAATTATCGCCGTAAATGTTCACGTGAAACATTAATGCTCGAATTATAAAACTAATGCGGGAGGAATAAAATTAATATTAGAATTTTAAAATTTGAAGATGAGTTGGATTGTTTCACGTGAAACAAATAGCCACGCAATTAAAGGTGCGTATTGTTTTGAATTTAATGTAACATCTCTTTATAAGCAAAGAAAAATTCAATTGTTTCACGTGAAACAATTTTTAAAAAATGATTAAATTGTCCTATTTTACAAGTTTTTATTCGGGGAGTATGGTATAATATTTTTGTGTATTTGTATTAAGAAAATGAGGTGAGCCTGTGGGAAAAATAATAGCCATAACAAATCAAAAAGGTGGAGTCGGCAAGAGACCACATCGGTTAATTTAAGTGCTTGTATTGCGAAATTAGGCAAAAAAGTGCTGCTTATTGATATGGATCCACAGGGAAATGCCTCAAGCGGACTTGGCATTGATAAAGATAATTTAGAGCTTTGTATTTATGATGTTTTAATCAATGGCATGACGATGAATGATGTTATCGTGCCAACAGCTCTTAAGAAATTGAAGATTGCACCTGCATCCATAGATTTGGCCGGAGCCGGTGTTGAATTGGTAAACTTACCAAAGCGCGAGCATATTTTGAAAAAGGCGTTAAAAGAAAGTAAAAGATGACTATGATTTTATTTTCATCGATTGCCCGCCATCACTCGATTTGCTCACCCTCAATGCGATGACTGCCGCTGATGGTGTATTGATTCCGATTCAAAGTGAATTCTATGCACTGGAGGGAGTTAGCCAGTTGATTAATACCGTTAACTTGGTTAAAAAATCCTTGAATGAAAAACTTGAAGTTGAAGGTGTATTGTTAACCATGTTTGACGGTCGTACTAATTTATCGATTCAAGTGGCGGATGAAGTTAAAAAATTCTTCACTACTAAAGTGTATAAACTATCATTCCTCGGAATGTGCGTTTAAGTGAGGCGCCCAGCTATGGCGAACCGATCATTATTTATGATCCGAAATCCAAGGGGGCCGAAGTGTATATGAAATTAGCCAAGGAGGTCATCAAAAATGCCTAGAGACAGTAAGAAAAAAGGTGGTCTCGGCAGAGGTGTGCTTTCCTTGCTGCCGCAAGATGAGCAGAGAACTGCATCCGCGGCCACAGCCAATATTGATGAAGCCGCTAAAACGGGAATTGTTGAATTACCGTTAACGGAAATCGAGCCTAATCCAAATCAGCCACGTCGTAATTTTTTAGAAGATGAAATGGCAACATTGGTGGAATCGATTCGTCAGTATGGTGTGATTCAACCTATCGTAGTTTGTAAAATGGATGATAAATATCAAATAGTGGCGGGCGAACGTCGTTGGCGCGCTGCCCAGTTGGCGGAACTTACGACCATACCGGTAGTCATTAAAGACTACAGTATGGAACAGATTACGGAAATCGCCTTAGTGGAAAATTTACAGCGTCAAGATTTGGACCCTGTAGAAGAGGCATATGCGTATAAGCGCCTTATGGATACGTTTAAAAAGACGCAAGAGGCCATTGCCACTCGCTTGGGACGCAGTCGTTCTCATGTGGCCAATATGGTGCGCCTACTGCAGCTGCCGGATTTTATTCTTACAGAATTATCCCTTGGCGATATTTCTATTGGTCAAGCCAGACCACTATTGAGTTTAAAAAATAAAGAATTACAAAAAGAAGCATTAAAGCTTATTAAAGAAAAAGAATTAACGGCCCGCCAGGTGGAAACACTGGTTAAGCAAATGCTTGACGGTACCTATGGTAAACAGGGCAAAGCAAGAACGAAAGCTCAGCAAACAGCTGAGTTACGGGCTATTATGGACCGCTTAAAAGTGAGTCTCGGCATGCCCGTAGATATTAAAGTTAAAGCAGGTAATAAGGTACAAGGGAAAATGGAGATAGCCTTCCGTAGTGAAGAGGAGTTAAACTATCTCATAGATTATATAGAGGCCCAAGGTATGGGTGAAGTTGAGGGAGCTTCTCCTGCACAGACTGAAGTTGACGCTGATGAATCGGCTTCCATTTCATTTCACGTTTAACCGCTAACCTATTTTCATACGGTTGGAGCGGTTTACGTTATATTAAAGGTAGGTAAGTAAGAAGCTATGACAAGTATGGAACAAACACCAAAAGCAAATCGTGTACATATCGGTTTTTTCGGCCGCTGTAATGCAGGTAAATCTACCTTGATTAATATGTTGACTGGACAGCCAATTGCATTGGTTTCGGAAGTAGCCGGTACAACTACGGATCCGGTGAGCAAAGCCATGGAAATTTTGCCATTAGGTCCGGTTGTTATTACCGATACAGCCGGCGTTGACGATACGTCGGAGTTGGGACCGCTGCGTATTAATAAGACAAAAGAATTATTGCCGCGCATGAACTTGGCCGTGTATGTTTTGAAAACCGATGCGGCACTAACAGCAGCGGATATGGAATGGCTTGGTTTGTTGCAACGTCAAAATGTAAATACTTTACTTGTTTTAAATGAAGTGGCCGGTATTACCGCTGATTCTTACATGGCACAAGCCGGTGCTGTATTGGGTGATTTGAACTTGGCCTATATAGGCGCTGACTTATTGAAAAATGATAAACAGAGAGTTATTTTAGAAAAATTAGGTTCTATGAAACCAAAAGACGGTGAAGATGAGCAATCTTTATTGGCCGGTTTGGTAGAGCCGCATGATGTTATTCTTTTGGTGTGCCCCATCGATGAGGCTGCGCCAAAAGGGCGTATTATTTTGCCGCAAGTGCAGATGATTCGTGAAATATTGGATGCTCATGGTATGGGTCTTGTAGTGCAAACGGAAGAAGTTTCGGCAGCTCTTGCTAAATTAGGGGTAAAACCAAAATGGTAATCACCGATTCGCAGGCTTTTGATGCCGTGGCTCAGCAGGTGCCGGATGACATTCCGCTTACATCCTTTTCTATTTTGATGGCTCGTTTTAAAGGTAATTTAAAAACATTGGCAGCCGGCGTGAAAGCTGTTAAAAACTTAAAACCGGGCGCTAAAGTTCTGATTAGTGAAGGCTGCACCCATCATCGTCAATGTGATGATATCGGTACGGTTAAAATCCCGCGTTGGTTAAAACAGGCGGGGTATGAAAATTTAGATTTGCAATGGACCAGCGGTGGCGCTTTCCCGGAAAATGTAAAGGACTTCGATTTGATAATTCACTGCGGAGCCTGTATGTTGACGCGCCGTGAAGTATTGCGCCGCCTGGATGTATCAGAACAACAAGGGGTGCCTATCGTAAATTATGGCGTGCTAATTGCGTCATTACATGGTATACTAGACCGTGCACTTAGTCCCTTTGCTTCTGAGTTATAAGTAGGCTTGAGGCATTTGAATGTAACAATAATCACACATTTGTGATATAATAAAAGTTCAGCTATAAGATATAATTTGGTTGAATTATGGACTCCTTAAAAGGAAAAAACAGCATATTATAGCCTTGCTATTTCATGTTATTGATGAAATAGGCTGTAATTTAATATTAAATTCATTATATTCGTATAATTTTAAATAGAAAGGCATATCATGTTAGAAAATATGCAACTTTGGATCGCCACTGCCGGCGGTTTATTACTCATTGTATTATTTCTCTATTGCCTCGTACTGCAAAGTAAAATTAATTCCTTAAGTAAGCGATATGATTATTTTATGCGCGGTGAAAATGGCAGTAGTTTAGAGCGTAAATTATCTGTAGAAGTCAAAGAATTGCGTGATGCGGCGGAATCGATTGAAAGTTTATTCCAGCAGCAGGAAGCAATTCAGGCGACACAGCACAATACATTTCAGAAAATTGGTTTTGTTAAATACAATGCCTTTGAAAATATAGGAAACGACTTATCGTTCTCCGTAACTTTATTGGATGGTAATAACAACGGGATTTGTATTTCCAGTGTATATGGACGCAGTGAATCTCGTATTTTCAGTAAACCTATTGTTAATGGTAAAAGTCTTGCCAGTCTTTCTCAGGAAGAAATGGAAAGCTTGCAGGAAGCTTTGGGCACGAAGAGCAATGAAGAAGCTCTTATCAGCGCTTCCGTAGTAAAATAAGATAGATACATCTTGTTACAACAAATTTAATGATGAAAGGATTGTAGTAAAAAGAAGGAGTTGGGGGCAATATATGAAAATTCCGGACTTTTTGGCACAGCATGTGCAAAGTCAGGGCGATTCGTATACGTTGCAAATAACGAAACAACAATGGCGCTGGGTTTTGACCGGCTTCGTATTGTTATTGGTTGTTACCTTAGGCTTCGGCATCTGGGGCATTACGCGTCAGGCTGAAGTTATGCAATTGCGGCAACAAACGCAATTACAGACGGAACAATTGAAGCTATTGCAACAAAAAACTGAGATTTTAGATAAAAAAATGGAATCGTTGGACCAGTTGGATAAAGAAATTCGCCAAATGGTTAAGGGCTCCGAATCCGGTACGATACCGCAAGGTGGTGGAGAAGCACAAACCCCGCAGGCGGCTTCCGGCGATAAGGATGAGCCTGGCGGTGCCGCTAAAACAGATTCTAATAGCGCTGCAGCTAATGCCGCCGGCAGTTCCGGAACATCCGTAACAAGCTTGTCGGCTAAATTGTCGCGCCTTGACCGCTTGGCACAGCAGCGTATGGCTTCGTTTTATATGTTGCGCAATATTTTGCGTGACGGCGCAGGCCAGAATATTCGTGATTTACAATCGGTAGCATTTGCAGCCAATAATCCGGGCAATACATCGACTATGCCGTCTATTTGGCCGGCTAAAGGGGTTATTACGTCCAATTTCGGTACTCGTATCGATCCTGTTTATGGCGGTTCCGCTACCCATGAAGGGCTTGATATTGCTAATGACTACGGTACACCGATTATTGCTACTGCAGCGGGGACGGTTACCTTTGCCGATGCAACATCGGGCGGTTACGGTAATTTGGTAGAAATCGATCATGGTAATGGTTTTGTAACACGTTACGGCCATAACTCGGTTTTACTTGTTCATGCAGGCATGCAGGTAAAACAAGGTGACACGATTGCTTTAATGGGTAGTACCGGTAAGAGTACGGGTAGCCATGTTCACTATGAAGTGGATATTAACGGCGTAGCTGTAGATCCGTTGTTATTCTTGCCGATTCAGTAGCATTCTTGTTAATTCACTAACTTTATTGCTGTTTAGAATTTGGCACCGAGAGCCGGGTAGTATTTGGCGAATAACCGAATCAAATCCTATATGAAAATTGAATAAGTTATCATAAAAACTAAAGGCTATAACACTCATAGATTGTCTTATGATTAGGAAAATTATTAGAATTTTCTTGTTTCATAATGGCATATTTGAGTTGTTATAGCCTTTTTGATAAAAAAAATTTAAAAGATTTTTCAATGTATACAGTTTTTATATAACGTTAGCGGTTTAGATGTGGTAAAATGATAATATACAAATGTGTAAAGGAGGTCCATCATGGATACGTATGTGCAAGTCTATACGGGCGATGGCAAAGGTAAAACGACTGCTGCTATAGGGTTGGCGATTCGTGCCTTAGGAGCAGGCAAAAAAGTGTTGTTTTTGCAGTTCATGAAATCGAAGGTTTACAGTGAACATAAAATTTTACCGACCTTACCGAATCTGACCTTAGAGACGTAGGTAAGCCTTTTTTTATCATCCAAGAAGGAGTCAAAACCAAAGAAGAATTGGCTCGTTGGGGTGATGAAGTTGTTGTATTTCCTGTCGGCAAACCGCCGGCTGATTATGTAACGCTTATAGCTAAGGGCATGGAACGAGCTAAAGAAGCAGTGAGCTCCGGCGAATATGATGTGGTAGTACTTGATGAATATGTAATGGCCCTGTTTTTCGGACTTATCAGTCGCGAAGACACAGAAGATTTATTGGCACATCGTTCACCGAAGACCGAATTGATTTTTACCGGTCGTGGCGCCCCTGATTGGCTCGTTGATGCAGTTGATTTGGTTACTTCTATGGAAGAGGTAAAACATTATTATACAAAAGGTGTTTTAGCCAGAGCCGGCATTGAAAACTAACCATAATAAAGTCAGATAGAATTTTTTAAATTAGAAGTTCTAAAATAGAGGATTTTTCTCTCTATATGGAGAATATTTATAAGAATGCCTTATTCAGGTAGCTGAAAGGGCGGCGGATATAGAGAAAACCGCAAGACGTTACTATAGGAGGGTAGGTGTTGCCTGTGACCTGGTTAGCCATAGTGCTACTGGTTATTTTTGTTCTGATTATAGTCGCTATTTTTAACCCCATTACATATGCTGTTGAATTAGTAGGCCGTAAACCGTATAAAGCGCGTTTATTCATTCAATGGTGGGGCAAAATGTTTCGCATTCACTTTGCCTATGAGCAAGGCAAGCCTTTTTTCAAAGAAGTTTATATTTTGCACAAAGCAAAACTGGGCAATGTCCGTGATTATGAAGATTGGTTGTCCCGCCGCGTAGCGGAAGAGACGGCTGAACCTGATGAATCCAAGGTCTATGAAGAAGAGTTGGAAAAAACGCGGATACAACAGGAAGAAGGCGAAGAAGACACTACACCTAAGACGGTGGTTAAAAGTGTACGCTTTGATGCTGACGGTAAACCTGTGGAAACAGTGTCAGAGGTCACTGAAAAAAGCGGTGATCGTATTATCATGACGAACCCGACTACGGGTGAAGTGGAAGGCACTATATCACCAAGTGAATTGCGAGCTCAAAATGAAGCGGCAGCCGCTAAGGCAACACGCCAAGCTGAAAAGGCCAATGAGGCCCAAAAAGCTGACACTGACAGCCAGCAAGCTGATGAAGACGCGAAGGGTGAAGAAAAAGCAAAAGATCCTCATAAATGGTGGTGGGTTAAACATGTAACCAACGGTGCCTTATATGAGAAATTGTTGCTTTTTACCAAGCGTTGTTACAATCATTCGAAACCGCGTCACTTTGAAATCGAAGGCACATTCGGTACAGGCAATCCATATCAAATGGGGTTGACTGCATCGGCCTTATATTCGATTTGGCCTGAAAAAATGACTAATGTGGAACTTAGTTTCGTTGAGCCCGCTTTTGAAGGCAGCTTAGATGTGCATGGTCGTATCAGTCCGGGCGTACTTGCTTTTTACGGTACCTTGTTTGCGCTATCGAAACCGGTACGAGACCTTTTAATTGATGCGGTGAAATTTGCCTTGCGTTATCGCAAAGCGCAAAAAGCTAAAAAAGAAGCGGAAGCTAAAGAGTCTGACAATAAACAGGCTACAGACAAAAATAACAAAGCTAAAAAATCAGAAACAAAAGATAAAGCAGCTGCGTAATGCGGTGCTACTATACTAAATATTATCGGTGTGAAGTACACATGCGTTAAGGAGGATCCTCATGGAAAATAAATGCACCTTTGTTAAAGAGAATTTACAACCTATTTTTGAAAAATTCAAAGATATGATTAAAGTGGAAACTGTAGTCGGCGAAGCGATTCAAATCGGTGATGCTACGCTCGTTCCATTTGTAGATGTAACCATGGGTTTCGGTACCGTGGTGCCGGTAAAGCTGACTGCGGTGGTGCCGGCGGCGGTGCTAAAATGGAACCGACTGCTATTCTTGTTATCAAAGGCGAACGGGTAGAATTATTCAACATCAAAGGTTCCGCTAAATACAGTGGTTTTGATCGCCTTATCGGTATGGTTCCTGAAATTATCTCCAAGTTAAAAAAGGACCAATATATTTATATCAATGAAAATGATGAAAAATAAAATATAATCTCGTCAGACAGCCTCTTTATTAAGGGGCTGTTTAGAGTATATGATTGGTTTTAACGATAATTCATTTGATATTCATTATCAATCGGTATGATAAATACATGACAAAAATAAATATTGAATTATTAAATTAATTTTTTAGATATTGTAGTTTCTCTATATTTCTGTTACTATAGTGAATATAGGGCTACATAATAGGCTCTAGTTTTGTAAGGAGGTCTTTGGGACATGAATTTTAAAAAGAATCTTGCTGCTTTAGCAGTTATTGGAACAATTGGTTTAGGTGCTGCCAGCGCAGCTAATGTTGGCGTAGTTAATATGGCTCAGGTAATGCAGGCATATCCTGGTTACGGTGCTATTCAAATGCAAGCTCAGAAAGTTGAACAAGGAATAACGCTCCAAAACTTCAGAAATTGGAAAATGAAATTAACGCAATCAAAGACGAAAAAGTAAAACAGGAAGCTATCGATAAAAAATATGCTCCGGTAGCTCAGAAATACAACGAAGAAATGAACAAAATCTTCGCACCGGTTGATTCTAAAATCCAAGAAAAATTGGATCAGGTACGTGCTCAGAAAAACTTACCTTTCATCGTAGCTAACCCTACAGTTATCGTAAGTATTGAACCAAACTCCACTGCTGAAAACGTAACTGACGATGTAATTGCTTTGTTGAAATAAGCAAGTAACTTCATTATTTAAGGACTGTCACATGACAGTAGGCCCTCATTAAAAAAAGCGAGTCAAGGATGACCTTGGCTCGCTTTTACTTTTATGAGGCTATAGAATAAGGGTTAGTGCCTATAAATATTGTGTTAACGGCGATACATTTTCGTAATAAGGATGTGTCGCTATTTTTTATTCCGGTTTGTGCACTAAAGTAACAATAAATTCGCTGTCTTCCACGAGGGTTGCTTGAATGAAGTTGTCACCGTTAAACTGTAAAACCGTACCAGGAGTTAACACATGTTCTTCTTCCTGATTCAGTTGAACCGCTACTTTGCCTTTTACTACGGTAAAGACTACATTGGCTTCCGGATGATTGTGATTTTCTACTTTTTCACCGGCTTTGCCGCCTTTTTTTACAACTACAAAATTAGGACCTTGGAATAATAAGCCCAATTCGTTTTTTTCAGTACCAACCATGAGAAAACCTCCTTTGGAAATAATTGTAAGAAAAAACTTGCCGACAGTACGTTGCCTTTAGACTATAAGGGAAAGGTAAATTAGTTATAAAGTGCAATGGTCAGCTGACGGCAAGTTATATACATATATTGTTAATTGTAGGGCGTACAATTTTTTGCTGATTTAACTATCAGCCGGGAGTCGGCTGTATAAAATAGCCGGACTTGAAGTGTTGCTTAAGCGCGCACGATTTTGTATTGCGGGAATTCGCCGTTAATTAATTCTACGGTGAATTTGAACTTAGGATCTGCAGCGCTTACAAAACCTTGGAACCAAGCCTGGTAGGCAGCCATCATGAATGTCTGATCGACGCCGGCTTTAGCCCAGTTGGCTTTTTGATTAGCGTGGCTACCTTCCCATACGTATTCATCAGCTGTATTAGCGAGAACTGTATCGCCACCGTCACAAGCATGCCGTTTAAATAGTAGTTTTGCATAATCTGATAGATTTCCTGTGGCGTATGTTCACCCTTATTAAGCTCGTCGGCCGCTACTTTCCCACATGCGGCACCTTGGGTTACGAAGGCTGTCAAAATGGCGGTTTCCGCATCTTCGCCACCGCAGTCGAGCAAGTCTTTGATGAAGTTAGCTTCACGGACCGTAGCAATTTCAATCTGATTTTGTAACCAACCGTGAATATTGCTGTGGTCAATAATCATTTCAAGATTACGGTCCGCCGGAATTGGTTTGCCGTAAAGATCTACGGCAACGAAATGAAGCTCATCGGCTAAATCGCCTAAGGATTTCTGTGCTTCTTTATAGATTAAGTCTTCGCGCTCAATAACGAGGCGAATTTTTTATACAACCAAAAATGAATGTGACCTAAGAATGCTGACATGGTTACGCTCCTTTACGAAGATTATTCAAACGAGTTACGAGGTCATTAACATCAAAGCCGTGAATGGAAGCGGCCTGCCATAATGGTTCGGACGTAGCCGACGGACAGCCGAGACAGCCCATGCCGATTTCCTGAAGAGCCGGAATTGTGTTTGGATATACTTCGATGATTTCACGAATGATGGAGTTTTCAGTAATAGGTTCACCCATTTGTAAACCTTGTGTAGCATTATTACCCATACCCGGTAATTTTACGGAAGGCTCAGTGGCATTTACATCAGCTGCGGCAGCGGCACTGATTGTAGCGGTTGCTGCTGCAGATTTGGATGCGTCAGCTGCTTCAACATCACCTAATACAGCTTCTTTGAAAGCATCAAGACCAATGCGGTCAATGAAGGCCCCCATACGTTCAATATGAGCGTTTTCTTTATAGAAAGTAACCATGCGGTCTACTAAGGCTAATACTTCTTTTTCAGTGGCTACTTCGGCGATGAGATCGGCAAAACGAGGGTGTGCTCCGGCACTGCCACCGGCATATACTTGCCAGCCTTCTGCGGTACCGATTACGCCGATATCCTTAGTGATGGATTCGGAGCAAGAGTTTGGACAACCGGATACGCCGAATTTCATTTTGGAAGGCATTTCCTGAGAAATATATAATTTATCTAATTTCATGCCGAGGCTTACGCTGTCTTGCTTAGCGCGTTTACAGAACGTGGTGCCCGGGCAAATTTTTACGCTGCGTACACGATTGGATGTGCTGTAAGCCGGTGCCATTCCCAGCATTTCCCAAGCTTTATCAACATCTTCCGCTTTTAAGTTAGTAATCATGATGCGTTGGGCACCGGTGATTTTGAGGGTAGCCTTAAATGTGTTGGCTACATCTATAAATTTTTGAAGCATAGTTGGTTGTACGAAACCACCCGGAATGCGTGGTGTGATTGCATAACGGCGTTGACCGTTGCGAATTCTTTGTAAGTTACCTGCTACTTGAGCCATAATGTCATCGTCCTTTCCCTTGACGGCACTCCTTTACGAGTGCATTACTTCTACGTATAATAAAGAAGGTAATATTTTTATAATACGAGTAAAAATATTGCTTCATGTCGTTTAGTACACGGTAATCTTCGTGTTTACATTGTTCATTATAGGACATTTTACTTGAAATGTATGTAGCCTGTGCTACATTTTTATTTTTTTAGATATATTAGAAGAATGATTCGTTATTGCAATTTTGTAATAAGAGGTAGACCATGAAACAACTATATGAAAAAGTATTAACGGGACGATTTGTAGAACGGCCGAATCGCTTTGTGGTTCATCTGGCTATGGATCATTTAAACGGTGAAGTATTGCCGGCCCATTTGCCGAATCCGGGCCGCATGTGGGAGTTATTATACCCCGGTGTTAAATTCTACATAGTCCATCATCCGAAAAAGGACGCCAAAACACAGTACCGGGTTATCGGCATTGAACGGGATGGGGTGCCGATTATGTTGGATACTAACTACAGTAATGATGTGGCGGAGTATTTAATTTCTACGAAACAAATTCCCGGTTGGGAAGAATGGTCCGTCGTGCGCCGTGAATATACAGTAGGTAATAGCCGCTTTGATTTGTTATTAACCAATGATGACGGCGAGTCTTTTTTGCTGGAAGTAAAATCCTGCACTTTGTTCAGTCGTGAAGGGGCCATGTTCCCTGATGCCATAACGGAGCGAGGGCGTAAACATTTACTGCATCTACAGGCTCTTAAAAGTGAAGGTTATCATACGGGGGTCTTGTTCTTGGTACAGTGGGAACGGGCCCGTTGGTTTTTACCGGATTATCGATACTGGATTTGGACCTTTGCCCAAATTTCGGTGAAGTAGCGGGAGATCTTGATTGGAAGGCGGTGGCACTGCGTTGGACGGAAGAATTTACCATGCCGGAGGTAATCCGTGAATGCCGTTTTGATGCGGAACTGCTTCGCCGGGAAGCACAGGACCGCGGCGATTATCTGGTGGTTTTACATTTGTCTACCGCCATGGATTTGGAAATCGGTAGTAAGGGTATCCTTCATTTTGAGGAAGGGTATTATACCTATGTGGGCTCCGCTAAAGCCAATCTTACCAAGCGTTTGGAACGTCATAAACGGAAACGTAAAAAGATGCATTGGCATCTCGATTATTTCCGTTCTCACTGTGAAATGATTGCCACCTTGTCGATTCGTAGCAGCGACGATTTGGAATGTGAATTGGCCAAGGCTGTTAACAATTTGGATGGCTGGGAGGTGCCGGGCTTCGGCTCAAGTGACTGTGATTGTAACAGTCATCTGTTTGGTACGACCTATAATCCGATTCATAACGAGCCCTTTATGCTCATGGTAGAAGATTTTCGCATGAACCGTTTGGATACAATGATTAATCTTGGTGAATAAGGAAGGAGACACTGATGGAAATAGCTAAATCCTTATTTTACTTTATCGTAGCCGGCTTTTTTGAAATCGGTGGCGGCTATTTGGTATGGCTCGCTTTAAAAGAAGATAAAGGGCCATGGTACTTAGTGGCCGGTGCCGTCGTTCTCTTTTTATACGGTATCATACCTACTTTGCAGGAGGCCTCGTTCGGCCGCGTTTATGCGGCGTATGGCGGTATTTTTATTGTTTTGTCCATATTATGGGGCTGGCAGGTGGATAAAGTGGTGCCCGATATGGCCGATTTAGTAGGTGTTGCCATTGCCCTCGTAGGGGTATTAATTATTATGTATTATCCCCGTTAAATGTGGTGAAAATCCCTTATTGATGCGGTTAAAAGTAGCATAAAAACGCTAAAAATGCTATAATATAAGTTGCTAATAAATTAAATGAAGCGCTTGAAATGTACGATTAGTTATTATTAAATGAGGTGAGACTGTGGAGGAAACGACCTGGAGTCACGGGAAAATTGAGCCCGTCCAGATTGATAAAGAAATGAAGAGCTCCTATATCGATTATGCCATGAGCGTAATCGTTATGCGTGCCTTACCGGATGTTCGCGATGGTCTAAAACCGGTGCATCGTCGTATTTTGTACGCTATGCATGAAACCGGTATGACTCCGAATAAGCCATATAAGAAATCGGCCCGTATCGTCGGGGACGTACTTGGTAAATATCATCCACACGGGGATAGTTCCGTATATGATGCAACGGTGCGTTTGGCACAGGATTTTAATACGCGCTACCTCTTGGTAGATGTCACGGTAACTTCGGTTCCAATCGACGGTGACTCGGCAGCGGCTATGCGTTATACGGAAGTACGTATGGCTCGTATTACGACGGAAATGCTCGCTGATATCGACAAGATACCGTTGATTCATGCCAAACTATGACGAGTCCTTGCAAGAGCCGACAGTATTGCCGGCCAAAATTCCGAACTTGTTAATTAACGGTTCCGCCGGTATCGCCGTTGGTATGGCGACCAATATTCCGCCGCACAACTTGAACGAAGTAGCGGATGGCTTAATTATGCTTATCGACAATCCTGATGTGGATGTAAACGATTTGATGAAAGCCATTAAAGGGCCTGACTTCCCGACAGGGGCGTTAATCCTCGGTCGCGATGGCATTAAAAAAGCTACAGCACTGGCCGTGGCAGCATTAAGATGCGTGCCCGTGCCACGATTGAAGAAATGAACAAGGGCAAACACCGTATCGTGGTAACGGAAATTCCGTACCAGGTTAATAAAGCCCGTGTTATTGAAAGCATTGCCGAATTGAGCCGTGACAAGGTTATTGACGGCATTACCGCGCTTCGTGACGAAAGTGACCGTCGCGGTATGCGCATCGTTGTAGAGCTTCGCGCCGATGTACAGCCGGATATCGTTCTTAACAAATTATATAAACACACTCAATTGCAAGACACCTTCGGTGTGATTATGCTTGCCTTGGTGGACGGTCATCCGCGAGTACTTACGCTAAAAGAAGTACTTACTCACTATTTGAACCACCGTTTAGGCGTTATCGTACGTCGTACGCAGTTCGAATTGGCCAAAGCGGAAGCTCGTGCTCATATCTTGGAAGGCTTGCTTATTGCCTCGATCATATTGATGAAGTTATCGCCACAATTCGTGCGTCGGAAACCGATGAAATCGCGAAGAACGCATTGATGCAGAAATTCGGCTTAACTGAAAAACAAGCCGTTGCCATCTTAGATATGCGTTTACGTCGTTTGACCGGTTTGGAACGTGAAAAGATTGAAGACGAATACAAACAGTTGGAAATCCTTATTGCTGATTTGAAAGCTATTTTGGCCAGCGAAGACCGTCAGCGGGGTATCATCAAAGACGAATTGACCGAAATGAAACAGAAATACGGCGACAAACGTCGTAGTGAAATTACGATTGATACATCGGAACTTGATGTGGAAGATTTGATTGCCGACGAAGAAATGGTTATTACCTTGACTCGTCAGGGCTATATCAAACGCATGAATGCCAATGTATATCGCAACCAGCATAAAGGCGGCGTAGGCGTTGTCGGCATGAAGACGAAAGAAGACGACTATGTGGTACAGATTTCTCATGTTCGTACCCATAATACGCTTTTGTTCTTCACCACTGCGGGCCGTGTATATCGCTTGAAAGGTTACGAAGTGCCGGAAGCATCGAGCCGCAATTCCCGCGGTACAGCGATTATCAACGTATTGCCGCTCAATGTAGGTGAAGCGGTGACGACTATGATTGATATGGAAACTGTAAATCACGATCTTAATTTGTTAATGGTAACAAAACAAGGCGTGGTAAAACGTACGTCCATTGAAGAATATCAAAATATTCGTCGCAGCGGTTTGAATGCTATTTCCTTGGCTGACGATGACCGTCTCATTGCGGTATGCCTCACAGCGGGCAATCAGGATGTTCTCCTCGGCACTCGTAAGGGTATGGCTATTCGTTTCAATGAAGAAGACGTACGTCTCATGAAACGTTCCGCTCAGGGCGTTCGCGGTATTAAACTTAATGCCGGTGATGATGTAGTCGGCGCCGGTGTGATTACCGAATCGGGCGAAGCTTGTCAGGTATTCACTATCAGTGAAGAAGGGTATGGTAAACGCAACAGCGAAGATGTCTACTCGCTCCAGAAACGCGGCGGCAAGGGAACGAAAAACTTCCGCATTACCGATAAAACCGGTGATGTTGTAGCTGTTGGTATCGTAACGGACAGCGATGAAGTAATGCTCATCTCCGAACAGGGCAAGATTATTCGTTTTGACATGAAAGATATTGCCATTAAAAAAGGTAAAGCCATTTCCGGTGTGAAATTGCAAAATCTTGATGGTGAGGATAAAGTAGCTTCCGTAGCTATTATTGCTAAAGACGAATTGGATTCGGAAGAAGACAGCTTGTTCTAAGTGATAACTTATAAATACTAATAAAGCGGATTGAAGATAAAAGTTCTTCAGTCCGCTTTTTGTAATTCACTGTTCTTCATTTGTCGATAATAGATTCAATGTCTATAAAATAATGCTGTCAAACGAAAGAAACTGTGAAAAAAATTCTCTTTTACACAATTTTATGGTAAAATCATATATATAGAATGAAATATATAGATATAGTTGTATTTTACAAAGTTCAAATATGTAGTATAATTATAGAGTTCGCTATATGAGCTCAGCCCCTATTGGTACTCTAAAAAGAGTATTGATTGGCCCTGAGTATAGTGTTAATAAAGTCCTAAAAGATTAGGGTATTTGGGTTAGGGATATAGTTCCTAAAAAATGTAGAGCGTTATAAAAAAATCAGAACGCTATAATTGTGTATTATTACTATTAGTCCGTAGGAGGCGATTCCTATTTTAGCATTTAGAAGATTTGAATTAAAAGATAAACCGATTATTGATGATTATTTTGCAATTCATCATTATGAAGCATCGGATAACTGTTTTACCACATTGTTTATGTGGCAAGATGCTTATGGTATCGAATGGGCCGAAGAAGATGGCGTATTGTTCATTAAAGGGGGCGGCAAACGGGAACCGTTTATGTTGCCACCTTTTGCCGGTAAAGATGCAAAATTCGTAGACGGCCTTGATATGGCTAAAGAATGGTTCGAAGTGAATAACTTGCCGTTCCGTTTAAAAGGTGTTAATCCGATTATGATGGAGCGTATGAATACGCTTTGTCCTGATTGCTATGAATTTACGCCGGACCGTGACAATTTTGAGTACATTTATAAAACGCAAGATTTGATTACTTTGTCCGGTAAAAAATTGCGCCAGAAGAAAAATCACTTAAATCAGTTCCGCATGCAGTATACCAACTATGAGTACATGCCGCTTACTTCGGACATTTTTGCCGATTGTATTGCTACGGCTGAATCCTGGGTGGAACAGCATCATGAAGAAGGCATTGAAGATGAGTTGGAAGCCATTAAATTGTTGTTCACTCATTGGGATGAACTTGGTCTTGTAGGCGGTGCTATCAAGTTGTTCGGACGTATCGAAGCGTTCACTATCGGTGAATACTTGAACGACCGTATGGCTTTGATTCATATTGAAAAAGCAAATCCGACTATCCGCGGTTTGTACCAGGCTATCAACAATGAATTCATTCGTCATGAATTTGCCGATACGGAATTTGTAAACCGTGAAGAAGATATGGGCTTACCGGGCTTCGTAAGGCTAAAGAATCGTATAATCCGGATCATTTTGCCGAAAAATATGATGCGGTATATGCCGATATTTGTCCTGTTAAGGAATAAAGTATTAGGGGAGTCCTGAGGACTCTCCTTTTTTGTATAAAAAGAGGTGTAATTATGGAATTTAGAATTGCCAACGCCAATGATACGAAAGCGGTAGAAAATTTATGGGCTTATTGCTTTGAAACAAAAGAAGATCCGTTTTTCAATATTATTTCAGCAAAGCCTATGAACCGGAACATACCATGGTAGGCTATGACGGAAATTTGCTGACCAGTATGGTGCATTTGCGTCAGTATACCCTTAATGTGCGCGGTGCGCTCGTGCCGGTAAGTTACATGGTAGGCGTAGCAACCGATCCGGTAGCCCGCCGTGGCGGTATCGGCGGTCAATTATTAACGGCTTCGTTAGAAGAGTTAAAAAAAACGCGGTCAGGGGATCACCATTTTGATGCCGTCCAAAGCTGCGTTTTACCAACAATACGGTTGGGAACTGTACGCTCATCAGTGGGTGCAAACCTTGAGTCTTGAAGAGTTACGTCCGCTTACGGATAAAACACTTCATTTCGGTCTTTTGCAATCGGAAGACGAATGGACTAAGTTAGCCCCAATCTATGAAGCTTATACTGAAGGTTTATCCGGTTATGCCGTGCGCGGTGAAAAAGAATGGCGACGCTTATTGGGCAGCTTTTTTGCGGAAGGGGTGCGCGTAGCTTATGTGCAGACCGAAGACGGTCAAATTGAAGGCTATGCGGTGTATCGTTTAGGGGCGGAAGAAATTCCGGTTACCGAATTTGTGTACACTTCCCGTCGCGGTCAAAAAGGTCTCTTAAATTACTTATACAATCATCGTTCGCAAGGTTCGAGCATCCGCTGGAACGAAGGTATGCAGGATGAATCTTATATTTTCCATCCGAACGGTAAAACCGGTCATACAACCATGCCGTACATGATGAGTCGTATTGTCGATGTGACGACGGCTATGGCGACAGTGCCGGCCCATATTGATGCACATTGGGCCAATCAGGCGGGCGTAGTTGACGGTAAGACCTATACCTTTACATTAGGTGTTAAAGATTCCATGGCAACTTGGAATGAAGGTACCTATGAAGTGACAATTCATAGTGATGGCCACGTGGAAGCCGTTAAAACAGCGGACGAAGTTAAAGCTGATGTGCAGGTTGTAAGTGAGGTAGGGGCTTTAAGCCTTATCCTTATGGGCCGCATGACAGCGTCGGAACTGCTGTTTGAAGGTAAAGTATGTGGTGAAAAAGCGGTGATTGCTATGCTCATCCGTTGTTTAATCCAGAAACAAAAAACAATAACATTTAATAGAAATTGGTGG
>ENA-OQIW01000121-OQIW01000121.1-human-gut-metagenome-genome-assembly--contig:-NODE-121-length-17818-cov-1.705500_pt1 | contig 17818 bp, 21 predicted proteins | sample MGYA00242586_ERZ504751 | MGnify/ENA primary metagenome ERZ504751 (study PRJEB26092, sample SAMD00036349) | human gut metagenome | host: Homo sapiens | study: EMG produced TPA metagenomics assembly of...
TCATATGTCAAGCTTCCTTCTATCGAAGTTAAATGTAAGAAGGAGCATCATTTTTAGGTTCGCTACCTAAAGTGCCTAATAATTCTTTACCGATTTCGCGAGCTGTAATAACAGCCTGACGAACTGCACCGGAATCACCGGAGATCTGTAAAATTACTTCGTTGGAGAAGCTTGTGCCGTTTGCAGGAGATGCATAGCCGATAACGTCTACGTTAGCTGCTTTTACAGCCACATCAGCCATTACCACGCCGATAGCTGCCGGAGCACCTACGATAAGGCCGAATGCTTTGCCTTCAGGAGCGCCGAATGCGGTGTTAATAGCATGGCTTGCGCGAGCTGTATATTGTAATTCGATGTGGCCTGCTTCATTAGCGTATACGTCGCCGAAAGTACGTTCAACTTCTTTAAGCGTTACTTCAACGGCACGTTTTACGTCGGAAACGTCGTCGCCACCGAATACGATTAAGGAACCGTGACCGGCGCCGCCTTTAGTGTCGCGCGCGAGTTCGATGCTTACGATTTCAGTGTTGGTAGCTTTTACGGCTTCATCAGCGGCCATAATGTGAGGGCCGGCACCGGTACGAGCACCTACAACACCGATTGAACGATATTTTTTTGTTAATTTCATGGCATCCAATACTTGTTGATCCACGTTAGCGATTACTAAACCGATAGTATCACCAAATTTTGCTGTGCCAATGAATTCTGTTAAACTGCAACTGTTCGCCATAATTTGTTCCGCTCCTTTGCTTTCACTTTGATTCGGGGTGGCTGCCGATAAGTTATCGGCTTTTTGTAAAACGCGTTTCAAAATCTCATCAACCATTTGATCCGTATTACTCATTAAGCTTCACCTTTTTCCTTTAAGATAACGCTTTCCACATCTTTGTGAGGCCGTGGAATTACATGCGTCGAGACAACTTGCCCTACTCGTTCGGCAGCTGCTGCACCGGCATCGACAGATGCTTTTACGGCACCTACATCGCCTCGTACCATAACGGTTACGAGACCGGAACCAATTTTTTCAGTTCCCACGAGGGCTACATTGGCGGCCTTTACCATGCATCGGCGGCTTCAATAGCACCGACTAAGCCTTTAGTTTCAACCATACCTAGTGCTTCTTGCGACATACAATTCATCTCCTATCTTGGGCGCACATAAAACAAAAAATAAAAATTCAAATATTCACCACATTTTGCGGTTTTCTGTATACGCTAATTATACAAAATACTAGTATTCCATTTTTTAACACATTTTTACGAATTTTGATTTTTTTGTTCTACTTTTAACAATTTTTTGTTATAATTGGTATAACGATTAATCATAAAACCTCAGTAAGTTCTGTGTTTATCATGTGTTTTAGTTATTTGTTGTATTACTATTTTTTAATCCTTTTGTTTTGTACGCCCATACAAACAGAAAAGAGAGAGGGGTGGAAACGATGCCAACCGGTAATTTTAAGACAGAAACAACCATGATTAATGAGATCATGCGTGATTTTACAAACATTACGGAATTAGCAGCCGTATATGTAGATTTGCGCGGTCGTGTGCTTTCGTGCAAATACAACTTCAGTAATTTTTGCAAGTATATTCGCAGTCATCCTACATTGTCGCGTCTTTGCGCCTATTGCGACGCCTATGGCGGCCTCGAAGCATCCAAAGGACATTGCCGTCTGCTTATCGCTGTCATGCAGGCATTGTAGACTTTTCTGTGCCCGTAATTCATGAAGGTCATTTACTGGGCTTTATTTGTGCCGGTCAAACAGTCGTAACGGATCCGCAGTTGCCACAAATTGCAGCACGCAGTGATTGGCAAAACGACACAACGGCCAAAATGTATTACCGTCAATTGCCCATTTATTCTACGGAAGAAATAAATAGTGCCTCTAAAGTATTGAACCTTATGGCCGGCCATTATTTCCCGAACATATTAAACCGCAGTCTTGATATTCCTGAATTACAAAGCAGTAAATCCGATGTACAGCATCATATGAAAACGTCGTATCGTCCGGAAATAAAAAGGGCTCTTGTTTATATCGACAAGCATTTAAACAACAACCCTTCACTACGGGATATTGCCTCCCACGTTTACTTAAGTGAATCCTATTTGTCCAAAATCTTTAAACAAGAAACGGGCATGTCCCTCGTGCAATATATTAAGGAACGCAAATTGGAACAGGCCAAATTGATGCTTCGCGGTTCTGACTCATCTATCGAATCCATTGCTCGTAATCTGAGCTATAATCGAACCAGCTACTTCTGCAAGGTTTTCAAAGAAGCTACTTCGGAAACACCGCATTCCTATCGTCGTAAATACAGATTTTAAAAAATAGCTTTATAGCCAAAAGATTTTGCAAGAATTTCTAAACGTTCTTAGCAAAATATATCCGCAAATATGAAAGCAGTATTTAACTCACAATTGAATTAAATACTGCTTTTTTGCTAACTATAAATCATTATTCAATTTTTAATTTGTGGAGGCCCCCATGATTAATAAAGAACGCCTATTAGCACATCTCAACGCCATGCAAACCATAAGCACCATCGAAGGTGTGCCGGGAATCAATCGCATTGCCTTTACTGATGAGGATTGGCAGGGACGGAACTATCTCATAAAACAGCTGAAAGAGCTTGGTCTAAGCTTACGCATCGATGACTTCGGCAATGTCATCGGCCGTTACGAAGGTCATAATCCGACGCCCCGGCATCATGATGGGTCCCATACCGACAGCGTGCCCCAAGCGGTAACTACGACGGTCTTGCCGGTATCGTGGCCGCCCTGGAAGTTATCACCGATTTAAAAGAATCAAAAGAAATGCCGGAGCATCCGCTTGATATTGTCCTCTTCATGTGCGAAGAATCAAGCCGCTTTGGCAGTGCCACTTTGGGAAGCCAGGCTATGCGCGGTCAATTGAGTCTCGATCGTTTGCAAACATTGCGCGATAAAAAGGGACTCAGTCTCTATGAAGTACTCAAAGAACGCGGCTTTAATCCGGATACCCTTCCTCATGCAAAATTTACGACGCCCCTAAAAGCCTTTTTAGAACTTCATATCGAACAAGGCATTGTTCTCGAAAAAACAAACCACACCATAGGTATCGTAACCGGTATCGCTGCACCCACACGCTATAAGGTGCATATTCACGGCACCGCCGGTCATAGCGGAGCCACGCCTATGAATCACCGCCACGACGGTCTGTGTACAGCCGCCGAAATCATCCTTGCTGCCGAACGGATTGCTCAAAACAGCGAACCTATTCCGGTCGTAGCTACCGTCGGTGTTATCGAAGCCACGCCAGGTGTCATGAACGTCATCCCCGGCGAAGTAACCTTAGGTCTCGACATTCGCAGCATTTCCGCCGAAGCCAAAACGCGCGCTACCCAAGACATTCTGCACGCCATTTCACAAGTCGGCGCCCAACGCGAGATTCCTATCGACACCACGCTAATCGCCGATGAAATCCCGCTCATGGTCAAAGACTCTATGATTAAAGCCATGGAAACGGTGGCTCAAGCTAAACAGTACAATTATATGACCCTCTCCAGCGGTGCCGGCCACGATGCCATGAACTGGGGTGATTACACCGATGTAGGCATGATTTTCATTCCTTGTCGCGCCGGCGTAAGCCACAACCCGGCCGAAGCTATCGACATTCAGGATTTAGTAACCGGTACAAAATATTTGAAAGACCTTATCCTCTATTTAGACCAACAGTAATATACAAAATTTTCTATACATTTATACATTTTGTAGAAGTATATAAAAATTGTCCTTATATACTTCTACTTTTGTTTATTTTATTGTGTTTTTAAGGTAACTACATTTGTTTTTATGTGTATAATTAGTTATATTTTATGCACAAATAAACAACATATAGAATTTATAATAATAATATATTTTATAAGAACTAAGGCACGAATTCTAATATATATCGCTTAAATTGCATTCTCATGATTTTTGTATACATAGAAGTTTACTGAAATTTTATTGTATTTTTACGCAATCACATAGTATAATATTATCAAGTTGAAATATTTATTAAATGAAGGGCTTTTTCACTCGTAAAACTCTCCTTCCGTACTCATCATTTTCCAGTTTCATAATACCGGATGCCATCATTATTCCAATTAATTCAACTACTACGGTTACCCACCTGTATTATGAAGCCCCTTTTAATAAGGGAGTCAGCTTGCTTAAAGGAGGCGTTATTTATGGGCGCAGAAGTCTTGACAGTCAAAATCAGTAGCGTACAAGCGGTCGTACTCGCATTTGTGACGTATTTCATCGGTTTATGGATTAAAAACCGAGTTCCCGTATTTCAAAAACTCAGCTTACCGGCTGCGGTAATCGGTGGTCTACCGTTCGCTTTTATCCTTTCCGGTTTGCGTGTATACGGAATTCTACAAGTAGATTTTGACAACACCTTATCTACCGTAGCCCTCTTAGTATTCTTTACCACCATCGGTATGATGGCCAGCTTAAAACTCATCAAATACGGTGGCTTAGCTCTCATCTTATACTTAATTGTATCTTCCATTCTCGGTTTTGTTCAGAACCTCTTGGGTATGTCCATTGCCGGTGCCATGGGCATTGACTTCCACTACGGCATCTTGGCCGGTGCTGTTTCCCTCATGGGTGGTCTCGGTACCTCGGCAGCCTTCGGTCCATATTTTGAAACCACTTACGGTATTCCGGGTGCCACAACCGTTGCCATCACAGCAGCAACCTTCGGGATGGTAGTAGCCCTCGTACTCGGTGGACCTTTCGGCGAATTCTTAATCAAACACTACAAAATTAAAACACCGGGTACACAACATATCGATCCGGCCACAACGCCAAATGCAACTAAAAATATTCCGGCAGCCGATACTGATAATCCGGCAGCAGCTCAATTGGAACCGCATGTATTCGATATGTCTATTCTTGAAGAAGAAGAAACAACCGACGTAAACGGCGTATTAAAAGCAGCCGGCTTCGTATTCGTAGCCGTAGGTCTCGGTGCCGTACTTAGTGCGTACCTCAACACCATCATTACCTTACCTGCTTACATCGGTGCCATGCTCGTAGCAGCTGTTATCCGTAACATCGGCGATTTCTCCGGTATGTATCGTGTACAAGGCGGCGGCCTCAATGTAGTATCCGAAGTAGCCTTAACAGTTTACGTTACCATGGCTATCAACAGCTTGAAACTCTACGAATTGATTCACTTGGCTTTACCGCTCGTAGTCATCCTCCTTGCTCAGACACTTCTCATGATTGTCTTCGCATGGCTCGGTTACTTCTTGCTCTTTGGTAAAAACTACGACGGCGTTATGCTCGGCGTAGGCGGTATCGGTTTTGCCATGGGTGCTACTGCCAACGGTCTTGCCAACATGCAGTCCTTGGCTGAAAAATACGGTCCGTCCCCTAAAGCTTGGCTCATCGTATCACTCGTTGGTGCCTTCTTGATTGACTTCGTCAATGCCATTATTATTACGTGGATGGGATTGGTAAGAACGGCATAAGGTTCGTCCTTAAGCTCCTGATGGGCTCTACATCAGAGCTAAAAACAGCATAAACTTATAAAGAATGGAGAGGCTCCACATCTAAGGCTTGGTTTTTGCAAGCAAAAAAGACCCTTAGATGTGGACCTCTCCATTTCTTCTTCCCAGAGTACTTTATGTCTGTTTTTAGCGACGTAGAGCACTCCATCAGGGGCTTTGCGCAAAGAACTTTATGGCCGTTCTTACCGGCGGAGGAGGATAGAGGGGAGGTTTCTGCAACGCAGAAACCTCCCCTCTTCTCCCTCTCCCCGTTATAAAACGGCGAGAGGTTTTCTGCGAAAAGAAGGCCGTGATACAATTTCTGAGAGTCTTTTTGCTGCGCAAAACCAAGCCTTAGAAATTGCATCACGGCCTTCGCAAAAAAGCTCGCGTGTTTTACTTAACTAATAAAATTACTATCGGCAATGTAACGGCCGACAGCACGGTGGTGGCGACGACTAGTTGGGTGGCGTATTCAGTTTCGGTACGAAGTACGCCCGCAATGAGTGCTGTGGTTACGCCGGCCGGCACAGCCGCGGAGATAACGAGGACTTGCATAACGAGTTCCGAAACGGGGCCGGCTATGAGTTCATAGGGCCAAATAACGAGCCAAGCCATTAATGGTCCCACAATCAAACGGACCGCGCTACCCCACATAACGTCGCGATTAAAGAAGTTGAACGGGGTTCTGGCCAGTTGTACGCCCAAAGTAAAGAGGGCCACCATGACGAGAGCGTTACTCACATTGGTAAGGACGGGCCAAAAGAATGTTTGATCCACGGGAATTTTACCGAAATTACAAATTAAAGCCAAGGCTACGGCGTAAATAATCGGCATTTTAAAAACTAATTTGACCGCATCAGTGCTACTCATTTTGCCCTGTCCCGCAAAATAAAAGCCAAGGCTGTTGGTCACGATGTTTTGCCAAACAAAGACAACGATTTGAATGGCGATAGCCGCCTGCAGCCATATAGGCGAGCCGTCTTGTAAAAACGGTTCATTGGAGTAGATAAATACAATAAGCGGCACACCAATGTTACCGCAGTTATTAAAGAGTACCGCATTGCGGAAGATACCGCTTTTTTCATGGGACAGGCCCAACATTTTTTCAAAAACCAAACTGGCCAGCCAGGTGGCCGCAAAACCAATCACCGTGAGCCACACTACTTGGGCACTTTCAGCGGTCACGTTGTAACTGTATGTATTCGTAAACAAAAATGCCGGCGCCACCACATAGAAGTTCATTTTACTGAGTGTATCAAGGTCCATGTGGAATTTTTTATCCATAAAATAGCCGATGAGGACCAATAATAATATAGGCAGAACCGTCGTCAGGAAAATATGCAAAATCATTTATTACTTGGCACCCCACACTAAATTATACAGCGATTCGCCGATAGTGCCTGCCTGAATGGCGGCCGGTTTGGAATCATAAGTGTATTCGCTTTTATCGTAAGCGATGCCGGTTTGATGGAAATACTGCATATCCAAGGTTTGGATGGTGCGTTCATTCTTCTTAATTCCATTTTTTCAAATAATAGTCTCCACCCGGTTGAATTACACGAATCCAAAGTTGGGCTACATCGTCTTCTTTGTCGACGCTGCTGTTGTCGATGGATGTTGTGTTATCATGAATGTCGGCACCTACATAATACCAATAATCCGCTGCCTGTACAGGCGCTAACAATGATAGGCTCAATGTACCTACCAGGCCTAACATGGCCAATGTTCTATTCAGTAGTCTCATAATTAGCCTCTTTCTATATAAATTAAAACCTAAATAAATCAAAAGTTACATTATAAAATATCCATGCTAATGGGCATGCTAGTGTCATGCTAATATCCATACTAAACTATATCGATTTGTTTAGCATACACAACATTATACCCACTTAGACTGAGTTTTCAAGTCTAAAAAAGTGAAAATGGTCTGAACTGCTATCATTCAGACCACTACAAAAAGCCACAGTAAGCCGTAATCATCTTCGGCTACCGTGGCTTTATTTAATTTATTTGTAAATTAAGGCTATTTAACGCGCCAGGAAACCCACGCAACCTTATCTTCCGATGTATTACGAATGCGGCCGTCTTCCGTGCGATACGGCGCCAATAAAGGCAAAATTTCAGCACGCATAGCTTCTTCCGTACCCCATTCTTCCGAATGAAGGCGCATAGTAAAGTAGCGAAGGGCTTCTTCTTCCGTGAAAAATTCCACTTCCGGCACGTTTACATATTCCACTGCCACGTCTTGGCCAACTTTTTTAACCGTAGCAATAACATCATCTACATTAGCCTGCCATTTGAAGTCGTCTTTTTGACCGTAAAAGTGTTCATATAAAGCGTCCACGATAGTGTCCTGACGACCGGCAAAACCAACGAACAAGCAGGCATTGCGGCTTGTCTTGGTCAATGCTTCAATATTGTTCATGTCAAACATAACAGGACAGAAAAAGCTGTAACTCAAATCAAATTGACGTTCCCAGCCGAGTTCTTCACGAGTGGTTTCACTCCACGGACCTACGTAAAGGTCCAAATCAAGATCTTCTTTTTCCGCTATTTTACGAGCGCCCGCAATCATACCATTCGATAAATCGATGCCCGTAGCCTGATACCCCAGTTTGGCAAGGCCCAAGGAGTAGTCACCGACACCGCAGCTACATCGAGGGTACGACCGCCCGGAACCGGTAACAAGTTATGTTTTTTCAAAAAATCTATAAAATTCGTAACTTGCGCAGCACGTTCTTGTTTGTCATGTAATTCCACAAAAAATTCGGAACGATTATTCCACGCCTCTTGTTCTGAGCGCCATTCCACTTCATTTTCGTGAATATTCGTTACTCGCACATTGCTCATAAAAGTCCTCCTATTGATAATTTATATCAATTCTAATATTTTCTATATATAGAGTACTCTTATTTTGTTCCTGTGACAAATACCAATTACGAATAATAGCCTATTTTCAGATGCATATTATCTTGAGATATAATCTCATTTTCATAATATATCGGCCTCTCATTTACCTAATATGGGGGCCTCTCATTTTCCTAATACATCGGCAAAGGATTCCACCGTACGATCTATGGCATCAGTCAATGTCTTATTATCCGTATTGAGCGGCGGATTGAAGTAGAGCACATCACCCAATGGACGAAGCAATAAACCATGGTCCAATGCTTTTTTGTATATCTGATAGCCTGTACGTGCTTTGCTTGGCAATGGTTCTTTCGTTGCCGGATCTTTAACCAATTCAATGGCATTAATGAGTCCGATATGACGAATTTCACCCACATTCGGATGTTTACCCAATGCATCTTCCAAGGCATTGTGCAAGAAGACCGCTTTATCTTGCGCCGCCGCTAAGACACCGTCGTTTTGCAAAATATCCAAAGTAGCCAGCGCAGCTGAACACCCCAATGGATTGCCCGCATAGGTATGACTGTGCATAAACGCTTTGTACTCGAAATAATCGGCATAGAAGGCATCATAAATCTTATCGGTAACAGCATGATGGACATCGGCATATAACCGGCGGTCAAGGCTTTGGAAATGGTCATGATATCCGGTGTAATGCCGGCATGGTCGCACGCAAACATTTTGCCCGTACGGCCAAAACCGGTGGCAATTTCATCCGCAATAAGAAGGACGCCGTATTCATCGCAAAGAGCACGTAATTTTTTCAAATACAATGGCGGATAGATACGCATACCCGCACAGCCCTGTACGATTGGTTCCACAATAACAGCCGCCAATTCATGACTATGTTTGGCGAAATTTTCTTCCATATGCTCGAAACATTCGCAGCCACAGGTTTCACGCGTCTTATTATATGGGCAACGGAAACAATCCGGCGCTTCCGTATGGATTGTTTCCATCAGCATTGGCTGATACATTTTAGCAAATAAATCCATACTGCCAACAGCCAAAGCACCCATGGTTTCCCCGTGATAACTTTCAGTGAGACACATGAATTTCTGACGTTCCGGATGCCCCGTTTGATATTGATACTGGAAAGCCACTTTAAGAGCGCATTCAACGGCACCGGAGCCATTGTCGTTAAAATGTAATTTGTTGAGTCCTTTTGGCAATACTTTAGTCAACTCTTCCGCCAAGGTAATAGCCGGTTTATGACTCAAATTAGCAAAAATAACATGTTCCAATGTATCCAGCTGTTTTTTGATGGACGCATTGATTTTCGGATTGCAGTGCCCCAATAAATTACACCACCAAGAGCTGATAATATCGATATATTCATTGCCGTCTACATCATATAAATACGAACCTTTGCCATGGTCAATAACAATGGGCGGCAATGTTTCATAATCCTTCATTTGTGAACAAGGATGCCAAATATGCGCTAAATCTCTTTCAACCCACACCTGTGAACTCATGTTGAACTCCTTTTACCTCTAAATACCTATACCTAATCATTACGTATGTTAACTGTATTCGCAGCCTGATACGCGCCTAACTTAACTAATACGTAACCTAACTTAATATGTAAAAACTTATATATAACCCTTACATGTTGCTGTTTGAAAAAAATATTGCTTACACTTCGTCATATAAGGCGGCTAACGTATCCGCGGAAACACCTAAGTCCTTAGCCCCTTCCGGTACGCAAGCAATTACCGGTACGCCCGTTAATTCTTCAATCATCAGCTTATTATCCCGTTCCATCGGGCTATCCGTATAGAAGTTTAAAATAACCCCTTTAACCGGAATATTACGAGCCCGCAAGTATTCGATGGTCAAGACCGTAGCATTAATCGTACCCAATCCGGCATGAGCTACCAACAAGGTCGGCAAATTGAACCATTGGATAACGTCTTCCAGAAAAATATGTGCCGTTTCATCATAGCGCAATGGACACATAATGCCACCGCTACCTTCCATGGTGACGTATTCGAAGTTTTCTTTTGCTTTCGCAAAAGCCGCTTCTACTACGGCTTTTTCAAGAGGATGACCTTCCCATTGAGCTGCCAAATGAGGCGATACGGCATGATCATATAAATAAGATAATAAATCTTCGTCCGGTACATCAATGCCGGCCACTTTTTTCACATAACCCGCATCACTGGCTGCAATTGACGGCGCACCACTGACCGCCGCTTTATAATAACCGGCCTTATATTGACCGTCTCGCAATGTTTTCACCAAAAGGCCGGTAATGAATGTCTTGCCGATATCCGTTCCCGTGCCCAATACAAATAAGCCCTTACTCTTTGATTCGAGTTGTGCCATAATAACATCCCTTCCTCTATTATTACCCTATTTGTTAACACGTGGTTAACAAATTGATTTTGATTTAATTTAATCACGCCAAGGGTTATTGTCAACTCGAACCATTTTAGTATGGTTTATAATTTAATCGAAAGATTTTTAAAAATTGCATTTTTTAAATATACCCAAAAGGCATTCAATCATCGTTTTTACCACTATTGATTACATTTGTTCAAAAAACGTCATTCATCATTGACTAAATGAGCGATTATGATTATATTATAGTTAAGATAAACCATAAATTAAGCAAAATACTAATATAATTAATAAAATATATGTGATGTTACACAGAGGAGATCCCATGCTATCAGAAGAACGGCAATCCTTAATTCTCGAACGGTTACGGACTAAACGGGCCGTTACCGTACAGGAGTTGGTGCAAGACCTTGATTCCTCCGCGGCCACGATTCGTCGCGATTTAACCGAACTGCATCAGAAGGGCTTACTACAAAAGGTGCACGGCGGCGCTGTAAGTTGCGATGTAGACTATTTCACCACCGAACCCGATATGTCGACGAAAGCCAATTTGTTTACTGATGAAAAAACGGCGATTGCCCAAGCAGCAGCCACTCTCATTGAAGAGCACGACTTCGTCTTTATCGATGCAGGCACCACGACGGAAATGATGTTACCTTTTGTAAATGCTAAAAATGTAACCTTTGTCACAAACGGCACATCTCATGCAGCAGCGCTGGCAGCCCGTTATCGTCGTGTCATTCTCCTTGGTGGTCAGGTAAAAGCGGTTACCGGTGCCATCATTGGCGACACAGCTTTACAACAATTAGATGTTTTTAATTTTACCAAAGGCTTCTTCGGAACCAACGGCGTCAGCATAAAAGGCGGTTTCAGTACACCGGATCCGGCCGAAGCAGCTATCAAAGCCAAAGCGATTCATAAATGTCATCGTGCTTACGTACTTTGTGATTCGTCAAAATTTGACAAAATATCGTCTGTTACGTTTGCCCCATTGGAAAGTGCAACGATTATTACAACTAAAGTAAAAGGTGCTTATCATAACTATACTGAAATTAAGGAGGTAGAGCCATGATTTACACGGTTACTTTTAATCCGTCCCTCGACTATGTCATGCGCGTTAACGGCTTTGAAGCAAACGGCGTTAATCGCACCTATGAAGACTTCATCGTAGCCGGCGGTAAAGGGATTAATGTATCCATTATGTTGCGTCATTTAGGCCACGAGAACACAGCCTTAGGCTTCATTGCCGGTTTTACGGGCGATGAAATCGTTCGTCAACTGCGCGAAGAAGGTTGTGAAGAAGCCTTTATTCGACTTGAAAAAGGGTATTCCCGCATCAATGTGAAATTAAAGAGCAACGGTGAAACAGAAATCAATGCGCAAGGTCCGGTTATCACCGAAGACGCCATGGCTAAGCTCTACAAACAGCTTGATACGTTAGAGAGCGGTGATACCTTAGTTCTCTCCGGCAGCATTCCCAAAGGACTTCCGGAAACAACCTATCGTGATATCATGGAGCGCCTCAGCGCTCGCAATATTCGCATCATCGTCGATGCCACCCAAGATTTACTCATGAATGTACTCGATTTAAAACCGTTTTTAATTAAGCCGAATCATCACGAATTAGAAAGTGTATTCCATACAAAATTTACAACGGAAAAAGACATCATCGAAGCCGCCCGCCAATTACAGGCCAAAGGTGCTCAGAACGTCCTCGTATCAAGAGCCGCTGACGGAGCCGTATTAGTTGATGCTAACGGCGAGGTACGAACCAGCCCCGTACCGAAAGGCAAACTCGTCAATTCCGTAGGTTCCGGTGATTCCATGGTGGCCGGTTTCTTGGCCGGCTATATCGAATCGGATGGCCAATATGACAAAGCCCTGGCTATGGGCGTCGCCGCCGGTTCAGCGTCCGCCTTTGAAGAGTGGCTCGCAAATCGTGAACAAGTAGAAGCATTATTGGAGAAGGAGTAATATCATGAAAATTACGGATTTACTACAGAAGCAATCAATTCAATTGAACGCCCATCCGACCAACAAAGATATCGCCATTCGCCAACTGGCCGAATTGATGGATGCAAGCGGTAATTTAAAAAATAAAGAACAGTACATCAAAGATGTATTGATTCGTGAAGAATCCGGCTCCACCGGTCTCGGCATGGGGCTTGCTACCCCGCATGCTAAAAGTATCGGCGTAAAAGCACCGGGCCTATCCGCTATGACGGTGCCGGAAGGCATGGACTTCGAAAGCCTGGACGGCGAACCGACCCGCCTATTTTTCATGATTGCCGCCCCGGAAGGGCAAGCCGATACCCATGTGCAGGTTCTTGCCAACTTAGCAACCCTCATCATGGATCCCGATTTTAAAGAAGCGCTCATCAAAGCACAAACCGTTGAAGGATTCCTCGCTTTAATTGATGTAAAAGAAGCAGACCAATTCAAACCGAAAATGACAGAAACGGAAGCATTAGCTATTGTGGAACAAAACGTAACCACAGCCGCTACCGCTGCGCCTAACGCTAAACAAGAGGCTCAACAACCGGCAAAAGCACCAAAAGCAATGCCGGCTAAAGCTGCGACGGCTCTTATCGCGTACTGGCAGTAACCGCTTGCCCTACCGGCATCGCTCATACCGCTATGGCCGCTGAAGCCTTAACCCGCACAGCTGCTGACATGGGCATTACCATTAAAGTAGAACAAAACGGTGCAGCCGGCGTTAAAGACGCCATCACCGCCGAAGACATCAAAAATGCGGAATGTATCATTGTGGCAGCCGACAAGAGCGTTCCTATGGAGCGTTTTAACGGCAAACCGCTCATTCAGGTAAAAGTAGCCGACGGCATCAATAAAGCCAAAGAATTATTGGAAGAAGCAACGTCCGGCAAGGCGCCAATCTTCGAAGCAGGCGAAGAAAAAGCCGACAAAAATGCCATTACCGCCCAAGACAGCTTCGGTCGCCAGATTTACAAACAATTGATGAACGGCGTATCCCATATGTTACCGTTCGTTATTGGCGGCGGTATCCTTATTGCCCTCGCCTTCTTATTCGACGACTTCAATCCGGCCGACCCAAGTAAATTCGGTTCCGGTACGGAACTGGCCGCCTTCTTCATGAAAATCGGCGGTGCCTCCTTCAGCTTCATGTTGCCGGTCTTAGCCGGTTTCATCGGCATGAGTATTGCCGACCGTCCGGGTCTTGCCGTCGGTTTCGTCGGCGGTTATCTCGCCAACGCAGGCGGTTCCGGTTTCCTCGGCGCCTCTTGGCAGGTTTTGTGGCCGGTTATCTCATGCTCTTATTAAAACGAGTTTTCTCCGGCTTACCACAATCTTTGGAAGGTATCAAACCGGTTTTACTCTATCCGGTATTGGGGGTACTCTTCATGGGTATCATCATTACCTTCATTATTAACCCACCTGTTGGTGCACTTAACGAAGGCTTGATGAACGCCTTGAAGAGCATGGACACCAGCAGCCGTATCGTTATCGGTATCATCTTTGCCGGCATGATGGCCGTTGATATGGGTGGTCCGGTAAATAAAGCGGCTTATGTAATCGGCACAGGTCTTCTCGCTACCGGCGAATACGGTGTTATGGCGGCCGTTATGGCCGGCGGTATGGTGCCTCCATTGGCTATCGCCCTTTGCACAACGTTCTTCCCTAATCGCTTCACTCCGGCTGAACGTAAATCCGGTATTACCAACTATGTTATGGGCTTCTCCTTCATCACCGAAGGAGCTATTCCATTCGCCGCAGCCGATCCGGTTCGCGTAATTCCATCCTGTATCGTTGGGGCAGCTGTAGCCGGTGCTTTATCCATGGCCTTTGAATGTACCTTGCGCGCTCCACATGGCGGTATTTTCGTAGTACCTACCATCGGCAACCCGCTCATGTACTTATTGGCTATCTTAGTAGGCTCTGTTGTGACCGCTTTATTATTGGCTATTTTGAAAAAACCGTTAAAAGCCTAATATCCGGCTAATAGACAATAACCTCATGCATAAAATTTTTACACGCAATGCCTAACCCTTATAAAAATACCCCTGAGTCCTATGGATTCAGGGGTATTGCCATATTGCCTATTAAATTTTAATCTCACTTGATCATTCAGGCAGACTTGAATAATTTAAGTCGCATGAAAACTCTATTTGTTCAATTCTTCACGGATACTTGCCACCGAACGACGCAAGAGCCAATCCGTATCGTTCGAATCACCTACCACAAAGGTATGCTCCCCGAATTTTTCAAAACCGAATTTAGCATAAAATTTCTGAGCTTTGTAGTTATGTTCCCACACACCGAGCCAAACATAATCACAGTCTGTTTGGGTCGCTAATTGCAGAGCCTTTTCAAAGAGAAGTTTACCAAGGCCGAGTCCTTGGTAATCAGCCAATACGTAAATACGCTGTACTTCAAAACCATGTGGCAATTCCTGCTCAGTTTGCGCACGGCCTACATTAACTTTCAAAAAACCGACCGGCTGGCCGTCTACTACGGCAAAAAAGTGTTGTGATTCGGAATCAGTTAGCTCCGCTTGTAACGTTGCTTCCGCCAACGAGGTATTAAAATAGGTGTCGAACTCTTCGTCAGTGTACTCATCCCTAAATGTTTCTGAAAATGTTCTCATCGATAAGTCGCGCAATGTTTTCACATCGTCCGCCCCAATCGGTAAAACATCGATATTCATAGTATCTCCCCCTCCTTTTTCAGGTGTAATATATCCGCTTTATTATAAAACATTCTCACCCTATTTTCAAACGGTCTGACAATAAAACATTGCAAGCATGCGCCGCCTGTGCTATAATCACGTTAGAAAATTCAGGGGAGCTTATGAACGTAGGCTGAGAGGAAGTCATCAAACTTCGACCCTTATACCTGTACGGATAATGCCGTCGTAGGAAGATGTTATAGCGACTTTCTCACGGAGCACCGTATTGGTGCCTCTGTTTTTTTATGCTGTCTGTCAAAACAGACCGGCTGGCGGGGGAGCGCCCGACAGCTGTCATTACAGCGAAGGGAAGCCGTGTTCCGGCGTGAGAGGAGACCAGTAAGTCTCGACCGCTACAGGAGTTTGTAATGAACGAATCTACCAGTAATGTAAAAAAAGTAACCATGGCCGGTATTTTAGTGGCCGTAGCCGTAGTAGGCAGCACCTTTTCCTTTCCCGTTGGCATCAGTAAATGTGCCCCCGTACAACATATGATTAACATTCTTTGCGCCGTATTATTGGGTCGCTATTACGGGGTGGGCGTAGCTTTTTGCGCCAGCACTTTGCGTCTCGTTACGGGCCTTGGCAGTGTACTCGCCTTTCCGGGCAGTATGTGGGGTGCCCTCTTGGCCGGCATTGTCTATAATCGTACCGGCAATCTATTCTTAACGCTCTTAGCCGAAGTATTTGGTACCGGCATTCTTGGCGGTCTTTCTGCCTACCCGCTGGCCATTATCGTTTGGGTAATCGGCCGGTCAAATTGCGTTTTATACCTATGTGGTTCCTTTTTTGATTTCTACCATAGGTGGCTCCCTATTGGCAGGGATTTTGCTCTATACATTACGCAGCACCGGAGCCTTAGCGCAATTAAAACAGCATCAGTAGCCTAATCTATAGACCGTGCCTAAGCCCTTGTTGACGCCTCAGCATAGCTGAAAGCGCCGATTGTCGGTTGGCCGCCTATGGTCACTTGATGCCGGAGAAAGGGTATTCTATGAGTACAGCTACTTCTGAAACGAAATTATTATCTCACGGTCTTTTATGGTTTGGCGCCGCCTTATCCATTGCCGAAATTTTTACAGGCACGTTATTCGCACCACTCGGCTTTGAGCAAGGCGTCATTGCCATTTTGCTGGGCCATATTATCGGCGGTTTTCTATTTTTCTTAGCCGGTCTCATCGGTGCCAACACGCGCCGCAGTGCCATGGAAACCGTTCGTATCGGCTTTGGCCGTCAAGGAGCGTCCGGCTTTGCCTTGGCCAACGTACTGCAATTAATCGGTTGGACTACCGTCATGATTATTACCGGCGCCGCCGCTACCAATGCGATTTTACCTTGGGGTACTGCCGTTTGGTCCCTCGTAATCGGCGTTCTCATCATTCTTTGGCTCGTCCTCGGTTACAGTAATCTTGCCCGTTTAAACCTCGTAGCCGTAGCACTTCTTATTCTGCCTTACCATTTGGCTCAGTTTCATTATTTTTGATCCGTCCTCAGCCGTGGCCGGTGCTTTACAGTTAACGGAAGACCAAGGTCTTTCCTTCGGTGCCGCCGTTGAACTGGCCGCTGCCATGCCGTTATCGTGGTTACCGCTCGTGTCTGACTATACACGTACAGCCAAACGCCCCGTAGCAGCCACGGTAGTGAGTACCTTAACATATACCATTGTCAGCATTTGGATGTATATTATCGGTCTCGGATCCGCTATTTATGCCGGCGAAACAGACATTGCCGCCGTTATGTTAAAAACGGGGCTCGGCCTCTGGCCTTTATTAATCATTATCTTTGCCACCGTAACGACAACGTATCTCGATGCGTTTTCCGCCGGTGTCAGCTTTGTCAGCATTTTTCCGAAATTGTCTGAAAAAACAACGGCTATCAGCCTCACGGTACTCGGCATTGTATTAGCATTTTAGTACCTATGACAGAATATGAGAACTTCTTGTTCCTCATCGGTTCGGTTTTCACGCCCATGATCGCGATTCTCTTTACCCAATACTTTCTCCTTAAGCAGGATGCATCTGGGCGTAAATTTTACCTTCCCAACCTGATTCTTTGGTTAGTCGGGTTTGTCTTATACAGAAATGTGATGACCTATGAAACACCTTTGGGAACCACATTCCCGGTTATGATTGTCATTGCAGTTCTGACATACATCGTCGGCCGTTTTACCGGTAAATTCAAGATTAATAAAAAAGAGCTTTGAGTTGTAGTGACCCCAAAAAGTTAGACTTTTATTTCCGAGAAGCCTGAATAGGTTTCTCGGAATTTTTTATGCTACTGTATTCTTTAAGCGATACTTTACCGGACTTAGCCAATTCAACTTCTCTTTTAT
>ENA-OQIW01000123-OQIW01000123.1-human-gut-metagenome-genome-assembly--contig:-NODE-123-length-17563-cov-1.477575_pt1 | contig 17563 bp, 20 predicted proteins | sample MGYA00242586_ERZ504751 | MGnify/ENA primary metagenome ERZ504751 (study PRJEB26092, sample SAMD00036349) | human gut metagenome | host: Homo sapiens | study: EMG produced TPA metagenomics assembly of...
CTTCTGTACAGCCCTGCTGACCCTGGAGGACAGCCTGATTCTTAAGCTGATTACCAAGATGGGAATACAGGGAGATATGTTTTCCAATGAGGCAAAGCAGGCAGTGGAGCATCTGCAAGTAAGCGGCAGCGGCCAGCTTTACATCAGCAGTGAATTTGAATAAGGTGCTCATAAGCGGAGAGGACGAGGCAAAGGCCATGGTGATGAATATGTATTCCGTGGAGCACTTGTTCCTGTCTCTTTTAAAGCATCCCAATAAGGAAATCAAGGCGTTATTCAAGTTATATAATATAACCCGTGAGACATTTCTTCAGGCACTGTCCACAGTAAGGGCAACCAGAGGGTGGTCAGCGATAATCCTGAGGCCACCTATGATACATTAGCCAAATACGGATATGACCTGGTGGAGCGGGCCAGGGACCAGAAGCTGGACCCGGTTATCGGCCGTGATAATGAAATTAACCGTGTAATTCAGATTTTAAGCCGTCGCACAAAGAATAACCCGGTACTTATCGGTGAACCTGGTGTCGGTAAAACAGCCATTGCCGAAGGCTTGGCACAGCGTATTGTAACGCAGAACGTACCTGAAATTTTACGTAATAAACGTATTATTTCCTTAAGTTTAACAGCTATGGTTGCCGGTGCTAAATACCGTGGTGAATTCGAAGAACGTTTGAAAAAAGCTATCGACGAAGTACAGAAACACGATGATATGATTATTTTCATCGATGAACTTCATACTTTGATTGGTGCCGGTGCTTCCGAAGGCTCCATGGATGCAGCTAACATTTTGAAACCGGCCTTGGCTCGTGGTACGTTCCAAGTAATCGGTGCTACGACCCTCGATGAATATAAGAAACACATCGAAAAAGATGCCGCTTTGGAACGTCGTTTCCAACCTGTATTGGTCGGTGAACCAAGTGAAGAAGAAGCTCTTGAAATTTTGAAAGGCTTGCGTGACCGCTACGAAGCGTTCCACAAAGCTAAGATTACCGACGAAGCTTTAAAAGCTGCCGTTGAATTATCCAGTCGTTACATTTCCGACCGTTTCTTGCCGGATAAAGCTATCGACGTAATGGATGAAGCAGCCTCTAAAGTACGTATGAAAGTATTTACAGCGCCACCTGATGTGAAAGATTTGGAAACTCGTCTGGCCGATGTTCGTAAAGAAAAAGAAGCAGCCGTAACCGGACAAAACTACGAAGAAGCAGCCAAACTTCGTGATGAAGAAAAGAAATTGGTTGATGAAATCGAAGCTAAACAACAAGCTCGCAGCAAAGAAGACGAAGAAAAACTTGTTGTTACCGAAGATGATATCGCTGCCGTTGTTTCTCAATGGAGTGGGGTACCGGTTGCGAAAATTGCTGAAGAAGAATCGCAGCGTCTGCTTCGTTTGGAAGACGAACTTCATGAACGAGTTGTCGGTCAGGATGAAGCTGTAGTAGCTGTTTCTAAAGCCGTACGTCGTGCTCGTGCGGGCCTTAAAGATCCGAAACGTCCTATCGGTTCGTTCTTATTCTTAGGCCTACCGGTGTCGGTCAAAACAGAATTGGCTCGTGCTTGGCAGCTAACCTCTTCGGTGATGAAAATGCATGATTCGTCTGGATATGTCCGAATATATGGAAAAACACACCGTATCTCGTTTAGTCGGGGCGCCTCCGGGCTATGTGGGCTATGATGAAGGTGGTCAGTTGACCGATGCCGTACGTCGTAAACCTTACAGTGTCATCTTGTTTGACGAAGTTGAAAAAGCTCATCCGGACTTCTTCAACATCTTATTGCAGGTATTAGACGACGGTCGTTTGACTGATAACCAAGGTCGTACGGTTGATTTCCGTAATACGGTTATTATCATGACGAGTAACTTAGGCTCCAACTTCTTAAAAGAAGATAGCGCCGCTATGGGCTTCTTAGCTGCCAAGAATAAAGAAGATGCTAAGAAGAACGCCGAAAGCTCCTTTGCGGAAGCCAAGAAAAACACGTTGGATGCCGTTAAACGTCATTTCCGCCCTGAATTCTTGAACCGTATCGATGAAATGGTTGTATTCCATCCATTGACCGGTGAAGATTTAGGTAAAATTGTTAACATCTTGCTTAAAGATGTAACAAAACGTTTGGCTGAACGTAATCTTACTTTGGAAGTATCCCCTGAAGCTCTTGACGTTTTGGTTAAAGAAGGTTCCGACTTTGCGTATGGTGCGCGTCCATTGAAACGTGCTATTCAGCGTTTGGTTGAAGACCCTATTTCCGACTTAATCTTAAAAGGTGATGCCCCTGAAGGTTCGGTTATTAAAGCAAATGTGGTGGACGGCGACATCACAATGGTAGTATAATTAACAGGATTTGATTAACAGTTACAGATTTGGTTGATTATAACGCCGATTTACCAATTTATTCATGAAAAATTACTCCTCTGTTTGAAGGATATTGCACTAAAAATCACGAATACTATTTAAATGGTGTTCGTGATTTTTTTATAAATAATTATGAAAAAAAGGTTCTCAATTTGAAGTTGATTTACGAGTATATAAAGAAAGGGAATCTATGGCAAAGGTTAAGACAGCATATTTTTGTAATAATTGCGGTGCGGAATCGGCCCGTTGGCTCGGTAAATGTCCGCAGTGCGGTCAATGGAATACATTGGTAGAAGAAGTAGTCCGTGAAACGAAGCAAAACGGAACCGCCTCTTATGCGCCGGTAGACAAGGCGGCTACTAAGCCGGTGGCGCTTGCGGATATAAAAACGGAAGATTCACCGCGTATATCCACCGGTTACGGTGAGATTGATCGCGTATTGGGCGGCGGTATCGTGCCGGGAGCGCTCATTTTATTAGGCGGCGATCCGGGCATCGGTAAATCGACGATTCTTTTACAAGTATCGGGTAAAATCGCCGATACTCATGGTAAGGTGCTCTATGCGTCGGGCGAAGAATCGCAGATGCAGTTAAAGCTTAGGGCTGAACGCTTGGGCATTCAAGGGCAAAACTTAGCGGTTATGGCGGATACTAATTTGGACTCTATTTTGCAAGAAGCAAGTCAACATAAGCCGTCCCTTCTTGTCATTGACTCGATTCAGACTATGTTTACAGACGCTCTCGATTCGACGCCGGGCAGTGTGGGGCAGGTGCGCGAATGTACGGCTCGTTTACTCCGCTTTGCCAAAGAGCAGGGCGTGCCGGTTATTATCATCGGTCATGTGACTAAAGAAGGTAATATTGCCGGGCCGCGTATGTTGGAGCACATGGTGGATGTAGTGCTCTATTTTGAAGGGGAACGGTCTTATCAGTTCCGTATTTTGCGCGGCATTAAAAACCGTTTCGGGTCTACCTCGGAATCGGGTCTTTTTGTCATGGAAGAGGAGGGCCTTGCGGAGCTTATTAATCCATCGGCGACCTTATTGGCGGAACGGACGGAAGAAGAAACAGGTTCCGCTGTTATGGCCTATTTGGAAGGGATTCGACCGATTCTCGTTGAAGTGCAAAGCCTCGTGGCAACGACCGCTTTCGGTATGCCGCGCCGTACGTCCATTGGTTATGATTTAAATCGTCTTATTATTCTCTTAGCCGTTCTTGAAAAACGTTGTAATCTGACACTGGGAAATAAAGACGTGTACGTTAATGTTATCGGCGGCTTAAAGGTGAATGAACCGGCTTGTGATTTATCGGTGGCCGTGGCTATCGTGTCGAATTTAAAAAATCGTCCGGTACCGGCCGATATGGTGATTCTCGGTGAAGTAGCTTGACCGGTAACATCCGCAGTATACCACGTATTGAACAGCGTATTGCGGAAGCCGCCAAAATGGGTTTTACTCGTTTTGTAGTGCCGGCGGGGAATGCGAAACAGGTGAAGACGAACCGCAAGGATATTACGATTCACGGCGTTACCACGGTACAAGAAGCGATGCAACTCGTATTTTGACAGCTTTTTTAATAATGATTTAATGATTTATTTATAATTTTAATGTACAATATAGGTGTACACAGTGAAAGGAGGTGAAATGAATGGTATATAAGATTTTACGTTATGTCATAGCCTTATTGGTTGGGATTATGGGTTATATGTTGACGGACAATTTCATGCCCGTATGGGAACCGATTATTGATGTGAAGTTCTGGACAATGGGCTTCTTCGGTATTTCCATAATTAAAATTTTAGCCTTAGCTTTGGGCGGCTTAATTGGTGCTCTAATCGGCTTTGTTATCGCTTTGCCGATTATTAATCAGGGGTTAAAATTGGCCAGAAGAATTGAAAGTCTCTTATCCCGTGTACCTAATCAGGAATTAATGGCCGGCACAGCCGGATTACTTTTTGGACTTATAATAGCAAATCTTATTGGCTTGGCATTTTATCGCGTTCCGATTATCGGTTCGTATATTCCTATTTTTTTAAGTGCTATCTTCGGTTATATCGGGATGCGTTTGGCATCGCGCAAAGGACCGGAGCTCTATGCCAACTGGTTGCAGAGCCGCACAGTGGCAAAAGATAAGAAAAAAGACGTTGTACCTAAAGACAGCGAACAGGCGGCAATACCGGTTATCTCTGAATTTGAATCGGTATCGGTAGCAAAGTTATTGGATACGTCGGTTATTATTGACGGTCGTATTGCCGAATTGTGTGAAACGGGCTTTTTGGAAGGGCCTTTAGTAGTGCCTTTATTCGTGCTTGAAGAATTGCAACATATTTCCGACTCAGCCGATGTGTTGAAGCGTAATCGCGGTCGTCGCGGGCTCGATATTTTGCAAAGCATGCAACAAAAAGAAGATAATCGCCATCAAAGTAATTGCCGATGATTTTGAGGATATTACAGAAGTAGACTCCAAATTGATGCGTCTTGCTTTGGACAAAAAGTGGAAAATTGTAACGAATGATTTTAACTTGAATAAAGTAGCCAGCTTGCAAGGCATCGAAGTACTTAACTTAAATGATTTGGCCAATGCATTGAAACCGGCCATGATTCCGGGCGAATGGATTCGTGTCCAGGTTATTAAAGAGGGCAAGGAAGATAATCAAGGTGTCGCTTATTTAGATGACGGTACGATGATTGTTATTGAAAACGGGGCCCAATATGTGGATACGTCCATTGATGTTATGGTTACGTCAGTATTACAGACCAGTGCAGGTCGTATGATTTTTGCGCGGGCGAAAGGAACTAAAGAATGATCAGCTGTATTTTATTAGCCGCCGGCGCCGGTAAACGGATGAAATGCGAGGCTAACAAAATATTTTTGCAGCTTGGAAATTATTCCGTGTTGCAATGGAATTTGCATCATATGACGGCAGTGGCTGATATTTCGGAAGTGATAATTGTAGCTGCTGCCGGTGAAGAGCCTGTTATTGCCAAAGAAGTGGCGGCTATGGGCCAATTGCCTTGGGAGCCGCGTATTGTAGCGGGTGGCAAAGAGCGTCAAGATTCGGTGCGAGCCGGCACATTGGCTGTCAGTGAGTCAGCGGATATTATTTTGGTCCATGATGGGGCACGTCCCATGGCAAAACCGGAATTATTCACGGCTGTGGCTAAAGCTGCTGATGAGTATGGCGCAGCGGTAGCCGCTGTACCGGTCATCGATACGATTAAACGCGTGTCGGACGATTTATTGGTTACACAGACGCTCAAACGCAGTGAGTTATATGCGGTTCAAACACCACAAGGTTTCAGCGTCAATGGCTCATGGACGCACAGGCCTACGCGGCTGAGACTGATTCTTGGGGACTGATGATGTATCTTTGGTAGAGCATCAAGGTAAACCGGTTCATATCGTACTGAGTGATTATACCAATTGTAAACTCACAACCCCCGAGGATATTATAAGAGCTAAGCAATATTTAGGAGTGACAGAACCTATGATGCGAGTAGGCTTCGGTTATGATGTACATCGTTTTAAAACAGGCAGACCTTGTATTTTGGGCGGTGTACAAATCGAGAGTGAATTCGGCCCTGATGGCCACAGTGATGCGGATGTATTGATTCATGCTTTGATGGATGCTTTATTGGGAGCGGCCGGTTTACCCGATATCGGGTATTGGTTTCCGCCGGAAGATGATGCGTTCAAAGGTATTTCAAGTATGGAATTATTGCGCCGTGTTGTGAAACTACTACACGAAAAAGGATTTAAGGCGTATAATGTAGATGTTATGGTCATTGCGGAAGCGCCTAAATTAAAGCCGCATATCGGGGCTATGAAGGAAAATCTGGCCGGTGCTTAGGGATTGGTGAAGATTTTATCAGTGTAAAAGCAACGACTCATGAGAAGATGGGGGCGTTTGGTCGCAAGGAAGGTTTGGCTGCTCAGGCGGTAGTAACGCTTTATAAAGCCTAATCATTAGCAACCTGTCACCCTATAAATAAAATGTATTAAGTAAAGGAGCGGATATAAACATGGCAAAGATGAAGGTACGATTTGCACCAAGTCCGACAGGACCTTTCCATATCGGTGGTGCCCGTTCAGCCCTTTTCAACTGGCTATTGGCACGTAAAGAAGGAGGTACATTCCTTCTGCGTATTGAAGATACAGATTTGGCGCGTTCTACGCGTGAAAGCGAAGAGAATATTAAAGCCGCTCTTAAATGGCTCGGCATGGATTGGGATGAAGGTATTGACGTAGGCGGTGAACACGGTCCGTATCGTCAGACTGAACGTCTCGATATTTATAATGAAGTAACGCAGCGTTATTGGATGAAGATAAAGCTTATCGTTGTTACTGCACCGAAGAAGAATTGGAAGCGGTACGTCAGGAACAATTAGAACGCGGTGAAACACCTAAATACAACGGTCATTGCAGCCATTTAACAGAAGAACAAATCGCTGAATATGAAAAAGAAGGCCGTAAACACACGGTTCGTTTGCGTGTGCCTTTGAATCAGACCATTGCCTTTGATGACATGGTGCGTGGTCATGTGTCCTTTGAATCCAATGGCGTTGGTGATTTCGTTATTGTAAAATCCGACGGGATTCCCGTTTATAACTACGCTGTAGTTATTGACGATCATACCATGGAAGTAACTCACGTAATTCGTGCGGAAGAACATCTTTCCAATACGCCGCGTCAGATTGCAATTTATAATGCTTTGGGCTGGGAAGTGCCGACTTTCGGTCACATTTCCTTAATCCTTGGTAAAGATTACAAGAAGATGAGTAAACGTCACGGTGCTACTTCCGTTGATCAGTATCGTCAGCTCGGTTACTTGCCGGAAGCCATCGATAACTTCTTGGCATTGCTCGGTTGGGCACCGGACGGTGAACAGGAATTATTTACACAGGAAGAGTTGATTCAAAACTTCTCCATGGACCGTGTAGCTAAGAATCCGGCCGTGTTTGATATCGATAAATTAAATTGGATTAACTTCAACTACATGAAGAATTTATCCGATGAAGAATTATACGAATTATGCTTGCCTCATTTGCAGGAAGCCGGTTATGCTTCTGAAAACCCTGATGAAGCGGAAAAAGCTAAACTCATCATGCTTTGCGTATGCTTAAAAGACCACATCAAGCTTCGGTGCTCAGATTAAAGAAGAAGCAAAACTAATCTTTGAAGATATGGAGGCTCCGGATGCCGAACACGCTGAAGAAATTAAAGCGGTATTGGCTGAAGAATCTTGTCCGACCGTGCTCAATGCATTCCGTGCAGCCGTAGCGGATTTGGACGAATTACGCCGGATGTAGTAAAAGCTACCATCAAAGGTATTATGAAAGAAACCAAATTGAAAGGGAAATTCGTATTTATGCCGATTCGTATCGCTACGACCGGTCAAATGCACGGCCCTGATTTGAATTACATTATCACCTTGTTTGGTAAAGAAAAGACGTTGGCACGCTTGATGCGGCTATCAGTCAGTTATAATTGATTATATTTAGTAGGTTACATCCTTTATTGACGGTCAATTTTTGAGTACGGGAGGTTTCCTCCCGTACTCTTTTTTATATTCTTTCTTTTTTTAAAGGAGGCTATAATATGGAATCTATGGTTGAACGTTTTTTGCGGTACACTAAAACAAACACGCGCTCTGATGAAGCGGCTACTTCAGTACCGAGTACTCAGACTCAGGTTGAGTTTGCCAAAGTATTGAAAGCGGATTTGGAAGAACTGGGCTTAAGTGATGTGAAAATCAACGAAAAGAACGGGTTTGTTATTGGTGCTTTACCGGCTAATACCAACGACCAGGTACCGGCCATCGGCTTTATTGCTCACATGGATACAGCTGATTATAATGCGGAAAACATTACCCCGCGTATTATCAAAGACTATGACGGGCAGGATATATTGCTCAATGAAGCAAAAGGTATCTACAGCCGTGTTGCCGATTTTCCTAATTTAGCCAATTATAAAGGCAAAACTTTAATTGTTACTGACGGCACCACCTTGCTTGGCGGCGATGACAAAGCGGGCATCGTGGAAATCATGGAAGCGTTACGTTATTTGAAAGAAAATCCGGACATCAAGCATGGTCTTATTATGTGTGCTTTCGGACCTGACGAAGAAATTGGGCGCGGTGCAGATTTATTTGACGTAAAAGATTTTCCGGTAGATTTTGCGTACACCATTGACGGTACCCGCCTTGGTGAATTGGAATACGAAACATTCAATGCCGCTTCTGCTACCGTTGAATTACACGGTATATCCGTGCATCCGGGCTCTGCAAAGAATACCATGATTAACTGCAATAAATTGGCCATGGAATTTGATCGTTTATTGCCACAAGCCGCTGTTCCTGAATTAACGGAAGACCATGAAGGCTTTATCATGCTTGCAAGCAATGAAACGGGTGTAGAATCAGGCACCATGAAATACATCATTCGTGACCACGACCGTTCCTTCTTTGAAGCCAAAAAACAATTATTCGTGCTGGCTGCCAAAGTATTGAACGAACGTTACGGTCGTGAAGTAGTCACCTTGACACTTAAAGATCAATATTACAATATGTACGATATCATTAAAGATCATATGGAATGTGTAGATATTGCGAAAGCAGCTATGGAAAAAGCCGGTGTTAAACCGCTTATTCAGCCGATTCGCGGCGGCACTGACGGATCTAAAATTTCCTTTATGGGTATTCCGACACCTAATTTGTTTACCGGCGTGGAAAACCTTCACGGTCCTCACGAATACGCTTGTGTTGAACATATGGAGTTAGCGGTTAAGACGATTGTTAATATTGCCACGGCAGCCAAATAAGAGCAAAATAACAGGCGAAATAATTAGAAAATTAAATATAACGGAACCACTTGCACACGATTAAATTTTAGCCGTATAATTTGTATAGAATTAGTCGTAATACATTGACTTTATAAGGGTTTTATGATATTATTCTCTATATATCGAATAAAATTGTTATTAAAGACGATGAACGAAAGAAGTACTTTGTGACTAACTTTACAGCGAGAACTAACTGGTGGAAGGGTTTAAGTATAGCCAAGGGAAATGCATTCGGGAGTTAACAGGCTGAATAGAGTAAGTTTGTTCGGATACGCCCGTTATGCGTTGGAGAGAGTGCTATCAGTACTTAACAGAGTGGAACCGCGGGCCACCGTCTCTGTAATGAGATGGTGGCTTTTTATATTTTAACGGAAGAGAGGCATCGGTAGCGATGAGAGAAATTAAAGTATACAATACGATGACAAGAGAAAAAGAAGTATTTAAGCCGGTAAAGGAGGGAGAAGCTAAGATTTACGTATGTGGCGTAACGCCGTACAACCACCCTCATATCGGTAATGCTCGTCCTTTTGTTACCTGGGATGTAATTCGTCGCTATTTGACACATGTAGGCTATAAAGTGACGTATGTACAGAACTTTACAGACGTGGACGATAAAATTATTAACACATCTAATGGGGAAGGTGTGTCCTGGGATACGATTGCCAATCGCTATATCGATTCCTATTTTGAAGTTATGGATGCCCTTCACGTTAAGCATGCTGATGTATATCCGCGTGTATCCGAACACATTGACGAAATCATTGAAATGATTGCTACGTTGATTAAAAAAGGTTTTGCTTACGAATTGGACGGCGACGTATACTACAGTGTTGAAAAATTCGAAGATTACGGCAAATTATCGGGCCGTACTTTGGATGATATGGAAGCGGGCGCTCGTGTAGACGTAGATGACCGCAAACAGAATCCGATGGACTTTGCCCTTTGGAAGAGCGCTAAACCGGGTGAACCTTATTGGGAAAGCCCATGGGGTAACGGTCGTCCGGGATGGCATATTGAATGCTCTACCATGAGCAACAAATACTTGGGTGAAGAATTTGACTTCCATGGCGGCGGCAGCGATTTGATTTTCCCTCATCATGAAAACGAAATTGCTCAGTCTGAAGGCTGCACCGGTCACCATCCGTCTGTACGTTACTGGTTGCATAATGGTTTCATTACCATTAACCAAGAAAAGATGAGTAAATCTTTGAACAACTTCTTCTTGGTAAAAGATATTTTGAAAGAATACAGTCCTGATGCACTTCGCTATTTCTTGATGAGCACTCATTATCGCAGCCCGCTTGATTTCAGCGATGAACGCTTGGAAGAAGCCAATAAATCCTTAGAACGCATGACAACGGCTATTCAGAACCTTTTATACTTGGAAAACCAAGAAGAAGGCGAATGTGATGACGAAGCAAAAGCATTACTCGATAATGCTCGCAAATATGCGGAAGAATTTGAAGAAGCTATGTCCGATGACTTCAATACGGCACTTGCCGGAGCGCCAATGTTCGGCTTGGCTAAAGAAATCAACATTTACTACCAAGCAGTACAAAACTGCAACGGTAAAGTTTGCCATGAAACATTAGCAGAAGTACGTGACATCTTCAAGATGATGACTGATATCATCGGTATTTTGGAACAGGCTTGGGAAGGTCCACAAGGCGGTGCCGGCGCTGAAGAATACGAACAGTTAATGCAAGTAATCTTGAATGTTCGTCAAAATGCCCGTGAACAGAAACTTTGGGACTTAGCCGATGCCATTCGTGATGAATTGGGCAATATCGGTATCGTAATTGAAGATTCGCCGCAAGGGGCACGGTGGAAGAAACGTGAATTTTAAGCGCTATCAATTTTTACGAGCCACGGCTATTGAAAAATTAAAAGCAACAACTACGCATGAGGGAATTGTACCGGCTGAAGCTGAGGATTCCCTCATGCTTGCCTATATAGGCGATGCCGTGTATTCGCTCTATATCCGCGAGCGCATGACGGAAGCGGGCATTTCTAAGGTTCAGGTATTACATAACCTGGTTACGGAGTGCATTTGTGCTAAGGCACAGTCAAAGGTTCTCCATGCGTGGGAAGAGTCAGACTATTTAACGGATATGGAAAAACAGGTGGCTAAACGAGCTCGTAATAGTAATGTACATGTACCGAAAAGTGCCACCGTACAAGAATATCGTGCCAGTACAGCCTTTGAAGCAGTACTTGGCTATTTATATCGTTCGGGTCAGAACGAGCGACTACAGACTTTGATGAAAGCTGCATTTTGGTATACTTTGGACAGTATGAGTTAGATGCGTTATGATAGAGTAAAGGAGACATATCATGAGTGATTATATTGTAGGACGCAATGCGGTACGTGAAGCTTTGCGATCGGGACGAACCATTCAGCGTTTGTTTATTACGAATGATAAGGTGCAGGGCTCCTTACAGGAAATCATAGGGTTGGCTAAGGATAAAGGAATTGAGCTGCGCCGGGTGGATGACAAACAGCTTAGTAAATACGCTGACGGTGTGGTTCATCAAGGGGTCGTGGCTTTGGCGGCACCGGTTAAATTTGCCGATTTAGGTGAAGTGCTTCAAAATTGGTCTTCTGATAAAGCGCCACTTTTAATCTTGTTGGATGGCATTGAAGATCCTCATAATATGGGGCAATCATTCGAACTGCCGAATGTTGCGGTGCTACGGCCGTTTTAATTCCGAAGCGCCATACAGCTCCGATTAATGCTACCGTTGCCAAAACGTCGGCCGGTGCTTTAGAATCTATTCCGTTAGTGCAGGTTGGCAATGTGGCACAGACAATTGAAGAACTTAAAAAGCAAGGCTTTTGGGTTCTCGGTGCTCACATGGAAGGTCAGCAAACCTTGTATCAGCCGATTTGACGAGTCCTTTAGTGCTCGTTATCGGCAATGAAGGGAAAGGCTTAGTCGCCTTACTAAAGAGCGCTGTGATTTTCTCGTAACGATTCCTATGTACGGTCGTATTAACTCATTAAATGCATCGGTAGCGGCGGCTATTTTGATGTATGAAGCGGTTCGGCAGCGTCAATAAAAGGAGTGAGGCTCCGACATGAGAGAAGATATTTTAATTGTTGACGGGTATAATGTTATATTTGCGTGGCCGGAACTGAAGAAAATCAGTAAAAGTTCCTTGGAACATGCCCGGTCGCGAATTAAGCATATGCTTCAAAATTACGGTAAACATAAGGGTTACCGTGTTATACTGGTATTTGACAGTAAATATGCCCATCCCGCAGTGCCGAAGAGTTTATTACCGATGATTTTTTGGAAGTGTATACGGCTGATGGGGAAACAGCGGACTCTTATATTGAACGGACCGTTTTCACTTTTAAAAACACCTATGCCAATGTATATGTATGCACCTCTGATTATGCGGAACAGAGCCAAGTACTCGGTTTTGGTGCTTTGCGTATCTCCGCGCGTGAGTTAAAAGCCCAGGTTGAACGGGCTAAAATTGACGAACAGCGTTATTACAAAGGGCTTCACAACCGAGATAGTTTGCAATTACAGCGTAATGAACTGGGACATCAAATTGATGGTGAAGTAGCTAAGCAGTGGGAAACCTTGCGTCGAGGGAAGAAATGACCTTGCAGAACCGAGGGCTATCAAGTATAATGAGAGATACATTAGTAAGGTTCTGCGAATCCGGCAGAGTGGGAGGTCGGCATGTGCGTTAATCCACGCGTAAATGATGAGTACCGTCGTTATGTAGATTTAACAGATGAACAAATTTGTAAATTAGCGCAAGAACAAGATGACCACTTAGCGGTGGACTATCTTGTGGATAAATATAAAAATTTTGTGCGTGCCAAGGCACGGTCTTATTTTTTAATCGGTGCTGATAAAGAGGACATTATCCAAGAGGCATGATTGGCCTCTATAAAGCTACGCGCGATTTTAAAGGGGACGGACTGGCGTCGTTTAAGGCCTTTGCCGAGTTATGTGTAACACGGCAAATTATTACGGCTATTAAAACCGCGACGCGGCAAAAACATATTCCGCTCAATTCCTATATTTCGCTGAATAAGCCGATTTATGCGGATGAGACGGAACGAACCTTGATGGACGTATTAGTGGAAGGCCAGGGTACGGATCCTGAAGAATTATTCATTAATCGGGAAGAATTTTCCGATATTGAAGCAAAAATGGGATCTATATTAAGTGATTTGGAAGGCAAAGTGCTGATGGGGTACTTAGACGGCAAGTCGTATAATGAAATTGCCGCTGAATATCACCGCAGTGTCAAATCCATTGATAATGCATTGCAACGCGTAAAGCGTAAATTAGAAAAGTATTTGGAACATCGCAGTGAATTGGCGAAAAAGAATGAGCTTAGGAAGGATGACAATTGTGAGAAATTTCTTGATGTTTGCAGAAGTGGTAGTTGCTATTTTATTGATTATGGTGGTTGTATTACAATCCAGTAAAAGTGCCGGTATGGGCGGCGCCGTAAGTGGTGCGGCTGACTCCGTATTTGGCGGTAAAGCACGTGGTATCGACGGTTTATTGTCGAAATGTACTATCGTGTTGGGGATTATTTTTGCCATCTTGAGCTTATTCTTAGGGATTTACTTGAATCAATATTAATAGCGAGCCTGCCTTGTGCAGGCTTTTTTGGTAGGGGTATAAAGCTATGGAAGAGATGAAAGATAAGATTTTAGCGTTTTTTAAGGCCATTAGTCCGGAAGCGTATCATATCGAAGATGCAGCATATATTTTGGGCATAAAAGGGTCTGAAGAGTTGGAAGCCTTTATGGGAGATGTGGAAGCGCTTACCGAAGCGGGCTTATTAGAAGCACGGCCCGGCGACTATTACAAATTCATCGACAAGGCTGAAAAAACAGCATTAAAAATTGAGGAAGTAAGAGAGTTTGAAGGTATTTATAAGAGCCTTCGTAACGGCCGCGGGCTTGTTATTGACGAGACGGGGCAACATGAAGTAAATATCGGTGCCGGCGATCGTAACGGTGCCATGCATAATGATAAAGTTTTGGTACATTTTTTCCGCTTCGGTCGTATCGGCGAACAGCGCCATGAAGGCCGTGTGGAAAAAGTGATTCAACATGTGAATACATCCATTGTAGGGACTTATGATCGCCAACAGATGTTTGGCTTTGTAACGCCTGATGATGAACGCTTAGTTGATGATATCTATGTAGCTTTGCCTGATACTATGGAAGCGCGCAGCGGGGCTAAAGTATTGGTGGAAATTACTCGTTGGCCTGATGCTAAAGGACGCCAGCCGGAAGGTAAAATTACGTCCATTTTAGGTTATAAGGGCGACGTAGGTGTGGATATTAACTGCGTAATGGCGCAGCATAAAATTCCGTTTTCATTTCCTGAGGCGGTTTTAAAAGAAGCGGATCGCGTATCCTTTGATGTAGCCCTGGGCGGTAAACGTCTTGACTTACGCGAGGTGCCGATGATTACTATCGACGGCGAAGATGCTAAAGATTTGGACGATGCGGTAAGTTGTAAACAGCTGGCCAACGGTCATTATAAATTAGGTGTTCACATTGCCGATGTAAGTCATTACGTACGGGGCAATACACAGCTCGACAAAGAAGCCTATAAACGTGGTACCAGTGTGTATTTGGTTGACCGTGTTGTACCGATGTTACCGACTAAATTGTCCAACGGTATTTGTAGTTTGAATGCCAAAGAAGATCGCTATGCCATGAGCTGCATTATGGAAATCAACCATGCAGGCCGTGTGGTGGACTTCCAAATCAGTCCGTCCGTCATTCGCGTGGATCGTCGTTGCAGCTATCCCGAAATATATAAAGCATTGACTCAAAGCATCATTCCCGACGATTTGTTGCCATTGATGCCAATGGTGCATGAACTTCACGAAGTGGCCAAGATTTTAATTGCCATGCGTGAAAAATCCGGTGCCATTTCCTTTGAATTCCCTGAATACAAGATTCTGTTGGCCGAAGATGGTACACCACTCAAGATTGTACGTAAAGACCGTACTATTGCTGAAAAAATCATTGAAGCTTGTATGCTGATTGCCAATGAAACGGTAGCTTGCTATTTACGTGACACTCATAAACCGGGGATTTATCGTATTCATGAGCAGCCAAGTGAAGAAAAGTTACAAGCTTTACAGACGGTTGTTACCTATTTAGGCAAACCGTTCCATTTGGCCGACAGCATGTTGAACCAAGAGATATTCAGAAGTTCTTAGACAGTATAGCCGGCACTGACATTGAACCGATTGCGCAGATTATGACCTTGCGCTCCATGCAGCAGGCGCGTTATTCGGCAGTCAATGTGGGACACTTTGGTTTGGCGTCCGCTTGTTATACCCACTTTACATCGCCAATCCGTCGTTATCCGGACTTAATTGTTCATCGTTTGCTCAAAAAACGGTTACACTGGGGCGATGGCTATAATAAATACGATGATATGGAGGATTATTTGGCGAAAGCGGCCGACCATTGTTCGATTCAGGAACAAATTGCCGTAGCTGCGGAACGCGATACAAATGATCTTAAAAAAGTTCAATACATGGAACCGTTTATCGGCGAAGTCTTTGACGGTAAAATCAGCTCCATCACATCATTTGGGATGTTTGTAGAGCTTGAAAATGGTATTGACGGCTTAGTTCATATTGCTACCATGGATGATGATTATTATTTCTTTGACGAAGAACATTTCTTGCTGGTTGGGCGCCGTACGGCAGAACCTATCATTTGGGGCAGGAAGTAAAAGTAACACTTATCAAAGCGGATAAAGATAAGAAACAAATAGATTTCTTGCTTGGGGAAGTGGATGCGCAGACTCTGATTGAAAAATCGCTAGCCGGTGAACATCGTCGAACCGGTTTAGGCAGTCGCGGTATGCGCTCCGGCAAGTCCGGTAAAACCGGTAAAAACGGTAAAGCAGGTAAGAGCGGTAAAAGTTCTAAGTCTGAAAAGTCCGGTAAACGTGAAGCAAGCGAAAAAGACAGCAAGAATAGTAAACGTAAGAGCACAAACAGTAAATATAACTGGCAAAGTGATTACGAAGATAATACGCCGGCTGCTTTTGCCAGATTTGCCAAAAAATCTAAAAGCAAAAAACAAAGTAAAAAAGTAAGCCGCAAAAAGAAATCAGGTAAGAAAAAATAGCAGTACCGAAGTTTAGGAGGTAGTTTGTGAGTAAAGCTAAGAAAGACAGTACCAGTTTAATCGCCGACAATCGTAAGGCCAGACATGATTATCACATTCATGAGACTTATGAAGCGGGGATTGCTTTAACCGGTACTGAAGTTAAGTCGATTCGCCAGGGCCGACTTAATCTGAAAGACAGTTATTGTGCCATTCAAAATGGTGAAATATTCCTCTATCAGGCTCATATCAGCCATATGAACAGGGTAATCAGTTTAACCATGAACCGATGCGTACGCGTAAATTATTGATGCATCGCAGTGAAATTCACAAATTGTTGGGACAGGTGAAGGAAAAAGGCTTTTCTTTGGTGCCACTTAATTTTCACTTCGCTCATGGCTTAATTAAGGTAACTGTAGGCCTCGTTACAGGTAAGAAAAATTATGATAAGCGCCAGGATATGGCTGAGCGCGATGCGCAGCGTGACATTCGTCGCCGCATGAAAGAACAGAGCCGCGATTATTAAGCTAAAATAAAAGACGTCTGCAGGTGTGTTCCTTTGAATGCACCTGAGGCGTCTAAATTAATGCCTGATTTGTTGAATCACTAACTTGTTTTCGTTATGCTCTATATTTGGCGATTTTTTACCTATAAACCGTTAGTTCAAAATTCGTCATTTTGTTTGACAGTACTGTCACAGTTGTTTATAATTAATCATGCACACATGGGGACGTAATGGTTTCGACAGGGGTGCGTGTATCACAGATAGCGAGTCGGCGTTTCCATTTGGCCGTTAAACGGTGGAACTTTTAAATTAAACGCAAAAGAAAACTTTGCATTAGCTGCATAAGCTACGTCTTACTCTGATCTGCCCGTGATCGGGGATAAGGCGTCAAACTACGGGCTCGCCTAATATATTTGCTCTAGTATAGTAGGTTAAACAACAGAGCTGGGTTAATATAGTTTGTCGTTGTACGAAAGTTAGCTAAGATCTAAAACAGCGTCTGCACTCGGAGAAGTCTGTGGGGCAACACTTTTGGACAGGGGTTCGATTCCCCTCGTCTCCACCACTTAACATTATTAATCAAAATAAGACCGCTCAGGCAATGGCCGAGCGGTCTTTTTGTTCTTGATTGAGTATATTTTTTGGCTTATAGGACAAAAAGTGTGTGTGGCTTTTTTAAATTAATCCCAATAAATTGGAAATTCCGTGGACATATGGAACTCATTCCAAACAATGGCATCCC
>ENA-OQIW01000124-OQIW01000124.1-human-gut-metagenome-genome-assembly--contig:-NODE-124-length-17548-cov-1.164227_pt1 | contig 17548 bp, 23 predicted proteins | sample MGYA00242586_ERZ504751 | MGnify/ENA primary metagenome ERZ504751 (study PRJEB26092, sample SAMD00036349) | human gut metagenome | host: Homo sapiens | study: EMG produced TPA metagenomics assembly of...
CTTTCCACCGTACTCCCAACGACCGGCAGGCCGGCTTCCCGTATCCGCTGGGCAAGCAGGTATAATCACCGTCGCTGGCAACCAGACAGAAACAGCCGACAAGTCCGTCACGCAGAATATCCATCGCGTCTATGACCAGGGCAATGTCCGTGGTGTTCTTCCCGGAGGTAAAGGAAGAGGCCTGTACCAGCCGGAAACCGTGTTCTCCGGCGGCATCCTTCCAGCCGGAAAGCGGTTTCCGCGTCCAGTCGCCATATATCCGTCTGATAATGGCATTTCCGTGGCGGGAGACAAACCCCATCACATCCTCCAAATTCTCGAAGGATGCGTTGTCACCGTCCACCAGGACCGCCACCGCATATTTCATATCTGTCTTCATAACATGTATTTCAGGTACAAAGTTAACATAACTTCCTCATAGTGAAATAAAACATATTCTATTTTTTCTTTCCGCGCTGTTGCAGGAACTCCTGTACATCCGAACTGCGATAAAAGTTCTTCCCGTTCTCATCCGTCTGATAATACCGGATCAGCCCTTTCTCCCGGTAGCGGGCCACTGTCCGCAACGACACCCCGAGCAGTCTGGCCAGGTCATAGTTGTCCAGCAGCTTGTCACCATCCATGCAGTCCTTCACACGCATCATACTGTCCAGTTTCTTTTCCATCCGGTCAAACCCTTCCACTATGGTCATTATCATTTTCTCAAGCACTTCATTGTCTATATACATCATGGCATGTCTCTCCTGTATTTTAAAGGTTATTACTGGAATACCCTTTCTTGTGCGCACTGTAAGAGTATATGCCATTCATAGTGAAAAAAAACGTGCCGTCAGCCGGCGCTTCACAAAAAGTCTCAAACGAATATCCTGATTATAAAACAATTAGAAAAGAATACAAATTTTATTCCGCGTCTTATTGTAAAAAACAAAGTGTAAAGTTGTAAAGGGTGTATTGTAAACTTTACAAGTCGCGTACAATCTCCGCCGTCTTACTTTCCTGTCAACAGCGCCGATAAATGATGTTTCCAAACAACCCGTCTGACTGTTGCCGGTGGGGGCATCCGGAACGTACGGGCCAAAAAGACAGCACCTGTCACTATGGCGCCGACCCTTTCCAGGTTATGGGCATACTCCAGCAGGCTGTCACCGCTGGTCAGCAGGTCATCCACGATTACCGACCCGTTTTCCCCGCAGCCCCCTCGCCATCATATAATTGGCCGTATCCACTCCGGAACGTCTTCCGGAAGTATGTTTGCTCTCCCTGTCTTCCGTGATACATATCAAATCCAGCCCCGACCGGGCATAGCCCCCGGACTCCAGAAAAGCGGCTATACCGGAAAAACGTCGATGGTAGCGCCGGGAAGTACTGCATGGCATAAACACAGCGGTCACATCTCCGGTAACGGAAAGAACCCGGAACGCCTGCGAGAAACAATTCCGGCATGGGTCTTTCCCTTCCTTGAAATCATACACCTTCCGGACAAATTCGGACTGGTCGTCACAAAGCCAGTTTTCATAACGCTGAGGAAAATAATATCCGGCAAACACACAACGGATTCCCCTGAATTCAAACAATCGTAACGGCCGGGCCTTGTCAAACCGTTCGGGATAAGTCAACGCATACAGCAAGGGTGCATGACGGTTGCCCGCTATTATGGCATACCGCATCAGCTTTTCTCTTTCCTCTCTCCCGCAGCAGGCGGCCGCATATTGGCAGAACGCCTTCCCGCACATTCTTCTCCAATACCGGGCATACATCCAAAGCCCGATAAAAAATAATATCACCGAACAAATTCACAATCAATTCCATAATATAAATGTTCCAAAGGTTAAAATCCTGATGGTGGATAAATATAGTTGTTTTTATCGGAAAAGGCCTGCAAGTCATTCCCTTTTGAAGAAAATTTAAACAGGAACCAAAATCCTGTCCGATTTTTGTCTGCTACTTTCTTGGGGGATATTCAAATATTTCACATTCCCGTTCCCCTTGCCATCTGATGCCGTCTGATGACATTTACAGACACCTTTTTGGAGGAAAGGGATTCCATCCCTATTTTCGTACCGGACAAAAAAGAGAAACGTATGGAAATCGTAACCATTGAAGCGCAGACATTCTTGGAAATGAACAGGGCCTTGGAAGCCCTTGCAAAAAAAGTGCGGGAAATATGCGGGGAAAATTCCCGGAGTATGGATGACTGGATAGACAACCAGGAAGCATGTATGCTGATGGGAGTCTCCCCCGGAAAACTGTTACAGCTCCGAAGACGCAGGGCAGTCCCTTACAGCCATATAGACCGTAAAGTATATTACAGGCGTCAGGACATCATCCGCTTTATGGAAAATACGATTCGTCAGGTAATCCTTTAATTGGCAAGATACAATGGCACAATCCCTATTGACCAAGGAAAGTCCGGAAATCAGGCAGTTTTTCCGGAACATTGACACATTGTCCCGCCTTCTGGACATACAGGCGGAAAAGTTCCGTCCGCTACTGAACGGCGACCGTTACATGACGGACAGCGAGCTTGCCGGAAAACTGAAACTGACACGAAGGACACTGGCAGACTACCGCCTGAACGGAAAAATACCCTATTACAAGATAGGAGGCAAATTATTGTACAAGGAGAAAGATGTCCGTGGACATTGCTGGAAAGCAATCGGATGGAAGCGTTCGACTGAATCCTGTACCGCCTCTGCCTACCGGACGGCTTCTTTTCTCCATGGCAGACCGCCATTCATATCGTATTTCAATTCTTACCTGCAAAGGTCGCCTTTTGCCTTGCACAATCACGGCAAAAAGCAAACCGGGGCATATAAGAAATGGAAATACTGGCTTTTGCCAAGCCGGTCATGTTTAATCAAAAAAGAAAGATTATGGTTCAAACGAAAGAAATGAAAAATTACAAAACGGAAGTGGCGGACAACAGCCGGATTGAATATCTCCACTTTTTCGGAATAAAGTCCCCGTTCATCGAAACTGACAGAATGAAAATTGCCTCTGACGAACTGGAGTATGCCATACGGAATCACCCGAACTCACCGGAAGGATTTGAGTTGATGGAAGAAATAGACTGTTTCCCGCCCGAAAAGGAACTGCTAGGCTGGAATGAAAAAACGGTCCGATGTATAATGCCTGCCTGAACAGGAAATACAGCCCCTTACTCCAACGTGAGGGAATATACGGTTTGAAACACCCCAAAGAGATGTCCCGGGAGGGATATCTCTTTTTTATTCATGGACAATGGACAATATCAAAACTGGAAAATATGTTATACTACCAAATTAAAAACTACGAAGATTTCAAAAAACGGTTCGGACTTACAACAAGGGAAAACGGAGTGATATCCAGAAAGAACAAAATATTGCTCGGACATTTAAAGAATCCCCTGTTGCTCCGGTATTGTTTGAAACACAACGATTACAGCCTGTTGCACATATCCGATATGGCAGACTTGCAGAAAAAAGTTACCGAGGCTGTCAAAGAGTACTGGAAGGAATGACGGGAAGCTTACAAACAAGGTGGAACTGATAGGGGAAACCTATCACTCCGGATTGTACAGGACAAATGAATCCAAAGGGATTTGCGAAGATATGGACAAGTCTTCAGTCTGTTATATCAATGTCGAACGGAACCGGACCTTCAAAATGAAATCCGGAAAATTCATGAGGACGCTTATCCTTGAAACGGAGATTGGGAAGCTGCTTTCCCCGGGAATCCTGAACTGGCTTTCCGGAGATGTCTTCACCCGACAATGGTACACCTATGCCTACGGGCATGGTTCCGGTCTGAAACTGCATGTGGACAACCGGTTTGACAAGATATATGACTATTGGAAATGCAAGGGTGATTTCGGTTCCTGTATGACGGGCAGGAACAGGGATGAGTTTTATGCCTATTCAGTGAATGCCAAGGCCGCCTATATCACAGACGAACATGATTATATCGTAGCAAGGGCAATCCTGTTTACAGACGTGACAGACCAGCACGGTAAAAAATGGAGGTTGTTGGAAAGGCAATACGCCTCCAATAAGGACGACACGCTGAAAAGGCTACTGATTGACAAGCTGATTCATGGAGAATACATAGACGGATATAAAGTTATCGGCGCATCATGCAGTGATGCGGATGCTTTTGTGGACATTTCCGGAAACTCCCTTAAAAATAAGAAGTTTGAAATCGATTGCCGATTGGATATACGCGACACACTCTCTTACCAGGATTCCTTCAAATGGTATAATCATAGTAAAAAAAAAGCCTATAATTATGAACCGGAAGAATATTCTCACGACCTTGACACCACAGACATCAACCTCAATGGGGATGAGGACGGGGATGAATGGGATGACTATCATGGATATTATTGTGAAGAAACCCGGCTGTGCTACAGGAACGGTGCGCAAATCTATGTGGATACGGACAACCTGAACGATTTTGTATGGATAGAATCAATATACGCATACCACCATGATGATGACTGTACAACTTGTGATGAATGCCAAAAATGGATATTGCACAGGGATGCCCTGCAATCGCACCTGACCGGCGAGGAGTACTGTTGTGGCAAGTGCATGGAAAAAGCGGAGAAGGAATTCAAGCGGAAGAACTGGTATTATTCCGAATACGACGATGAAGTGGTTTGAAAAGGAGGACGACATCACCCGGATTCAGGTATGGACGGATGCGGAAAACAAGTATAAGGATACAAGCATCACCGCTGGGGCATTGGACAAATTGGTAAAGGACGGAAAGGCATGGATATTTGACAAAGAGGCGTTTGATACGCTCAATCCCGGCACCGGCCTTCCCTATGGTTACAAACTTAAGCAAAAAGAGCATGAATACACAATTGCTAAAGAAGCTGTATAGCATTCACAGCCCGAGCGGAAAGGAACAGAATATGATACGTTTCCTCCGTTCTTATATCGGAACACTTCCCGGTGACATATCCGTTTCACAGGACCGATACGGAAATCTTTATGTGATAAAAGGAACGGGGGAAAACTATCCCTGCCTGGTCAGCCATATCGACCAGGTGGCACACTGCCACCACTCCAAGGATTTCAAGGCGATAGAAACAAAGGACATCATTTTCGGCTATTCCCCGGGCAAAAGACGGTTTGAGAATCCGGGGGCGGATGACAAGAACGGAATATTCATCTGTCTGGAATGCCTGAAAAAATACGATACCATTAAAATAGCTTTCTTCAGGGAAGAGGAAACCGGATGCGCGGGCAGTTCCAACGCAGACATGCCTTTTTTCAACGACGTACGGTTTGTCATCCAGCCCGACCGGAAAGGCAATTCCGACCTGATTACAAGCATCGGTTTCTCGGAACTTTGTTCGGATGAATTCATAGAAGCGGTAAAACCGGAAGAATGGGGTTATAAGGAGAACAACGGGTTGTTGACCGACGTAATGGTCCTGAAAGGAAACGGGATGGGCGTCAGCTGTGTCAACTTGAGTTGCGGTTATTACAACGCCCATTCAGACCACGAGATAACGGTCAAGAAAGACCTGATGAAAGGCCTGTTATTTGTAGAGCATATCATTGAGGATTGTACCGCTGTCTATCCGCATACGGGCATATTCAACGACCGTTATGAGTGCGAGGATGAAATCCATGACATCCTAAGACAAGATCCAGCACTGACACCAGAAGACCTTCAATATATGTATGCCACTAATTTCCCGCACTTGAAGCCGGAAGATTACGAAAGGATTTGCCAAGACTACCAGACATTGTGGGCGGGAAACGAACAAGACAGGGAACATCCCTAACCCATATTTGCAGGACAATACAACCATTACGGACCGCAACCGACTATAATCCAAGCCTATTGGAGATATCCGTTTTGGTTGTACTGTCAAAAAAATATCAAGAGATGGCGGCAAGCGACTTATCACAAACCGAAATCCCGCAACTGCAAGTAAAGATAATCAGAAAAGAAGAAATTATTTTTTGGACTCTTCCAGAGAGAGCTTGCGGAACTCCTTCATCAATTTTTCCAATTCCAACGAAGCTTTGCGGGCACGAGTACCTGCGGCCTTGTTATTCTTTTCAATCTGAAGCACAGCATCTGTAGAAAATGCGGCATATACATCTTGTATTTGAGTCAACAATTCGTTCATATAAACATATATTTAATTGATAATCGGTACAAAAATAACGAAAATAATCAAGAATGAAAATGATTTTGTAGTTTTATATTCAAAAATGACATTCAATTCTCCCTTCACATAATCCTTCCAACAATCATACGTTTCGTCGCTTACGGCACAAATATTCATTCAAATCCTTATAACCGGCATATTCCTGTGAAAGGTCATGTACACGGCTGCCATATTTTTCTTTCATCGCCATCACCGTATTATTTCCGGCAGTATCATTATCCAGACAACTGTAAATGTCATCATATCGTGAAAGAAAGGAAAAAGCCTTCGGCAAGTTGCTGACGGAGTTCAGCACCAAGCAATCCCCCTTCGGCCAAAGAGGAAAGGCCGGCTCAAAAGACAGAATAGTCCATAAATCCCTCGAACACATAACACCTGCCATTTCCTGTCCATTCGTGACGCAAGTAATATCCTTGGGAGAGATACAAGCCTTAAAAAATCTGTTCCGCACCTCATATCCACCGGAAATATTGGGAAAGGCAATGGCAAAATAATTTTTTCCGTTCCGCTTGAAGGAAGTCTCCCGGCATATTTTCCTCGCCGTTTCCACATCAATACACCGTTCTTTCAGATAAGCAAGCAATATACGGTTGGCAAGCGGCCTGATTTTCAACTCCTGAAAGGCGGGTGCCGCCTCTTCCACAGGGCAGGAGATTGTAACCGGTTTCAAAACCGCCTTTTTATCTTCAATATACCGTAGCACAAGACTTATATCATTTGTCTGGTAAATCTCCTTAGCAGGGTAATAATATCCCCGCCCTTCCCCAGCCCGAAGTCATACCACAATTCTTTCCGGAGATCAATCTTGAAGGAAGCCTCCTTTTCCATCCGGAAAGGAGACTTGTACCACACACTGTTCCCGCGTTGTATGACCGGGTGATGCCCCAGTCCTCCTAAAAAATCAACAAGCCTGATTTTCTTTGCTTCCTGTATGTTCATAGCATGACATTTTTCATGAACCGACTCACTGTTACCACACAAGACAAAGAACATATTAATACCTGGAATGAGAAAAACAAAGTCGTCAGATGTCATCAAAAGTCGTCAGATAACATGTGGCAATAGAACCGACAGGCTACATTACCTCTGAAAATGACCAACCACACAACTTTATCACACAGTACGCAGCCCTCCTGTTGCTTATCCCTCCAAATCCATTTTTCGGGTTAATCTGAAAACCCTGTGGGTGATAAGCATGACCTCTGAGTTACAATGCTGACGTCCAATCAGGTGTTCGTCTGATGTACTTGATTTATAATACTTTGGAAGGATGTATGTTTTTAGCATTGCAAACTTTAAATGTTTCTCAAATATTATACCCACATACTTTTTGACTTGACCCCATTTTTCTACGCGGATGCTTGGAAGACAAAAGTGCTTTCTACTTATTCATATTCACGTGAGTGTATATTTATGTGAACCAACATATTACTATTGATAATGTAGATAAAATTAGAGCCCAAATTACCCAAGGATAAAATACGTATAAAACAAATATAATATCCTGATATTTAATATGCAAATTAACAGAAAGGTCATTTGGTAGTATCTACTAGCTACCCAGCTCTTTCATTTAACTTTGATATAACTATTCAAATATCTGATTGTATGATAGTTACATTGTTACCGACATCTGATTTCAATATCTGTGTTGTTTCGGATGAAGGAACAAATAACTGCCAATGGGCTATTAGTCATGCCATTTGAGATTTCTGCACATTTTTATCGGAAAAAGCCGTGTACTAGCTACTATAAATCTAACTAAAAGTGTTAGTTAACAAACTTTTTAGTAGATTTGCCGTGCCATAACAAACGCGGGTGGCACCGCTAAAGTTCTCCAATTTATGGAACAACTGTTTGACGCTATCCTTGAGATAGCAGGAAAGAATCCAGATGGATTCACGGTTGACCTTACAACCTTAAAAAAGGTCACAAAAGGTATTTCTGTCGCTTATCTCGAAACTCAGGACAGTTTCGGTGAGGAGGGATTGAAAAGAGTTCTTAAACATGCATTAGTGCACGAGAAGAAAGTTGGCGGATGGCTGAACGAAGAGAACGGACAGTTCTATTTTGACAGTATCCGTATTTTCACGAACATGGACGAGGCCATTCGTTTCGGACGTGAAAATAAACAACTCGCCATTTTCGACCTGACGCATTTAAGGCTTGTCAAATTGTGAGTGGAAGGCTTCGGCCCTTCCTTTAACGACACCAAAAAAATAATAATATCCGATTATCAATCGTAAAATGACAAATGTATGAAAAATTTAGAATTACTTCCTCTCTCCGACGAGAGTAAAAAGCGGCTGGCAGAATTTGCCAAACAATACCGCCGTATGGCGCATATTGTTGTTGAGATTGTATCATATAGTGATAATCGTCTGATTGTTCGTATAGAGCAAAAAGACATGGTGAACAACATCCTTCTTTCCAAAAAGGAGCTGATGGAACGTGCCCGTGAAATGTTCAAGGGTGAGATTCCCGATGACTGGAAACTGACTGTTTCCGCTGTCAATTTTGACAGAAAGGACATTGATAATTTAACCATTGAAAGTATCAAGTCCAAAATGAACGTCTGGGATTGCGTAGCAAACACCTAAGCAATTACACAGGTATTGACAAGTGTACCCTGTCTTCCTTGTTTGCTGGAGATAAAGAATTAACCAAATGGCACAAGGTTGCGTTCTACTATTTCTTTAAATTCTATGAAGTAGCCCGGTTCTAATAATCAAAAAACATAGAACCAAAGCAAAAGACAAGGAAAACCATTCTTTGAAAAATGAATATTTTTTCTGTCTGACTTAATCTCTATCCAATATGAGGATGTGTCGAAAGCCTCATAAATAGGAAATCACCCTCGCCACAGATAGTTGTAGCGGGGGCGATTTCGATTAAAGAGAAGTTTCGCCTCCCCCCTTAGTTATCAGTTATTATAATAAAGATAATGTAAAAGGACATAGTTACATATCAGTCCTCGACTTTTTCAATATATCCAATTTTGAATTATTGAAAGGATATTTATAAATCTCATCTCTTCTCAAATGAAATCCCCAATCATCAAATTCTTTTTTTATTAAACAGGCTGGTATGGGTAACATATTCAAATAATCAAAATAAGTGTCAGGATACCTGTTTAATTTTCGAATTATGGAAATTACAGTCTCCCGATTCTGTATTGTATTATATCGACCATTCAGGTTTAACAACGCATTATAACCAACTTCTTTATCTCCAGCTGTTAATATATCCACATCGCTGTTTTCCGCATTTTCCCAGTGGGACTTCAAGTTGTAATCAAAGAAAAAATTCCTATCTTGATACTCGTATGGATTGATTATACGCATTGAGGTTAAGCTTGCATCCCCTTTATTTGATGTAACATCTTTATTACTCTTATGCTGAACATCGTTGCAAGAAGGACAGCTTGGTAATCAAATTGTAAAAAGATAATCCCAATATTGGTAAATTTCTTTGGGATAAAAATGATCCAATACTCCTTTTTCTGGCTGAGACAACGCTGTTGCAGGAATATAATGGATATCTGCCATATTGCAATAAGGACAGGTTCCCACTTGGCTTTGTCGGTAAAAAACATCCTTATTAAACCTCTTATCTTCATATCCAAAAATAATGAAAATATGATAAAGAATACGATTTAAATTCTTCTTAGGATCAAATGCATCTGAATGTAGCTTGGAAATTATATCTCTTAACTTATCCGGATGGGACACTATAAGTTCCTTCAAGTTTTTCTCAACAGATAAGTACCTCAGCAAATCCTCACTAGGCTTATCTCCATGAATAGATATTGTCTCTTTCCTTAGTGTTCTATAATTACCCGAAAGAAAATGATGAATATCAATCAATAAACGTCCTTTTACATTATTGAAATGCTGCAACGCTAATTCTTTCTTGTTATTTTAGTTATTTTCAGTTGATACATTATTTCCCAATTTTTTATCAAGAATATTTTTAAGAAAGGTATCACCAACCAATTTGACGTATTTATTAAGATTCCTATGATTAATTTGAGTTTGTTCGTAGCAAACGGACACATCAAAAGAGGCATCGTTCATTATCTTATCCATTAAACTATTAATAACCTCATAGGACACTTTTCCAATAGCACTCTCCTTTAGGAAAAAACTGAAACGAAGGAGGTCATACATATTAGCGCCAAAAGATTCTTTCAGTTCCTTTTTTACTTTTGATGTGACAGGCTTTCCTTGTTCTAAAAAAAGGATATTTTCCATTGGAATATCACTAAGTACAAATGGAGAATGAGTAACTAACAATATGTCTATCCTAAAATTCTTATCAATATTAAGTTTGTTCAAATACTCAATTAAAGTAGCTATTAAAACGCGCTGATATTCAGGATGATAATACTGTTCTATTTCTTCCAAAATTATCTGTACACAATTATATGGCTTTCGATTTTCAGCATTTCTTATGGTATATATATTATGTACATGATACAATATCGAACTCATTGAGTAAACCAATTGTCTTTCTCCCGAACTCAAATCAGTTATATTAACAACTCCAAGTTGTCCTTTATCCGTTCTATAAGATAAATAAAAACTGGTCTTGAAGATTGGCGGAGGTAACAAATACATAATTTTATCTATCTGAACAGATGAATCCGACCTTTTCTTTAAGAAAGGTTCCAAATCGCTCCAATAATATCTCCCTTCATGATAATAAGGGTCATCCAAATAAATAAAGAATCTGATGAATCTTCAATGTTATATGACTTTCATCCTTTATTAACATAATCACAACTTCATCAAATGGGTTTTCTTTTTTAGAGTTGTCCTTAAAATAGACTTGGAAGAAGGAGTATTTAACAAGGATGGACATTGTTTTATAGACAAGGTATTGATAGCAATATTCTGAATATTCATTGTTTTTCTTAAGAAACGAAAATCTTTTTACCCAAGCCTCCTTGATTGATTTTTCCATATCCTCCCAACTCATATCCTTTATTTTAGCCAAATAGGGATAATAATCTTTCATCGCATGTTTGATTTTTTGCGATACACCATCTTTATCCAATTTGATTGCAAAAGATTTAATGTCATAATCAGGATGAAAACGAATAGAGTGGTAAAGTTTAAAATAAGAAAAAAAGGCTAATGGAACGTTGTTCTGCCAGTTCTGTTTCTACATTGATATCAATATTGCCCCGTTCTCTGAAAGGATTCAAAACAATAGGCGTTCTGTAACCGTCATTTTTATGGAAAAGGGCTTCTATCCAAAACTTTTTCTTATATCTACCCATGATTTCAGACTGATATTCCAGTGAGTTATAGGCATAATGTGAGTAATTGATGACAATCGTATAAAATAGAGATTGCAAATCCTCACTATTTTTTCCCATTATATTGCCACGTTCATCTGTCCATGAAAAGCTATCGTTAGAAATTGTAATTTTATAAATGACATTGTCCTTTTCATAATACAATTCAGCATTCAAGCGTCTTACGGGAACCAACGGCTCAGCAGCGTATGTTCCGGATTGTTCCCCTAATATATAAAAAGACAAATTATTTATAATCCGGATAATTAATTCTACGATTGTACTTTTTCCACTACCGTTCATTCCGACAATAGCATGCAGACTAATATTGGATGCATATAAATTATCCGGAACTTGCTGTTCACTTTTTATCACTTTCTCATCTTTAAATTCATAATTATTATAAAATGTATAAAAAGTATCAGACTTTTAAGTTCTTTATTACATGTTTATTACATCCTTTCAATGGTCGTACACCAATGATTTTAAATGTTTTCATATACTTTCTTGTTATTCAAATTATGTAATGAGCTATACAATCAACGTGTTGTGATACGATTCGTCTTGTCATTTACAATAAATACTTAATTCATTAAATTACAAGCACCGACATCACTTTATACCTTCATGTCTTCCTGCAACAAAATAGCGAAATTTCATAAATTATAAATATTATATCTAATTAGATTTCGTTCATTGTCTTAAAAAGTTCCATTTCCCTATTATCAGATGATTCTGACGGTGGAAAAACGGCAAGGCTCATTGTAAGGTATGCAATCTTTTTCCCTTTTGTTGTCATTGGAAATATGGTAACGTCACCAAAATCTATGTTTTCTAGTTTATTGATGTAACTATTAAACGTATTCCGATCAAAAAACAGAAGTGATTCTCGTTTTAAAATTTCAACAAGGAAAGATAGCAAGGCTTCATACCCTACTGTTGATTGCAAAATATTTTGAGGCTTTGCAAGCCCATCATATAACCAATACTGCGGGAATTTGGATTTTATTGCATTGAAAAAATAGAACATACAGTCTGAAATTAAAAAATCCTGATTATTCGCATAGAATTTCCTAAAAGGTAAAAATTTTCGTCCCTTCTGCTTTTTTAATTCTTGTCTTTTTTTGTACTTGTCATTTTCTGATTCTCGCAATGTTTCACTTATAAGTCCTACAATGCTTTTTATCATTGTTGCTTGAGAGAGAGGGGGACTCATTCTCTTGTCATATTCACCTCCATATAGTTTTATTCTATGGTAGAATGGTGATTTGGGGTGGGCATTTAAAGCTAGGGTAACTTCTAAAGCCGTCTTATATGGAGTATCTTCAGACGATAGTCCAAACAAGCTATACACCAAATCTTGGGAAACTCTTTTCTGCGTCCTATTAATGGTGGAAAATATCATAGCTTGATATTCTAAACTTTTGTCTATAAAATATGAAACGACCAATTCTATATTTAACAGATTTTCTAGTTTTGCATGAGCCAAAACATTATTATGTGTTTCAGCTTCTTCTTGCAATCGCTCTATAGCAACCTCAATACCACGAACACGATGTTGGCCATCAATAATTGTAATGAAGACATCAGCATCCTTGTGACCATCTTTAGCTAATTTTATTTGATTTGTCACTTTTTCGTCTAGTGAAATTTCCACTATACCATCATGCGAGAACTGAGAAGAAATCATAGACATAGGTATCCCAAGAACGATATTTGTTGGGAACATGGCTTCGGAGTCATTTATAAGAAAATCCGCAATTTTATTAACTCTAGCAGTTTCTACCTTACGTTGAATATGTGGATTGTAAATAGCTTTTCATCCTCATCAAATCCTATAATTAAACGTTCGGTATATCTTGTATAGGTCAAAATATCTCTAATAGAAGCTTTCCCAATTAAGAAATCTTGACCATTTTGCTGAACTAGGAATCCTTTAATCATTGTCCCATTTTGCTCCATGATTCTGTAAGTCATTTTTAATTTGTGAATGATATGATTTATCCCCCAAAGAACCATTACATGAATTAGCAAGAATCCAATACCACCAAGATATTATAGTACAAATAATGGCAATTATAAAATGTCCGTTCCAAAAAGAGAAACAAACTGCAACAATTTGTAAAATGAGTACGGAGAGTGTTATAATAGTGTGACTCACCTTATAATCACTGTGAGGAATTATATGAAGGAATATAGTTAAAGCAGCCGGAACGGATAAAGCAACGGCATAAGTCATCATGTTCTGAGAAACGTATCTTAAAGGTTCTCCATTAATGCATTGCCACAAAGATAAAATGACTCCAATTCCTCCAAATATTACTACCATAAAAATAAAATACAGTACAAAACTGGGCTCTTTGCATGGCTCTATACTTTTAAGATAGAGGTCTCTTATAATCTCCAAAAATTAGGATGTTCCATATTCACTTCTTTTCTTTCCAATATTGAACAACTTCAAACAAGTCGCCTTTTTGCAATTCTTTAATATTAGATACACATTGTCCGTTATCTAATTTTTCAAGATTTCGCATAGTTCGAGATCCATCCTTTTCACTCAGACCTAAGAATTTGTTTATTGCTTTTGTATTATTAAGGTCGTTTATCGGTAAAAGGAATGCAGTTTCACATTCTTGCGAAAAATCAAAATTACCTTGATTATATTCTGATATGCCTTGAGAGAGTAGGATGATAGAAACACCATATGACCGAATCTTCCTAAGCAAAGACTTCTAAAATCTCCAAAGACTTCTTTTCACGGAACAAATCGTGAGCCTCATCAATCATTAATACATAACGCATACTTCGGCTGCCATCGACTACTTCTGTACCACCCATATTCGTGAATACATTGAAGATGTAGTTAATGATGAGAAAAATTGACGTGAATCGGACAGTACTATCGAGCTCACTGATAGAGAAAAATAATAATTGTTATTTAGGAAGATACTTGGGTCATTAACTCTTGACGCGAAAAGTTCATATTCACTAAGACGTTCCATAATTTCAGTAAGAGTATCACGTTATCACCGACCGACTCAATTACCAAATCATAAATTTCCTTCAATGAAGGATGTTTGCCATCTTTATGCTGAATAAACGCTTCTTTGGTAGCATCTTTTAGTGTTTGTTGTTGCTTCTTGCCGATATTGGAGTATTTAGCAATAATGTCAACAAACTTATTTATACCTACCAGTTTGTTCTTTTCGTTAACATTATCAATGAACGAAACGGGGTTCAAAGGAAAATGGTGGTGTGAGGTGCATTTATACATTCTGTATGAGTTTCTGTAAAAAAGTCGCTCATTTTAATTTTGTCATCCTCACTCAATCCCTTAAAATCAAGGAATAGGAAATTGACTTGACCTTGTGTCTGCTTATATAGTTGACGAAGAAACTCTAGTGCGAATTGAGTCTTACCAGAGCCAGACTTTCCCGCTACAGCAATATGTTGATTATTGTAACGAGTGGAGTCATTGAAACAACAGTATATATTTTCGCCTTGTTGAAATATTATAGCCTACTTTTATTTGAATTGGTCCTGAAAAAGAGCTTTTTGTGATATGCTGATTTCGATTCTCAACGCAATCGAATCTTTCTGGGGTATCCTCAATCATATCAATTCCCTTTCTGAAGTATTCAGTTAAGAAATCGAAGAAAGTATATTGTGGATTATTTTCAAACAGATAATTTATCTTTTCTAATCCATGGATCAATATGTAGCTTTATATATTTGGGAATAAGCTCGTCATTTTTAGTTATTCCATATGCCTGACAAATTAAGGCAATATAGAAATCTCTATACTGTCTCCATCAAACAGAATATGGTCTTTGTATTCTTTGCCTTGTGAATCGTACGCAGAAAATTCCTGTTGGGTAAAGCGTTTACCTGTAGACAGAGAATAGCCTAATGCAATACGAGCTATCACGTTTTCTTTTGTACCCCCAGTAAGTTTTTTTGTTAATTGGGTTACAATGGCTTGATTTTCGCCAGATGTTTTGATATTAATTTGCATATCCGCTATTATTATATTCCTCGAAAAGATTCTCTGGTTTCACTTCAACAAAGTGCGAACCATCCTTTTCATTGTTTATTCAAATAGGATTTATTTACAATCGGTTGAATATATTGATATTCTTCTTCCGTCAATTCTTTTTTAAGAAGAGGAAAGAGAATCACTTGCTTTGAAACATTTGGATAGAACTTCGTGAGTACATTCTTTGTATGTTGCGGGTCAAATTTCTGCATTGGGCTATCTATGAAAACAGGAAACTCTATTTCTGTTTCATCAACCAAAGCACTTAAAAGTGCAGATGCAAACATTTGGCGTTCACCCATGGAAAGAATACTATTGTCAATTTTTTATCATCATATCCAAATAGACAAATGTCAACATCATCACCGTTGCCATTGATGTCAACAATTACTTTCTTAACAAGATTGGTTTTATGCAAATAAGATTGAAGTTTTGCTTCCAATTTCTTTGCAAGAGCCTTTTTCTTTTCTTCCTTAAAACGAATAAGAAATTTTTGTATTGTGTGAATAAGGCGTGTAGCCTCGTTATCAACCGCACGATTTGATCCGAAACATTATTTTTTTGAGAGAATTTCCTTTGTTTTTTATGAGCAATCACTTGGTCTTTAAGTGTCTCTATTTCGCTTTGCTTTTTCCCGATTTCTTCTCCGATAGAATCTATTTGACGGTCGATATTTTCTTTTCGTGTCCTCAAATTTTGAACATAATCACTTTCTGCCTTTTTCTCAGCCTCGCGAATGTTTTTCTCAATCGTGTATAATTCGGCTTTAGCTTTCGTATATTTATTGATTAGATTTTCAAAAGAAGATTTACTCTCTTTGATTTTCATAATGATACACATAAACTCTTCGACTTGTCCTTGGCTAAATCATGCAATGTACAGAAGTGTTCAAACTTACTTTCATCTGAAACATTGTAAAAATGCTTTTTGATGAGTTGCCTGATTTGAGATTCATAGAAATTCCGAGCTTTTATATCAATGGGGAAAGGCAGTTTTCTCTTTGCTTCCTCAATATCACCAAGTATGACATCAGTTTTATCATTGACCCCTTCCAGTTGGAGTTTATTCTGCTTATATGCTTTTTCCGTTTCTAATTGGGAAGAAAGTTCAGCCATAAGCCCTCCTGCCAAACCAAATGGAATAAGGCTGTATAAATCTTTAAGACTGTCATCTGCTTCCCTTAATACTGTATCAAGTTCCGTCTTTCGTTCATTTAATCTCACCAATTCATCTGCTGACATCATGTCACCTTCCCTAATCAATTTTGATTGAAGTTCAGCCGAATTATGACGTTTGATTACTCTGTCATCTTCCAAATTGGTGATTTCTTCGGACAATCGATCTATTTCGCTTTCTTTGAAATCAATATCCGCAATTAATGCATTAAACTCACGTTTCTCTTGTGGTTTGGCAGATGCTTTTCTATAGTCATCCTGAATTCTGACTAATTCATTTTTCAAATCCTCATATTTTTGTATCCCAAGAACTTGAGAATACGCAAGACTTAAATCCCTACGTTGTTCTGGTGTGTTGATTTGAGCAAACGAAACAATCTTTTCAGCATCAAAGAAAAAGAATTTTGCAATTTCTATTGGGAGTATATAATCTCGGATAAATATCTCCTCTTCTTTGTGATTTCCTCTTTGACCCTGTGAACAGATCGTTCTTTCGACCATCAATCAAAATTTCTAACTCGTCATCATAATTCGTTGCACTATCATATGAACGAACAATTGCTATTTCAGTACAAGGAGTATCAGGGATTTCTACATCTGTAAATGTTACGGACACAGAAAATCGGGTTTCACCTTCTTTCTGTGCAGCAAAGTTGAGACTGTTGCCGATGTACTTGCTATAACCTCCTTTTTCGTCAATTTCTTTACGGTATAGTTCATCGACTTTTCCCATGTTCTTACCATATAGGCACCAAACTAATGACATGAGAAAAGTTGTTTTACCGAAACCATTATTACCACTGACGATAATCAGATTTTTATTCCCATCTGGAAAAAAGTTCAATCCTATTCTTTCCCTTTAT
>ENA-OQIW01000126-OQIW01000126.1-human-gut-metagenome-genome-assembly--contig:-NODE-126-length-17317-cov-3.534729_pt1 | contig 17317 bp, 15 predicted proteins | sample MGYA00242586_ERZ504751 | MGnify/ENA primary metagenome ERZ504751 (study PRJEB26092, sample SAMD00036349) | human gut metagenome | host: Homo sapiens | study: EMG produced TPA metagenomics assembly of...
ACTTAGATGACAAAGCAAGAAGTATCAAGAAGTGAGTCAGGATGCAGTTGATGTAGTAGGTGGTAACAACATTACAGTTGATACTGAAAAGCGGATGATGTTAAGACGTTTACAGTTAACTTGAACAAAGACTTGAACTTAGGTGGTGAAGGATCCATCACTTTAGGCGATACTGTAATTAAATCCGGTGACCTCCATGTTGGCGGTACAACGATTAATAATGGTGGCGTAACCCTTGTTCCTACCGGTGAATTCCGAGTTGGTGATACTGTAATCAACGGTGGTTCCATTAATGTAGCCGGCACAACGATCAACGAAGGCGGTATTACGGTTAACCCTCAGGGCAACATCGTTCTCGGCGATACGACAATCTCCAATGGTGGTTTCACAATTAAGAACGGTCCTACCATCAACGTTGGCGGCATCAATATGGGCGGCACTAAGATTACTAATGTAGCTAACGGTACTCAAGAAGGCGATGTAGTTACTTACAACCAATTGCAAGAAGTGAAAAATATCGCAACTGAAGGCTCCGAATTAGCTAACTCCGCTTTACAGACTATCTCCATTAATGATGGTAACGGTGGCGTAATTACGGTTAATAAAGGTCAGGCAGGCTTCGGTGTTACCGGTAAAACCGGCGGCGTGGTTGAAAGCAAAGTTGATGGTCAAAACTTGGTAGTAGACTTAACGGCAGCTGCTAAAGAAAAGATTAACAACGCAGCTGATAAAGACTTGTCCAATTTAAGCGATAAAGGTAAAGACGTTATCAAAGAAACCAGTCAGAATGCGGTTAATGTAACAGGTGGTACTAACATTACGGTAACTCCTTCCGACGTTAACGGTGTTAAGACATTCGATGTTAACTTGAATAACCAAATCGACCTTGGTACTACCGGTTCTGTAAAAGCAGGCAATACAACGGTAGATAACAATGGTGTAAGCGTAGGCTCCAGCACATTGAACGGTAGCGGCTTAGCCATTACCGATGGTCCTTCCGTAACTAAAGACGGCATCGATGCAGGCAATAAAGTCGTTTCCAACATTGCTGATGGTGTAAATGCCGGCGACGCTGTGAATAAAGGCCAGTTGGATAAAGTAGATACTAAAGTTACTGACTTAACCGGTAGAGTTGACGGTCTCGACAAAGGCCTTAAAGACTTGGGAACTAAAGTTGACGGCTTAGGTCAAGAAGTTAAAGACCTTGGCACAAAAGTTGGTGACTTGGATACTAAAGTAGGTAATTTAGACACTAAAGTTGGCAACCTTGATACTAAAGTAACCGATTTGGACAAAACCGTAAAAGGCTTTGATGGTAGAATTACTGATGTTGAAAAACTCGCCGGCAGTGCTATGCAGGGAATCACGATTGGCACTGACACCAATAATGAAGATGAACATGTAAATCTTACTAAAGATAATAGTCGTATGGACATTGTTGGTGCTACCGATGAAAAAGGTAATAAGTCAATTGTAACGGCGGTTGAAGGCAATAAAGTTACTGTTGATCTTACCGATACGGTAAAAACTAAGATTGATAATGCAGCAACCAAAAATATGGACAATTTGACTTCTGAAGGTAAATATAATGTTCGAAAATTGGTGCAAGCAGAAGGTGGCGACGAATATGTTGATGTTAAAACAATTATGAATCCTGATGGGTCAAAAACATTTAATATCAGCATGACTAAAGAAGCGGTTGAAGAGTTTACTCGTGAAACCGGTTGGTATATTCCGGGAGATGATGAAACAGAAAATACGGTTACAACTGAAAGAACTGGATTCCGTAATGCAACTACAACTCCTACAACTCCTCCTAAGAGAAGCGGTTTGAAATATACTGACAACTTCAAAATTGTTGGCGGTACAGAACTTGAATTAAATGATGACTTACATGTAGGTCATTCATTAACGATAGGTGCAGTTAATGGAGAAGATCAAGATGCATCACAAGGTGGTGTAGCTGAAATAACTGCTCAGGGCTTCCACGTTGGTGAATCGTCATTAACAGGTAATGCGTTGACTATAGGTGGTGTCAACGATAGTAGCGTGGCTCAGTTGACGAAAGCTGCCTTAACATTCGGTGATGTGACTGATGGAACAGTAACAGCATCAACTACTTTGTCGAAAGATGGTTTGGCTGTTGGTGATACTAGCGTAACATCCGAAAAAGTCGCTGTAGGTAAGTCTTCGCTTACTAGTGATACACTTACAGTAGATGGAATCAAATTAGCTAGCCAATCAACTACTGAAAGAGGTTTGATCACTTTAGACAATGTGGCTCAAGGGGATATTTCCAAATCTTCTAACCAAGCAATTACCGGTGCTCAGTTGTATCCTATTAAAACGCAAGTTGACAACAATACAGCTGCAATCGGCGTAATTGGTGAAGTAGTAAATGCGCAAGGTCAGGCAATCCAAGGATTGTCTTCCGAAATTCAAAACGTACGCAATGAATCCGCTGAAGGCGATGCAATGGCAGCTTCCTTAGCCGCATTGAATCCGCTTCCATATGCTGAAGGCGAACGTGGACAGATTATGGCCGGCTTAGGTACTTACAGAGGCAAACAAGCATTGGCAGTAGGTTATGCTTACGCGCCGGATAGCGATCAGCAATACACTGTAGGTCTCTCCTATGGTCAAGGCGGTAAAGCTATGGCTAACTTGGGTGCTACATTCCGTATCGGTTCCGGAGAAACAACCAAACCTGGTACCTCTGTAGCTGCAGTTCAAAACAAAGTTCAAGCTTTAGAAGCACAGAATAAAGCGCAACAAGCTAAATTCGATGCTGAATTGGCTGCCAAACAGAACCAGATTGATGCTCAGAACGATCGCATTGCTAAATTGGAAGCTTTGGTACAGCAGTTAGTTCAACGTTAATTGGATTGTTTAGTAGTGAATTACAACGTATTGTCTAATTGTAGAAAAATTTGTTGGCGGTGTAGATACAATTGAATAAAGTGTAAGTAAACAAAACGTGTGATATGGAGAGATAAGACTCTTTGTATCTCACGTTTTTGTGTATGAAGATAAAAAAATGATTTGTGACGGAAATAATCAATTAAATGATGTTTTTTACAAGTGTACATTATGAAAAAATATAGAATGAGAAAAATGAAAGAGAGTTCATGAAAAAAATTAATTAATCGATTAGTAAACGATTCGTGTTATTTCATTTTTAGCATTAATAGAATTCATTATTTGATGAAAATAAAATAATACTTTAAAAGTTTAGATTTTATCTGTGTTGTTGATTTACAGTGATAAAAAAGTTATGAAATAAAATTATTCAATATGTTAAAAGCCAATAAATAAGCTGTTTTTAGTTTGTTGACATGATTATTGAATGAACTATATATTACACTCTAATAGAAAAAGAAATCCAATTATTTAGATGTAAGCATAAAATTTTAGTATGAAAATCCTATTTTATATTTTCGAATTTATTGATAAAAATTTATATTGTAAATTTGTAAAAGAAAAGTGGTTGAGTGATTTTTGTGTTAAATTTTATGAATAAATTGGTGTGTTTTTTGGTTTATTGGTAATGGACATATCTTGTGAAATGGGAGAAGTTTGCAAGATAAAGAAGTTTGGAGGCGTACTGAATGAATAAGATTTTTAAAATCGTTTGGAGTAAAACAAAGGGATGCTATGTTGTGGCTTCGGAGTTTGCTAAATCTCACCAAGGCGGTGTAACGCGTGCATCGCGCAAGGCTGTAACGGCTCTATTATTGAGTAGTATGGTGTTAATGCAGCATTCTGTATACGCAAGTTATATTACGGCGGATAAGGGCTTTATGGATGGAGATAACTCCGTAGGGTTTGATACCGGTAATGTAGGTTCGTATCGTTTATTATTACGTGGTATTAACGGGATTACTACAACATTGACAACATATGATAGTTCTGCTGCAGATGGTGTTGGTAAAGGTAATGCTAGGACGAGTTCAAATAAACAAGTATTGACTATCGGTTTAAGTACGGAATCTCAAGAGAAATTGAATCAAGCGGCGTCTTCTGCAGCATCGTCGGCGGCAAGTGCAGAAAGCTCTGCATCGAGTGCAACTGTGGCTGATAGCAGTGCATCTAGTGCTGTTTCTAGTGCAAGTGATGCTGAAGATAGTGCAAGTAGCGCGGAATCTAGTGCTAGCTCTGCTGCATCGAGTGCAGAAAGTTCTGCATCGAGTGCTGCTGAAGCATCTACAAGTGCCTCTAGCGCCGCCTCTAGTGCTAGCTCCGCATCAACAAGTGCGTCCAGTGCCGTTTCTAGCGCCACAGAAGCATCAACAAGTGCAAGCAGTTCTAAATCTAGCGCCACTGAAGCCTCTACAAGCGCATCTAGTGCAGCAAGTAGTGCAACAGCTGCTGATAGCAGTGCATCCTCCGCATCAACAAGTGCGTCCAGTGCTGAATCCAGTGCAACCGTAGCATCTGCCGGCGCCTCTAGCGCCGCCTCTAGTGCTACTTCTGCCTCAACAAGTGCAAGCAGTGCTGCATCTAGTGCTACTGAAGCCTCTACGAGTGCGTCGAGTGCTGCTTCTAGTGCTAACTCCGCATCTACAAGTGCGTCCAGCGCAGAATCCAGTGCCACCGAAGCATCCACAAGTGCAAGCAGTTCTAAATCTAGCGCCACTGAAGCCTTAACAAGCGCCTCTAGTGCCGCATCTAGTGCTACAGAAGCTTCAACAAGTGCATCTAGCGCCGCCTCTAGTGCTAGCCTCCGCATCAACAAGTGCGTCCAGTGCCATGAACTCCACCTGACAACGAGTACGCCTCCACAGGCGCTTCTAGTGCAGCAGCGAGTGCTACTGAAGCTTCTACGAGCGCGTCCAGTGCTGCGTCTAGTGCTACTTCTGCATCAACAAGCGCATCTAGTGCAGCGTCGAGTGCAACAGTAGCCGATAGTAGTGCAAGCAGTGCAGCGTCGAGTGCAACAGTAGCCGATAGTAGTGCAAGCAGTGCAGCGTCGAGCGCAACCGCAGCCGATAGCAGTGCAAGCATTGCGGCATCGAGCGCAAATGCAGCTGATAGTAGTGCCTCCAGTGCGGCATTGAGTGCAACGGCTGCTGACAGTAGTGCCAGCAGTGCCGCATCGAGTGCAACCGCCGCTGATAGCAGTGCAAGTACTGCTACGTCTAGTGCCGCTGCGGCTGATAGTAGTGCAGCGAGTGCAGAGTCGAGTGCGACCGCCGCTGATAGCAGCGCACAAATAGCTGTTGATGCAGCCTCCACGGCAACAAGTGCGGCTTCTACCGCCAATAGTATTTTAGATACATTAAATCAGGGTGGTATTGCCGGCGGTACAATTGATGGTGAAGGTGCATTAGCAACCGGTAAAAATTCACAAGCAATTGGTGATTATGCTTCAGCTTATGGAACCAATGCTGCAGCTACTGCTGATAATGCAACGGCTATAGGTGCTAACTCTCAAGCAACTGCTGAAAATTCGGTAGCTTTAGGTGCCAATTCTGTGGCTTCTGAAGCAAATACAGTATCTATTGGTTCGGTTGGTAATGAACGTCGTTTAACCAATGTGGCAGATGGTGTTAATGATACAGATGCTGTAAACGTACGTCAATTGAATGAGGTATCTAATAAGGTTGGCGAAGTACAAAGTGAAGTCAAAAATGTTGGGGCATTAAGTGCCGCATTGAGTGGTTTAAAACCAATTCAATATGATCCGGCAGAACCAACTCAGATTATGGCAGCTCTTGGTACTTATCGCGGCCATAATGCAATGGCGTTAGGTGTTGCTCATTATGTAAATGATTCGACTATGTTTAATGCAGGTCTTGCTTATGGCAGTGATGATTCTAAAGTGATGGCAAATGCCGGCGTGACATGGAAGTTTGGTACGTCCTCACAAAAAGAAGCTGCAGCAAATCAGCAATTTGGCTGGTAAGGAAGCGCAACAGCGGATTAATCAATTGACAGCGGCTAATCAGGCACAGGCTACGCAGATTCAGAATCAGCAAGCTGAATTAACTGCTCAGAACGACCGCATTGCTAAATTGGAAGCTTTGGTACAGCAGTTAGTACAAAAAAATCTCCCTATACTATATAATAGTTTTAACTTAAGAGAACTTGAAAGTAGAGATATAATTCAAGTGAAATTAAAAATAATCTCTCTGAGTCCTCTGTAGAAGGACAACTAAATAGTACTAAAAAACTCGTTTAAAAGCCATGACTAGTGGTTTGCAAATACGCATGAAAATTGTGTGTTTCTGACCTTAGTCATGGCTTTTTTATATTCTTAAACAATTCGTGTAAAAATAATGCTAAAATGATATAAATTTATTTACTAAATGGCAAAAATATATTGAGAGTAAGATGAAAATCATAGTGGCAAAAAACACAGATTTTATATAGATAGATTTAAATATTGAGATATATAACTAAATGATAATGGACTGAAAAAGTGATTAAAAAAACAATAAGTGGCATTAAAATGGAAAAAATAGAGAATAAAATTCCTATTGTGAAGATAGGATTAATGTGATATTCTGAATTGGCAATGAAACGAAAAATATCGATTTAAAAAGTTTGAGCTTTATGATGGAATTGTAATTAAAGTTATGATAGTACTTCTATAAGTTTTTTTGATTGTTTGAGTTTATTTATTGGAAAATAGAACGAAATTATTATTCGAGTGAGTAAGGAGAAAAAATAATGAAAAAAAGATTAAGTGTGGGTAAACGTTTAGCGGTAATGGGAACAGTACTTGCTGTAACAGGTACTTTCTGGGGTGGACAATCTGTGTTGGCCGTGGACAATGCAGATGGCACAGGTAATGGTGTTGCCATTGGCACAGGCTCCACAGCTACACAGTCTAATGCCGTAGCAATTGGTCAGAATGCAAATGTTACAGGCGGATCCGCAACGGCAGTTGGTGCAGGATCTCAAGCAACAGGTGGCTTTGCAACTGCTTTTGGTAATTCCGCCTCGGCAACTGGCGCTCAAGGAACGGCCGTAGGTTACCAAAGCGTTGGTGCCGGGGCTGCCACAGCAGTTGGTTATCAAGCAAAGGCTAATCAGACGGGGAGTATTGCGTTAGGTAGTGGTGCTACAACTAGTGGTGCATCAAACTACATGATGGCTATAGCTGCCGGTTATCAAGCATCTGCTTCTAATGCGAAAGCGATTGCTCTTGGTGGTCAAGCAGTGGCCTCAGGTAATGAAGGTGTAGCTATTGGCGGGAGTTCCAGTGTAACCGGCAATCTTGCTGTGGCAGTTGGTGGTGGTGCTAAAGCAAGTGGTTTAAAGGCAATATCTTTAGGTAACTTAGCTAATGCTAGTGCCGAGAGTGCTACGGCGATTGGTTACCAGGCAACGGCTCAGAAAAAAGATAGTATTGCAATAGGTAATGCCTCTGTTGCTGGTGGTACGGGTAATTTAACAACTATGGCTATCGCTGTAGGCTATGCTGCAAAAGCTACTAATAATGAAGCAATTGCGATTGGTCAAAGTTCTACTGTTAGCGGTAATGAAGGTGTAGCTGTTGGTGGTGGTTCTAGTGTGACTGGTAACCTTTCAGCGGCACTTGGCGCTAATTCCGCTGTTAGTGTGATAAACGGTACAGCTGTTGGTCATGGTGCTAATGTTTCTTTGGCGAATTCCGTTGCATTAGGCTCTAATTCGGTAGCAGAATCCAGAACAAGCTTCAATACAGCCGCTTATTTATCCGGTGAAAAATTTTCTGCATCTCAAGGTGTTGTATCCGTTGGTAAAGCCGATGCTACACGCCGTATTGTTAACGTAGCCGGTGGTTATGATGATACTGATGCGGTTAACGTGGCACAGTTAAAAGCTGCTATAAATGGTAGTGCAGGTAACAAAGTAGATAGAGGTACTGGAGAAGGTTTATCTGTAGGTTCCAATGCAATAACCGGTAGTTCGAATGCTGTGGCGATTAGTGCTCCAGGTAATGGCACTGCTTCACAAGGTAGCATGCTGGCAGCTCAAGCTACAGCCGGTGCTACGACCGCAGTTGGTAGCCAGTCAAGAGCGTCTCAAGCGTTTGCGACAGCTTTAGGTTATAGTGCTAAAGCAGATGGAAATTCTTCGCTCTCGCTTGGCTATGCTGCTAATAGCTCAGGTACAAGAGCGGTTGCATTAGGTTCTATGTCTAATGCTGCTGGTGATGACTCTTTTGCTATGGGGAACAAGGCTTTTGCAAATAGAAAGTTGAGCATGGCTATGGGTCAGAATGCATTAGCCAACGGCACGCAATCTACGGTAATTGGTGTAAGTGGTGAGACTGCAGTAGGTGCACATAACGCTATCGCAATGGGTTATAAATCCTATGTAGGTGCCATTAATGCTGATCATCCTTCTGTTGTTACTTCTACAACTGTTACGACGGAGCCGGTGGATAATAAAACATCTGTAAGTCCTATTGATGGTACTGTAAATTATGAACTCAGTGAAGATTACTATCCGGTTACGACTAATGATAGAACTTCTACTGAACCTGAAAAAATTTATGAAACTCCATTGCACTTGGCATGGGTGCTAAATCTTATGGTTTCCAAACATTGGCTATCGGTGGTGTTGCCGAAGCACATGATTCTAATACAATCGCAGTAGGTCTTGCTGCTATTGCACAAGGTCACTATTCTGTAGCTATGGGTCAGCAGGCTCGTACATCTTCCAATAATGCCTTGGCGATTGGCCATTATGCAGAATCCCATGGTGAAGAATCGACGGCTATTGGTTACTTCTCTCGTGTTGCCGGTGCTAATAACATTGCCTTAGGTAATAACACTCGTTTACAAGGTGTTAACAACTCTGTTGCTCTTGGTTCAAGTGCACGTGCTCAACTCAATAACTCGGTAGCTATCGGTCATAACTCTGCAGTCCTTCCTGATTCGTCTTTGACAGAAGCAGCTTACTTGACTGGTGAAGACTATGACTTAAGTCATGGTGCCGTATCCGTAGGTAACATTCAATACACGGTAACTGCCGGCAATACAAGTACTACGTACCTTGCCAATACTCGTCGTATTATGAACGTAGCCGGCGGTTACTTAGATACTGATGCGGTTAACGTGGCACAGTTGAAAGCTGCTCTTAAAGATATTAATATTGAAGCTGCTGATGGTATCACTGTAAATCGTGACGGTAATAAATTCACTATCGGTTTAAATGTGGCCGGTGTAGAAAATCCTTCTAACACGGTAACTATTACACCGAGCCCAAGTACTGGTGAAAACCCAACTAACCCAACAGATCCAACGGATCCTACAACTCTAACCGAGCCAACAACTCCAAGCTATCCTAACGCCGGTAATCCGGTACAGATCGGCGTAGATATTAACCCAATCGCTGTAGGTGGTGATAGTGGTAATGCTAATGTTACTCCGGGTGCTGCATTCAATGTAGTTGGTGGTGACAATATTACTACAACTGCGAGCGAAGTGACTGTCAACGGAACTACAGTCCCTAAATTAGAAGTAGCTCTTAACAAAGAATTAACCGGTTTAAACAGCGTATCTACTAACGGTTTAACTATTAAAGGTGCTGACGGTAAAGATACTGTTGTTATCAAAGGTGACAACATTAGCATGGGCAACAATATCATTCATGATGTGAAAGCCGGTGTGAAAGATAACGATGCTGTTAACGTAAGTCAGCTTCGTCAAGAAATTCAAGGTGAAACTCGTGTATCTGCTGAGGGTGCTTTCATCAAGAAAGACAACACAGCAGCTCAGAACTTAACTGCTTTGGATAACCAAGTACAGGCTAACAGCGAAAGCATTAGTTCCATCAATGACAGCATCACTAACCTCAACGGTGGTGTTTCCAACTTGAGCAACCAAGTAAGCAAATTAGACAACCGTCTTGATCGTGTAGGTGCCGGTGCAGCCGCTTTAGCAGCCTTGCATCCACAGGACTTCGATCCAAGTGCAAAATGGGACTTCGCAGCCGGTTACGGTAACTACAAAGGTGCTAATGCTGTAGCGTTAGGTGCGTTCTATCGTCCGTCTAACGATGTAATGTTCTCCGTTGGTACCAGCATGGGTGGCGGTGAAAACATGTTCAACGCCGGCGTAAGCATTAAATTCGGTAGCAGCAATGAGTACTCTAATTACTCCAAATCTGCGTTAGCCGAAGTTGTGTCCAACCAGGCTTCTACAATTGAAAACTTGAATAGCCGTGTAGCAAAACAGGAACAAGAAAACCAAGAATTGCGTGCACAGATTCAAGAAATCTTGAACCAGTTGGCTAGCAAATAATAATTGAATAGAAATCACTTACTGATAGGTTTTGTCGTAAAACTTAAGTTTTAACTAAAGGACTTATAGTGAGTATAAAAAGAAAGGGGCTGTAACGAAATTGAGTTTTTAACTCACATTTCAGTTACAGCTCCCTTTTCAATTAAAACAAGGATATTTCCAAAATTAACAGTTCTGAAAATATCTTGTTTTTTTGTTTTTAGCGCACTTAAATAAGCCTTTAGCTTTTGGCTTTTAATTACGCAGCAGAATTAGTTTCGAACAACCGTTGACCTAATCGCTTCTTCTGTATTCGGTTATGCAGCTTCAGTAAATTGTATCCAAAAGCTAATAGTAATAAATCTTTTTCTACGTTAACTTTGCCTCGGTGCCTGAACCTGGTGTATTCAAAATCTTCTTTTGTTATGCCAAAAGCACCTTCCACCTGAATAGAACGGTTTACTCGAAGTTGTAAGCCATAGTCACTATCAAATACAGCCTTGTTTTTGGCTAATAATTCGCGGTAATCAGTAGCAATATATATCGTCTTATTCCCCTTAGGAAGTTTTCCGAACTTAAGTTTTTGGCATTCCTTACGTAAGCCACAATAATTGCAGTTTTCACACCGGTATACTCGGTTTTGCTTAATGAAACCGGTCTTACTTTTGTTTCTGCGTATGTATTGGAATCGTAATGTACGGCCTTTGGCACAAGTAAATGTATCGGTCGCCTCATCATATACCATGTTATCCGCTCGACCAATATCTTTCTTATACTTTTTCGTTTTACTCAATTCATATGTACTTGGTTTAATACAAGTTTTGTAATCATGAGCCCATAACCATGCCAGATTTTCGTTGCTGTCATAACCGGCATCAGCTACCACATATTGAAAGTGTTGTTTGTATTGTCCTTCTAATTGTTGCATAAATGGAATTAAGGTGTTCGTATCTGTAGGATTTGGAAATACGCCAACGCCCATAATATATTCACTATGAACAGCTAGTTGAACATTGTAGGCCGGTTTTAATTGGCCGTTTAACATATGATCTTCTTTTAGTCGCATAAACGTAGCATCATGATCAGTTTTAGAGTAACTGTTGCGAGAGCCTAGAATAGCTAACTTTTCATCATATTCATTTCGCTTGTCACGCAAGGCTAAACAGGATTCAAAAGCTCTTTGCAATGGATGTTTTCGTTTACCGGTACCGTGTACAAACTCAATTTGCTTTTCGCGTATGGATTGCTCCAGCAAAACCAATAGTTCATCTTCAGTCATATCTGAGACGTCTATGTCCAAAAGATTTTGTATTTCATATTGAAGAACTAACAATTTATCCGGTAACTTAGCATAGTGCTTAAGAATTGCCTTTTTCCACACAAAGGTGTATTTATTTGCATAGGCTTCCCATTTAGTTCCGTCGATGAATACTTCAGAAAAATCTAAGCTGTCAAATTCACTTAATGCTTGAATAAATTGAGATAACAAATCTCTAAGTACATCAACAGTTAAGCGTTGAAAGAATCGATGAAATACCATATGAGACGGAGTCGGATAGCCCTGTAAGAGCCACATGTAATGGATATTTTTAGTGCATTGCTCAGCAATTTTGCGAACAGATACAATGCCTTCGGTCATAGCTAACACATAGACTTTAAACAAAAGATGGGGAGGTACTAAAGATTTTCTTCCTTTTGAAGAATATAAATGCTGCAACCTTGTATAGTCCAGTTCCTCCAATACAGCATCCAGTAATCTCACCGGTTCTTTTGGTCCGATCTGAAAGCCATAATCCAATGATAAAACTACTTGGCGAAAGCCAGAAAGTTTAGTATAATTGCCTTGTTGGATATGGTTTCTGTTCATAAATTAATTATACCAACAAAGAAGGCCCTTCGGGGCCTTTTTTCTTATACAAATATAGCAAGAATGCGGCTTGAAGACACTTTCGTATCTTCAAACCGCATTCTTGTTTTTAGGGGTGTATTTCGTTACAGCCCCTTTCTTTGTATGCTTATAACATTTTCTTGATGTTACAATTTACTTATTTTGCTTAAGCAACTTCTGTGTCGCCACCGGTTTTATTGCTTACCGGACGGTCGATTGTGGACGTATCGTTGAATGCTTCCTGGTCGAAAGTGCCCATAAGTTTATCTACCACAATGGCATTGGTCATGGAACCACTTACGTTAAGCATGGTGCGACCCATATCGATGATTGGGTCAATAGCCAATACCGGAGAAATGGAGCTGAAGAACGCGCCAAGACCAGTACCGGACAAAGATACGGATGCAGCCATAGTAGCTGTACCAGGCACACCGGCAATACCGATGGAACCTAAAGCGATTACGATAACACTCATAACATACATGGTCATATCGAGTGGTACACCGGCAACGTTCGCAATGTATACGATACACAAAGCCGGGAACACGCCGGCACAACCCTGCATGCCTGCAGTAGTACCGAAGCTGCCTACTGTATTAGCAGTAGCCGCGTTAACGCCTAAACGTTTAGTCAAGGTATCTACCGTTAACGGTAATACACCCATACTGGAACGGGATGTGAAAGCCAAGAACAATGGAGCTCTTGCTTTACGGAAGTACATAATTGGCTTACGCCGAAGATTGTTAAAAGTACAGCCTGTACAATTAACATAATTACTACACCAACGTAAATCAATACGATGAAAAGACCCATATCGCAATAGCCTGGAAGCCTTTTTGAGCCAAAGTTGTTGCTAACAAGCCCAATACGCCGTAAGGCATAAGGCCGATGATGAAATCTGCCACCCAAGAAATAATGAGGTGCAATTCATCAAATAATTTAGTAACCAATTCGAGTTTGTCGGTGCCTGTTTGTTTAATCAAACGAGCAATACCGCCAATGATAACGCCAAATACTACAACGGCGATAACGTTAGTTTCCGCCATAGCGCTGATTGGGTTATTCGGAATCAAGGCACGCAAAGTATCTACTACAGGTTTTACTTCACGCATCTTGGCAGGTGCACCGCCGGCGGCAATACCTTCACCCAAATGAGTTACGGAACCAAGCACAAGACCTACAACAGCAGCAATAGCTACCATTACTAAGGCTACGAAAGCGGTAGAGCTAACTAATTTTTTCAAATCAGCGCCGCGTTCCATGTGCAAAATTACGTGAATGATGGAAATAAATACCAATGGAATAACGAGCATACGGATTAAATCAATGAACCCGCCACCAATTAAGGAGAACCATTTGGTACTTTCTTTAATGTACACAACTTTCATAGGATCGTCCGGGAACTGTGCAATGAATTGCACCACGAAGCCCAAAACGGCGCCTAATAAGGTACCGATGATAACAAGGTTACCAAAGGCTGTTTGACGACGTTGTAAGTAGTAAACAAACCCCAACATCGCTACAAACAAGATTAGAATACCGATGGTAATCGGATTGCTAACCATTAAAAACTCTTGGAAAAATGGAATATCCACTTTTTCCCTCCTTACTGTATTCATTTGTGAATGTGACGATGATATTATAGCATAAGTTCTTTTAAATTCCTACTATTTCACAGGGATTATTTTCAAAATATTTCGATATATAAATTAGTCGATTTACATTGATACAATATCCGCGCAACAGCAGGTCGAAACAGCTTTCGTACAGCTATCTTTATCAGTACATTCACTAACCCTAAATTTTGTAAAATCTTTTGACGAAAATCTCCTATAAAAAAGTCCGACGTCATAGGGCACAATTTGTGCTTACGGCGTCGGACATTTCCTTACCTAGTCAACGAGAATAAACGTTACATTGATAGGACCATGAACCCCTACTACACGAACCAATTCGATATCGGCTGTGTTGGAAGGACCTGAAATGTGAACCACATTGGATGGGAACCCTTCAGGATTTTCTTTATATACTTTGGTAAGAGCACGCATAGACTGCGTCATGCGAGGCACAATGTCAGAAGTACGGATAACCGCAATGTGACAAAGTGGCAACAAACCGATGGAACGGCCGCTGGCTTCAAAGCTTGGTTGAATAACCGTTGCTGTTTCGGCAATCCCTAAGATTGGGAAAGTAATACCGATTTCAGCCACTTTGGCTTCGTCAATATTAGCTTGACGACCGGCGGATGGATTCCATTGATAGAAGGTGGTACCTTCTTTATCTACCTTATCAAAGTTTTCTTTTAATTGGAATTTTTCAGCTTCTTCACAGCAAGGATAAATTACTTTACCGCCGCCGCGTTCTTCAATTTCTTTTAAGATTGTTTCGACTACATGCGCTTCATCAGTAGTTACAAATTTAGTACCTACTTTTTCACATTCCACTTTGAACATGTCTACAACTTGTTCGTGGGAAAGGTCGGAGTACATTGCCTCTTGAGGTCCTTTTTCATAAGGATACGGTGCTACGAAAGTAGGAATCTCTTTACGACCCAACGCATGAGAAATACGGCTAAAAAATGCTTTACGTTTTACATCATCCATTGTCTTGTCTCCTTACTTACGTTTGCTAGCTTCATATTCAGCATATACATCGCGGAATTTCTTGAGTTTCAATGTACCCATTTCTTTCGCTTTCATCCAGCCGCCTACTACCGGCAATAATTTAGTCCAATCGGCCATGTTACCGTTCTTACTCATGAGTTTCATGCCGATGGCACCTAACTTAGTACCATAATCGAAGAGGAAGGAATTACTGAATACAGTAGCCACTGTTTTGAAAATAGCTTCTTCTGCTGCCGGACGAAGATGCGCTTTGTCGGCAATGTTAACGCGATGTTTCAAAAGTAATTCATGGAGTGGAATCTTAACCGGACAATGTTCCCAGCATTCGCCGCACAAAGTGGAAGCGTATGGCAAATCGCCCGCTTTTTCATAACCAACCAATAATGGAGTCAATACCGCACCCATTGGACCCGGATAGATGGAGCCGTACGCATGACCGGTGATATGACGATATACCGGACAGATGTTCATACAAGCACCGCAACGGATACAACGAAGCATGGAGTTGAATTCGCCGCCCAAAATATTGGAACGACCATTATCGATGATAATGATGTGAAGTTCTTCAGGACCGTCGGCTTCACCTGGTTTGGCAGGACCGGTAATCATGGAGAAGTAGTTTGAAATCTTAGCGCCTACAGAGGAGCGAATTAAGAGTTCCATCATAATGTCAAGACCGGCAAAGTCAGGTACAAGACGTTCCATACCCATGAGACAAATCATAGTCTTAGGCATGGAGCTACTCATACGACCGTTACCTTCATTGGATACGATAGTAATAGTACCGGTTTCAGCTACGGCAAAGTTACAGCCGGTGAAGCCGATATCGGCGCGCAAGAAACGATCGCGAATACGTTTACGTACGAAACGTGTCATTTCTTCCGGATCTTCCGTACCTTCATAACCGAGTTTGTCGTGGAACATTTCACGAATACGACCACGAGCAAAGTGCAACGCAGGTACTACGATATGGGAAGGTGGGTTCCAGTCAGCTGTCTGCAAAATGAATTCGGCCAAGTCAGTTTCGTTAACTTCCACGCCTTCTTTCATCAATGCTTCGTTAAGGCTGATTTCTTCGGACACCATAGTTTTGCCTTTTACGACCATTTTGGCGTTCTTGGCACGAACTACTTCCATTACATATTCATTTGCTTCTTCAGCTGTATGAGCAAAGTGCACTTTGGCACCGGCTTTAGTAGCGTTTTCAGCAAATTGGTTTAAATAATAGTCGAGGTTGCTTAATACATGATCACGAAGTTCAGCCGCTTCTTCACGGAAATCTTCCCATTCAGGTACTTGATCAACCAACGCTTTACGTTTTGCATAGAATACATCTTGCGCTTTTTGGATGGCCTTTACCTTAAAGTCATTGGCAAGAACATCCTCAACACGTTTTTTAAACGGGCGTTCATCGTATAAAATAGCCATGTTCAGTTCCTCCTAACGACTAGCGGGAATTCAATAATTCCGCAATGTGCATTACTTTGATGCGACGATCGATTTCGCCGTCTTTATAAAGACGATCAAGCATACCTTCAATATTCATAAGACAAGCTTGGTCACCACCGGCTACTACATTAGCGCCGGAGTTGTAAATATTCATTGCTTTTTCGCGAGTCATAACAGCAGAAATCTCAGGCTGTTTAACCGTAAACGTACCGCCGAAACCACAGCAGCCTTCCGCGCGATTCATTGGCAAATATTCTAGACCTTTAATATTTTCCAATAATTTCATAGGTGGTTCCTTGATACCCATGAGACGTGTTACGTGACAAGATTTGTGGTACGTAACTTTGTCGTTAAATGTTGCACTACGTCAGTTACGCCTAATACATTCACGATAAATTCGGTGAATTCATAAATGCGTTCACTGACTTTGGCGGCACGAGCCATCCATTCAGGTTCGTCGGCCAAAATATGACGGTATTCGTCACGAATGGCAAAGGCACAAGAACCGGACATACTCACGATATATTCTGCGTTTTCGAAGACTTCAATTGTATTCTTGATAGCCCCTTTAGCCGCATCATTATACCCGGAGTTCACGAACATCTGTCCGCAGCATACTTGCTTTTAGGTACTGTGATATCACAGCCTAAACGTTCTAATACCTGTACGCCGGCCATCCCCACGTGGGATAAAACATGTCAATCAAACATTGTGAAAATAAATGAATTTTCATTTCCTCACATCCTCAACTTTCCTACGTACTTACACTTACTAGATTACCCACACTTGCGTATACTTCCCATTTTTTTCAACATTAAACGGTCTATATTGTATATTCGCACGGAAATCATCACTATTATTATATAGAATAACAAATATAATGTCCAAAGAATTGCGATATTGGCAAACGCCCTATGTCATATGCGTTTTACGAATGCTTGAAATAGGATTTAGTAAAATATTTGTATACAGAACGTAATTATTTGAATAGTGAATCTCATTACCGCTAAACCGCCCCTTTATCTCTTTAAAGCCCCCGTGGTTCGTGATATAATCAATGTATTAAGGATATTATTTTTTAGTATTTGTAAAATCAATAATAAAGTGCATACTTTAATCAAGTGAAACCGTTTAATTTT
>ENA-OQIW01000127-OQIW01000127.1-human-gut-metagenome-genome-assembly--contig:-NODE-127-length-17313-cov-1.332073_pt1 | contig 17313 bp, 21 predicted proteins | sample MGYA00242586_ERZ504751 | MGnify/ENA primary metagenome ERZ504751 (study PRJEB26092, sample SAMD00036349) | human gut metagenome | host: Homo sapiens | study: EMG produced TPA metagenomics assembly of...
TGATTATCCAAGAACAAAAGCATTCATACGCCAACATAAGAGCCGCACTTATATTCAGAGCCTGCCGACTATGATACACCTCGCCTCGAATTAGAGCAATTCCCATAATAATACCCATGACAGCGGAACGCACCACGGGCGGATTGAACCCCACAATAGCACAATATAATATAACAAAGACGATGGCACCGTAAGTCGCTTTTTTCTTGGGTACCCCCATAATATGAGCAACAACAAACACAAACCCGAATAATAGGCTACGTGAGAGCCGGATACAGATAAGATGTGGATTAACCCCGTTTTGGCAAACGAATCCATAACAGACGCATCGATAGCTCCATAGCCACCGCCAAGCAATAAACTCTGTCCTACGGCAGCCATTTCACCGGGTAAATTAGCAGCTATCTGATTCATCAGTTGCCAACGGGTCACCCCCAATAGATAATCGATTCTATCGTTAATACGCTCATACCAGTTTGGTCTCACCGCTGTATCAAAGCCCTCAAAAGTCCCTTCATATAGATTGCCTACGCGATGGGCTGCCAGATAACGGGGGCGCAAATCGATGCGACCTTCTTCGGGAGCCTGTAACAGTTTACTCGTCCTGCCTTTTACCATCACATATTGACCGGGCAAGATAGGCTTTGCTTCATAGCTTCGGTAGGCGCCACATATACCATAAGTTGACCGTCCGCTTTTAACGGCTTTGACTCGGTGGCTTCTTTTTTGGTATCATAGTAACTAAATCGCCTTCAAAGCGCAGAAATTCTTTATCTTGCAGGATAACTGATTCCGGCAAATTCAGAACACGAACTGTATATATTCCTTCAGCCCCCATATAGTAAGGGTTAACCTCATAATACTCGTCAATCTCGCTTTTGTATGATAGTATCCCATACTCGCTAAAACCAATAACAATCCAACGATAATAGCTTGTACATAAGAAGATGTAATACCTTGGCGCACCATGTCCGTAGCACTTATAGTGGGACCGGCATAGATATAGCTTTGCTTCTTATTTTACCTCCTTCGCTGCCAAATCAGCCAAATGAAATACCAAATACTACAGAGAAAAACAATCATCGGGTTAGTGAATTCATAGCGTTGTCCGTAGGCAAACACGATTCCCCAAGCCGGCGCCAGCCATAGTATGGCACCCCATTCCGTATAAGTAAAAAAATATAATACCTTTTTACCTGGCGCTACAATTTTCTGCCATGATATTTGCTCACCCATATTACTCCTCATACATATAAACGTTTCAGACTTCAATTTGGCTCCATAATTTTAAAAATTTTTAAAAAAAGTTTTTTCGTCACATCAATTATTAACAAAATAATCTGATTGATTGAAATAGATCCGCACAAAATATTTCGCTTAAACTATATTGTTTAAATCATTTTGCTTAAATCATTTTACTTAAATCATTTTTCTTAAAGCGTGCTGCTCAAACGGTAATATGGGGTGACAATTTCTTAAACGTAGCGTCCCCAATTCCCTTTACCTTTTTAAGATCTTCAATCGCTTTAAAAGGTCCCGATTGCTCCCGATAAGCAATAATCTTCTTAGCCGTTCCCGGCCCCACACCGGATAATTTAGTCAATTCCTGCTCCGTGGCCGTATTAATATTTATCTTTTGCCTACGCAAAAGTTCTTCCGGGTTTCCCATGAAATTAAACGTCACATGGATATGACTGCCGCTGGTAGCAACTTCCGCCAAATTTAAGGTATCCACCGAAGCATACGGTAATAAACCGCCCGCCCCTTGAATCACATCGCCTACGGTTTCACCTTCGCGCACTTTGTATAATCCGGGAGTTTCCACAGCACCCGTTACATAAACAAACTGATTATCGCCGCCTGAATTGTTATTGAAATCACTGTTACGATTGTCCGTCGAAGTGCTATTAGAATGGCCACTCCCTTTACTACTTCTGTTTATTAGCGAACTATCGGCTTCACCATCATTAACACTCCTATTTCCGGATGTAGAAGCAGCCACCACATCGGATGTATTCATTTGCTCCGATGAATCTGATATAATAGGCCTTAGCACTACTAAATATAAAAATATAGATATAGCTAAAAGTAACCATACTTTTTTATGCTTTTTAGCTGTTCCATTACAAAACCCTCCCAAAACTTAATTTTATATTCTTAGTTAGGGTTTCGTGATTGAAAATATAAGTCCTACTTAATTCCACCACTGGTGCGCATGCGCACTAATGGTATGAGTAACTAAAGATAAGAATCATAAAACTTCGTATGGACACAGTAATAGAAGGATGTATTTTATGGAAACAAATCGTTTAAAAAATTATGCACACGCTCTTTTGACAACCGGCGTAAACCTTCAAAAAGATCAAACCTTAGTTATCAATGTGGATGTAGAAAACAGCGACTTTGCCCTAATCGTAACTAAGGAAGCCTATGCATTAGGGGCTAAAGAAGTAGTAGTGAATTGGCGTTCCACCGAAATCGGTAAAGAACGACTCCTTCATGCGCCGGAAGATGTATTATCCAATCCGGCCCCTTGGATTCCTACCTATTATCAAACCTATGTTGATAGAGGCGCCGCCTTTTTATCCCTCATCAGCGCTAATCCGAAAGCACTAGCCGGTGTTCCATCGGAACGCATTGCTATGCAGTCTCGTAACTTAAATAAAACGCTTGCTTTCTATCACGAAGCCATCATGGATTCCACCCTCACCTGGTGCGTAGCCTCCGTGGCGACCTTGCGCTGGGCTGAACTATTAGGCTTCACCGGTACCGATTCTGAAAAACTCGATACCTTATGGTCTGAAATTTTCACGCTCTGCCGTCTTGAAAACGTCGCTGACGAAGAAACTTTGCCAAAACATTTAGAACGCCTTGGCCATCGTACCAAAGCCATGAATGACTATCATTTTAAAACACTTCATTACACTTGCTCCAACGGCACCGACTTACGTATTGATCTTCCTAAAAACCATTTGTGGCAAGGCGGTGCAGAGGCTGCTAAAAACGGAACCATCTTCGATGCCAACATTCCAACCGAAGAAGTATTCAGTGCCCCTCAATACAATGGGGTTAACGGCATTGTGTACAGCACAAAGCCGCTTATTTATCAGGGCAATGAAATCAATGAATTCCATTTTACTTTTGAAAACGGCAAAATCGTTGACTACGATGCAAAAGTTGGTAAGGAACATCTGAAACACCTTATCGAAACCGACGAGGGCTCCGCTTATCTCGGCGAAGTGGCTCTCGTAGACCACTACTCCCCAATCAGTCAATCCAATCGTGTCTACTTCGAAACACTGTATGATGAAAACGCCTCCTGCCACCTGGCTATCGGTGCAGCTTACCCAACCTGCCTTGCCAACAGCGACGGCATGAGCAAAGAAGAACTGAAAGCGGAAGGCCTGAATGACTCCCTGACCCACGTCGACTTCATGATTGGACATGAAGATATGAATATTGAAGGAACGACGTTCGAGGGGGATGTTATTCAAGTCATGAAAAACGGAAGGTTGTTAATATAAGGCCTAGCTCCTTCAGCTCTCAAGAGCTTAATCGGATAGTTCGATTGAGCCTTTTTGCCAAAGAAAGAGCGGCAGCACCTCACGCAAACGTTCTCTATAAGCTTACGAGGACAAAATAAATAAAGAAAAAGCATTAGTAACCTCTCCTCCCAGGCTCTACAGAGCAAAGGTCGTTCAAGGTCACTAATGCTTTTTCTTTTTTATATAGTGCTATACTCCTACATAAACTCGCCCTCGTAAGCTTCTAAGAACGGAATCTTATGAAATAACTGCCGCTCTTTCTTTTAAAATAGTGCTACACTTCATACTCAACCTTCCGATTAGGCTCATAAGTGCAATAAGCAGGCGAGGCCATTATATTAACACCCGCCCGAGAACATGATAGAAAAAATCCCCTCGTCCGTCGCTTCTTCAAAATAGAGAGCTGAAGTGCGAGGGAGACTTAACAATTCATTCCCACTCCCCCAATATTAGCGTTGTAGTGCGCTTTGTTTTTTCTTGGTAATTCCTTCTCCTCTCTTCCTCCAATATTAGCGTTGTAGTGCGCTTTGGGTCTTCTTGACTGCGGTACGCATAAAAATGGGCAGTGAGCCGCATCGAGTTTTTAGTACTATAGCCCGCAATGTTTTCTTAGGCTCTAATATAAAAAAACAGACAGACTAAGAGGATTGTTGATTGCTGATTATGTAGCTCGACATGTTTTTTACACATTATTTATTAAGACATAGCGGGCTAAGCACTAATACTGACCGCCTGACTGCCCTGTTTTTGCAATACCGCGCAAGAAGAAACCGCGCCCTACACGCTAATATTTACCGTGCGCCCTGTCGGTATATACTCCGTTATCTGCACACCGGCGGTTCTGAGCATTCGTTTCGAGCTATAACTTCCGCTGTGTCTTTGTATTTATCCTGCCAATAAATCACTTCGCGAATGCCACTTTGAATAATCGCTTTAGCACATTCATTACAAGGAAATAAGGTGACATAAATCTTACTGCCTTCCAATGAACCGCCGCGATAGTTTAAAATGGCATTTAATTCACTGTGAACGATGTAAAAATATTTATTATCGTGGTCTGCATCGCGTCCCCAAGCGAATTCATCGTCGCTGCAACCAAGCGGCATACCGTTGTAGCCGATGGATAAAATCTTGTTATCCTGACTAACGATACAGGCGCCGACCTGGGTATTCGGATCTTTGGAACGCTGAGCTGCAAGATGGCTACGCCCATAAAATATTCATCCCAACTAATATAGTCACTGCGTTTAGGCATATGACACCTCCTCATTATGCTATAAATGATATTGTTTCACGTATATCGACCTGTCTAACTTAAGCTTATACAGAAATATGCACAATTTAAAATTTAAATTGTGCATATTATCTCATATCATTCTACTAATTATTTAACAACAATATTCACAATTTTATTTGGAATAATGATGACTTTAGCTACAGTTTTACCGTCTGTAAATTCTTTTACACGATCAAGGGCCAATGCCTGAGCTTCCAAATCGGCTTTAGGCATATCTACCGGAATCGTCATTTTATCGCGTACTTTACCGTTAACTTGTACGGCGATTTCAACTTCATCGATTACAAGGGCCGCTTCTTCATAAATTGGCCAATCTTGCTGATGAATGCTGCCGGTTTTACCTACTTCATGCCACAACTCTTCCGTAATATGCGGTGTAAACGGAGCTAACATGAGCAGTAATTTTTCAACCAATTCATGGCCTAAATCAGCCTGTACTGTATCATGACTGTCTTTGAACTGATACATAGCATTAACTAATTCCATGATGCTGGAAATAGCCGTATTAAAGTTGAATTTACCGTCAAGGTCTTCGGTTACTTTTTTAATAACGCGGTGTAATTCACGACGAAGGGCAAATTCATCTTTCGATAATTTTTCACTATGACCTGCTTTAGCCAATTCTTGGTACGCATCAACGATACGCCATACACGATTCAAGAAACGATAAGAGCCTTCAACGCCTTCATCGCTCCAGTCGAGGTCACGTTCTACCGGTGCCGCGAAGAGGATGAAAAGACGAGCCGTATCGGCACCGTATTTCGCAACGATTTCTTCAGGGGATACAACATTGCCCTTAGATTTGGACATTTTGCTGCCTTCTTTAAGCACCATGCCCTGAGTCAACAAACCTTTGAATGGTTCGTCATAGCTTACAAAGCCCAAATCATGAACTACTTTTACGAAGAAACGAGAATACAATAAGTGCAAGATTGCATGTTCGATACCGCCGATGTATTGGTCTACATCCATCCAGTAATCAGCCAATTTCTTATTAAACGCTTCTTTATCGTTACGAGCATCGGTATAACGAAGGAAATACCAAGAGGAATCGATGAATGTATCCATGGTATCGATTTCACGACGAGCTTCGCCACCACACTTAGGACAAGTGGTTTTTACGAAGTTTTCAGATGTAGCCAACGGTGAAATAGCACCTGCATCAAAGGTTACATCTTCCGGCAAACGAACAGGCAATTCTTCTTCAGGCACGAGTTGTTCACCGCATTTATCGCAGTATACAACCGGAATTGGCACGCCCCAATAACGCTGACGGGAAATCAACCCAAATCAACGCAGGACGATAGTTAACCATCTTACGGCCTATGCCGCGTTCTTCCAAGTTTTTGATAATAGCTTCGCGTGCTTCCGCAGAAGGCATACCGTTATATTCTTCGGAATTGATAAGGATACCGTCTTCATGAGCTTCCGTTTGCCATTCGTCAAAAGTTAAGCTGTTATCTTCATTTTGGACAACCGGTAAAATCGGCAAATTGTATTTGCGAGCAAATTTATTATCCCGTTCATCATGAGCCGGCGAACCCATAACGCACCGGTACCGTAATCAACGAGTACGTAGTTGGCAATCCAAATAGGGATATCTTTACCGGTCATCGGATGTTTGGCATAAGCGCCGGTGAAAAGACCTTCTTTTTCAACATCCGTAGAGGTACGGTCAATTTCGTTCAAATTGCGTACTTTGTGAATGAATGCGTCCAATTCCGCTTTATTCGGTTTATTGGCGATTAATTCTTCTACATACGGATGTTCCGGAGCCAATACGATATAGGAAACACCGTAAATCGTATCAACACGAGTCGTATAGACTTCAATATTTTTATTGATTTCAGGGATTTCAAAAGCGAACTGAGCCCCTTCACTGCGACCAATCCAGTTTTTCTGCATTGTTTTAACGCGTTCAGGCCAGTGGTCGAGTTTATCCAAATCGTTTAATAAACGATCTGCGTAGTCTGTAATCTTTAAGAACCACTGTTTAAGGTCTTTCTTTTCAACCTTGTTGTCACAACGCCAGCAAAGGCCGTCAATAACCTGTTCGTTAGCAAGCACTGTATGACAATGCTCACACCAGTTTACTTTGGCTTCTTTTTGTAAGCTAATGCCTTTTTTGTAAAACTGTTGGAACAACCACTGGGTCCAACGATAGTAATCTTCCTTACAGGTAGCTACTTCACGGTCCCAATCGTAGGATAAACCGAGCTCTTGCTGCTGACGTTTCATATTAGCAATGTTTTCATAAGTCCATTTGCTTGGTGCAATGCCATGTTTAATAGCCGCATTTTCTGCCGGCATACCGAAGGCATCCCAGCCCATTGGATGAAGTACGTTGAAGCCCTTCATTTTTTTTAAAACGAGCTACTACGTCACCAATGGAATAGTTACGCACATGCCCCATATGTAAATTCCCCGATGGATATGGGAACATTTCGAGTACATAATATTTTTCTTTACTTTCATCATAGTCGGTCTTAAACGTATTGTGTTCAAGCCAATACGCTTGCCATTTCTTTTCAATGTCCTGGGCTACATATTTTTCGTTCATGCCACAGCCTCCTCAAACTCAAATTCCTCAAGTCTATACCGTTTTATTTTATCTTCAAGTCTTAAATTTAATTATATTACTATTATAACAATACCGTCAACATGGGATGTGTTACGATTCTTTTGTTACTGCCACTTTCGTAGAACTTGAACCGGTAACAGCTACGCCCGTTGAAGTAGCACCGGCTGATACTGTACCGGCCGTTTCACCACTGCTAGTAAAAGGATTAGCACCGGCATTCTGCTTAGTCGCAGCCGATTCGTTGCCATTAAAGCTAGGCAATTTAGTAATCTTTTTAGCCGTACCGTGTGGAACATTCTTTGCCGGCACCGCATCATTGTACATAAATTGACGGAAAGATGAAGTTTCAAAACCTTTTCGCCATGCTGCAAAGCCCGCTAATTTAAGCTCACTCATGAGCTCACGCTTGTAGGCCATAGATGCTTCGTCTTCAAACCACACTTCGGAAATGGTAGCCGACTTATTCCGCAAGCCACCGGCAATTCTCGGCTCTTTGCCGGTTTCCGCATAGGCCAATAATTGTTCACCTAATTCATCAATTACCGAATCGCAAATAGTGTAATTTCAAATCATCATCCCACTGCACTCTATCAGCATAAATAGCTTTTAATTCCTCTGCTTCTTTCATAGTAAGCGTACGGCTCTTAGCTTTACCGTAGGTAACTTTCCCTTTATCATCTACGGAAATAGTACGCTGCCATACACGCATATAATACGGTACGCCAAGGACGATTTTTTCAGGTGAAACTTCGCGAGTAAGCGCCGTAGCATTGCGTTTTACCCACGGATAGCTGGCAACCGGGCCCGCTTCCGGACTGGATGCCCACACTTCGTCATAGGCCATGAGCACCATATAATCGAGGACTTTGCCTAAATGCTTACGATCGTATACCATGGACCAGTTTTCACTATCGGAATAGCCCGTTACATCCATAGAAACATAGATATTAAACTCATGAAGACGTTGTGTAAGGTATGTTACAAAACTCGTAAGTTTTGCTTTATCCTTATAATGCACATCTTCAAAATCTAAATTATAGCCGTCATAACCATAGGTCAACGCATACAATACCATATCATCGCAATGGTTTGCCAGTATTCTGTCATTTAAGATTTTACTCGTTAAATCCGGATCAACTGATTCGTCACCAACGGCCATACACGATACCCCTCGTCTTTATAAGTATTGGCGTACGTCAGGCTTACACCGTTTTTAACAGCCAAGCCTTTTTCAGACAAATCAAACCATGTTGGCGAAACAACGGAGGTACCGCTCTTCGCTACCGGTACCCCATAAGAAGCAGACACAGTAGGATCGAATACCCATGCCAAAGAACCCTTTATTTCCTTACGCGTTGGAATATCTAAAGCCCCTAAGGGTGCCTTCAATTCAATACCCGTCTTTGTACGAATCGCCTGTACGCCAAGAAGCGTGATGTGGCACTCATGTCTACATATGTTGTTCCGTTGCGCTCTATCGTAGCCAATTGAATGGTACGTACACCGTTACGGCGATCGCCGTTGTAGCTCATGTCACCGGCACGACGGGGTGCCGGCAACGCAATATAGGCCTTGTTATTTTTTATACTGATAGTATTTAAATTTACCGTCTGATATACGCTTAAAGGGATAAATATATGGCCGTCTTCCACGATAGCCAATTCCCCCGCATCACTGGTCTGACCAGCCAATGTACGAATAAAAATAGGTTGCACCGATTCCGTGCCGCTAAGGTCATTGCCGGCCTCCTTAGAAACCGTTACTTTACCATTACTAGTAGCTTGCGATGCTTTATATTTTACAGAGTTATCTATTTTGATTAAACTGCTGCTTTCTTTAGTCACTTCAATAGATGCCGCCTGGGCGCCGGTGGCGGAAAGCGTCACTAACGCTGCCAATACGGCACGAGTCAAAATTTTCTTCATATACATCCTTTCTTTTATATAGTAAATTCCATTTTTTATGAGTTTGCTTAGCTTTAATAGACTTTTATTTATTATCAGCTGTTTGTACTCAACCTTAAAAGTCTTCTTAGGTGCTTTTACTCGACAATATATGTTTCATAGGCCCCCAATAGTTGCAAAGACGTGGCCAATTCTTTAAGTTCAGCCAGCGCCTCCGAAATTTGAGGTCCATTATCTAATATCTGAAGATCAAGGAAAAATTTATACTCACCGAGACGTCCTTTGGTCGGACGCGATTCGATTTTAACCAAATTGATTTGCCGTTTGGCAAAAATCCCTAAGCATTCCCACAATGAGCCCGGACGCAAGCCTTCCAATTCACATTGTAAAGACACCTTCCCCGTTGTCATAGTGGCATCAAACGTTATGTGATGATTTGGTTTTACCAAAATAAAGCGCGTCAAATTAAGCATATTACTTGAATTTGATCGGTTAATTTAACCAAGCCGTATTTTATGCCCATAGCCTCGCCGCCAATGGCTGCTTTGGCTAATGACTGCGATTGAGCACAATGCCGGCCCCTTGTGCCGTAGAATCCGTCACAATTTGTTGAGCCTGTTTAGCCTGTTTTTGCAAAACAATTTTACATTGTCTCAATGCCTGCGGATGGGAATAAATCATGGTTATTTCATTGGCCGCACTGCCCGGCAAGCCCCATAAATAATGGCGAATAGGCATGCAGATTTCAGCTCGTATTTCCACGCCGCCGTGTTCTGCCAAATAATCTATTGTTGTCAAAACCGTACCGCCCAAAGAATTTCGACCGGTACGAAAGCATAATCCACATGTCCCAACATGGCCGCTTCAATAGCTTCATCAATAGTATTCATCGCCTCTTTTTGTATCATCAATGATTGACACTCACACAGACGATTCAGAGCTTCTTCCGTAAACGTCCCGTGAGGGCCTAAAAATGAAATAGTTATCACTCTTAATCGCCTCCTCCTACGATAATTTTTATTATAACATACCCCCTTTTTATTTGTCATAAGAATGGCGCTCCGTTATAATGAATATATACTATTTATGAGGAGGTAATTATGCATCAATATTTATTTTATATAGGAGACTTTCCGATTCGAGCTTACGGTCTGCTCTTATCGTTAGGTATTTTCTGCGCCGCCGCAGTAGCCTATTATTTATTTAAACGAGACGGCCGCGGTTGGCATGTTCACATGTTCGATTTCGCTATCACCACCGGTATTGCCGGTATTATCGGTGCCCGTCTTTGGGATGTGTTTTTCTTCGACTGGGATTATTATCAACATCATCTCTTAGAGATTCCCTTTGTATGGGCAAGGGGGTATGGCCATTCAAGGGGGCGTCGTGCTCGGTACCTTAGCGGGTATTTGGTATGTAAGGAAACATAATATCGACACTTGGGCTTTTGCCGATGTGTTTGCACCGGCTTTAATTCTGGGTCAATCTGTAGGCCGTATGGCAAACCTCATGAACGGTGATGCTTTCGGACACCCCACCGGCGGTAATTTGGTATTCTCTATCCGGAAACTACCTTGCCTTTAAAACCTACGGGGCTCAACCTTATGGCCGGCCGAAATCTGGGAGGGTCAAATCGATATCCTCATTTTCGTGGCACTGCTCTTATTCAATACAGTACCACACAAAAAAGGTCAGACTTTCGTACTCTATGCTATTTTATACTCAACGGCTCGTTTCTTTTCTCGAGTTTTTACGTGGCGACTACGTAAATCTCACCATGGGCCTCAAATCGGCACAGATGACCAGTCTTACGGTTATTATTATCGGGATTATCGTCTTTATCTACCTTCAGGTAAAAGGTTCCTATGATACTCATCTCTATGGGGGCGACGGCGAGGGAGCCTCCCGGGATGCGTCAAAATTACAACCACAGAAAGCTCAAAATAAACATAAACGCAAATAATAGCTAAACAGTTAGTGTTCAATTACTGAATGCTAACTGCTTTTCGTTACAAAAACAAAAAGCAATCTACCTATAAGATATTTCATAGATATCTTACTCAGGCGGATTGCTTTTTATTGTGCCTTACATATTTATACCAAACTGTTATTTAATCGCGCCCCATAATAAAGGCTTTTATAATAATCATGGAAATAGCTGTATAAGAGGCCATAATAAGGAGACCTTCACTGTACGATGCGTTAAGCCCCACAATAATAGACAAACCTATAGGACCTCCTATTTGATGCATGGTGTTGGTAATTCCGCTGGCTGCGCCGGCCAATTCTTTTGGTGTGTCAAAAATACCTGCCGATGTCACCGTGGTTACAACCATGGCTTGCCCCATGCCGAGCGGAATCATCGGTAAGGCAACGGCCAGTACATAACCTTGTTCAATATCAATAAGCGCCGTGGCCACAAGGCCAAGAAGGATTAGTGCCGAACCGACCATCATTATGGTACTTTGTTTCCAATATTGAGATAAACGCGGAACTTGTAATGCAGTCATAAATTGTGGAATCGTCATCGGTAAAAAGGCTAGCCCCGCTCCAAACGGTGTTAGCTCATAAGCTCGTTGTAGCATTTGCGGAATTAAAAACCAATACGGCAGCACACTCATCATAAATAGTAATCGAGTTATATAAGCGCCAAACCGAACTTTATGGGTATATAGAGACAGTGGCATAATCGGAAACGTAATGCTTTTTTCACGCCAATAAAATAAAGCAAGGAAAACGATACCGATTATAGCAAACCAAAATCCGTTATTGTCAGCAGTTAAGCTGTAAATTAAGGAGCTGAGACCGATGACGGAAAGAATGCTGCCCAAATAATCGATTTTGCTGTTAACTGTTTCACTATCCTTAATATAGCGCCAAGTCAATACTACCAATAATAATGCGATAGGCACATTAATCAGAAAACCCACTCGCCAGGAAAATAGACTTGTTAAGGCGCCGCCGATAAGTAACCCGATACTGGATCCCAAACCGGCGGTGGTTCCGTAATACGCTATGGCTTTACTGCGCATTTCACCGATATACGCATCCATGATAAGAGCCAAACTGGTCGGTGCAATAATCGCACTGCCAATACCCTGAACGGCTCGGGCTCCGATTAGCATAGCCGCGCTCTGGGCGTAACCGATAGCTAAGGAACTGAGTGCAAAAATTACGAGACCCAGCTGAAAAATGTGTTTTCGCCCCAATAAATCAGATAAACGTCCGGCTAAAAGTAAGAAACCACCAAAGGTGATTGTATAGGCATTAGATACCCAAGCCAGATGAGTGGAATCAAGCTGTAATGATTCGCCAATCTGTAGCGAACTGGTAAACACGATGGAATTATCCATGAGAATTACAAAATATGATAGTAACGTTATGACGAGCGTCATACCAAACTTAGTATTTTCGGTAGCTTCAACAGAATTATTCGCTTTCATGACTTCTTCCAAAAAAAACATCCTTTTCTTTCAATGATAAAGAGTAAATGTAGATATGCTTACTAAAATAGCTGTAGTGCTACCTAAGCCGGAGCCTTCATGCGTAGTATACGGAATCACGGTTTTACCGTTTAAATCAACTTGATCGAGGAACATACGGACCACCATCGGATATTCGCCCCACCAAATCGGCGACCCGATATAGATAGTATCATATTGGCTTACATCAGGTATGGAGCCTTTGATTGCGGGTCTTTCGTTCTTCTCCCTCCACTTTTTAACTCTTCTTTAATCTCAAATTTTTAACTTCAGCCAAAAAATCTGATTTCCAACTAGTATAAGAACTGTTAGTATCATATCTAATATTCTAAAAATAGTACAATAGTGGTTCTTTATTCATGTATAAACAACACGCATACTGAAGTGTAATTTTAAAGAATTAATAAAGCAATCATTGCAAAAAAAAATCCGCTCGATGTATTTTCCCAGTTAAAAATACGCCGAACGGATTATTTGGCAGAGTTCATTCTATTTATGGTAAAATAGTTTCACCTTAAGCTCTCAGCCTAATGTGACTACTTCATTCGATACCAAGCATATGATGCCAACACAAATAAGGTGTAGGCATCAAATGTCATCATAAAGTATAGGCTCTCGGCAATGCGTGGAATCATATGCACATGGACCAGACCGAGCACAATGGCCAACAAATATAAACGATGCAACCATCGTCCCGTCTGATATGACCAAAGCTGACGCATAGCTTGCCTAAAAGAATCAAATGTTGTTTTCGCTTGTTTACTTAACGGTGTGAGCCAAATTATGGCGACCAACAAGGCGATAACAGCTGCTACCAGAGCTCCAAGCCCGGTATATTTGATTTCCTCATGCATGGAAAAAGAAAACCAATAGTGTCCCAACGCAAGCAGTAAGGTTAAAGGCCCAACAACCGATGCCAAGCCATAACTTCTGAAATGCGCAACACACGGAGCAACCATTTTGGTTTTGTTATTATATAGACTGCTAACAACCATCCTACATAAGCTATTACGCCTACATCATAGGTAATTAAGTTGCTCGTAGTCTCAACTATACCTGTGTTCATCAAGTATACCAAAGGGCCGACAGAATGAACCAGTATATTATCAAACGAAATATTTGCAGTAAATTCCCCATCTACACGCTCCCTTTACTGACCCAATACACCGATACGTTGTAGCCATGTCTGTACAGCCGTTTTAGCGGCATCGGAATCAGATTCGCTGCCACGAATTGCTAAGCCTTCCAATAAATGGGCTCCAGGGAATTGTTTTGCTAAGACTGCTTCAACACTCCCTAAGCCGGACCCTTCATGAGTTGTAAACGGAATTACAGTTTTACCATTCAAATTAACTTGATCAAGGAAGGTGTGAACAACCATAGGTACTCACCCCACCAAATTGGCGAACCGATATAAATAGTGTCATATTGACTCAAATCAGGAATTTGTCCCTGAATAGCCGGTCTTTCATTATTAGCCTGTTCCGCCTTCGCTACTTGCGTAGTTTCACGATACTCCAACGGATATTCTTTTACCGGTACAATTTCATACATATCGACCCCGGTAGCGCTTTGAATGTAATTGGCAATTCGATGGGTGTGACCGATTGGCAATTCGCCTACACCGTAAACACCTTTAGTTCGCGAGAAAAATACGATTAAGCTTCGGTGGTTCCCTTTAGTTGTATCCGTAGTGGATACTACATTACTAGTAGACACGGTCGTAGTACTCGTATCAGTTTTATCGTTTGAAAAATTCAGCCAAAACAGGCCTGCGCCTATAATAACAACAAGAATAGCAAAATAAATTTTTTTAGAGTCATATAAATTCCTCCCAATTCTCTCAATATCTCAAAATATAATGGCTTAATGCTTTTGATAGCATATTTTGCTATTATTTCATTGCCATTATATTCCTTGATGTTAACTTCAAGTCAAGTAAATAGTTCTAAGTTTTTAAATATTTTGAAAAAGCCTAACTATCTATTATGATAAAATTTTATGAGTATGCTATAATTATTGTGCATAGTAAATTCGTAGTAACCGTTACACCAAAAGGAGTTTACCATGATTGATTTAATCTTATTAGAACAATTAATTGCATTCAATGATTTCGGCACTTTATCAAAAGCGGCAGAACAGCTTAATATATCCCAACCGGCTCTGACGCGAAGCATGCAGCGCTTGGAAGATGAACTGGGCATTCAATTATTTATACGCACCAAGAATCGCATGACCCTTACCGATACCGGTTACTACACCGTATCGCAAGCGCGTCAATTACTGCGTCATACGGATGATTTTTATCAAAAAATCCATCAATATGCGTTACAACAAGTGGTCTTATATGTGGGGGCCTCCGCGCCCGGTCCTTTATATAAAGTAGAGTATCGAGCCAAAGAACGTAAGTTAGAGCAAAAATTAAACACAGAAATGGCGGATGACCAAACACTGAGAGAAAAGCTGTTAAATGAAGAATGCCAGCTGGTCATCACCGACAAGCCTATCGATAACCCAAAAGTGATTACTGAACTGTTCTTTAACGAAGTGTTGTCACTCACTGTTCCACCCGACCATCCGTTGGCGGACCGAGAATTTGTCACAAAAGAAGATTTAGCCGGTTTAACCATGTTACTGCGTACTCAGCTCGGCATTTGGGAGGATTTTGTCAATCAATTGACCGAAACGACCTTTATCAAGCAAAGCGAGCCGGAAACATTTAATGCCTTAGTAGCGGCTTCCAATTTGCCCAGCTTTATTACCAACGTGAGCAAACTGAATTGGCATGTCCCCGAAAATCGCATCAAGATTCCTATTAAAGAGGACGCTGCTACCATACCGTTTTATATGAATTCCTTGAAAAAACACCGTCATTTAATGGAACAGTTGTTATAAAAAACAATGTCTCCATAGTCAAAACGAGGCTTATAGGACAAAACGAAAACCTAAAACGACCACCTAGCAAAAAAGCAATCCGCAGGCAAAGGCTCTGTCAATCAGAGTTTCTCGCCTTATGGATTGCTTTTTTATTAGTATGATAGCTCCTAAAATGAGCCGTTCTGCGTTCTCTATACCGCTCTTACCAAAGGTTTAGGATAACTAATGTTTTATATTTAACGCACTTTTATAGAATATACTCGGACAAATCAACGTCTTGAACGATAGTACCTAAGCGTTCTTCAACCATTTCAGCAGTAATGGTTACGTCTACTTCTTCAGCCGGTGGTGCATTAAAGGAAATGTCCTGCAATAATTTCTCTAAAATCGTATGTAAACGACGAGCACCGATATCTTCCGTTTCATTATTTACGCGATAGGCCAATTCGGCGATTTTATCGATGGCTTCTTCTTTAAAGTGAATGGTCACTTTATCCGCTTTAAGAAGCATATGATATTGTTTTAATAATTGCTTGTTTGACGGTTGTCGTCAAATTTCTTGAAATCTTTATATGCTTCCTCGCCCACGCTGTCTCTTGCAACGTAAGACTGGATATTCCCCTGAAGATCCTGCACATTACAGAAAGAGGCTTTTCCCATCACACGCTTGGACATCATACGTCCTGCGATAGAAACTTCTTTTCCTGCAAGCTCTTCAAAATTCTCTTTGATCTCCAGACTGTGATGTGTCTGGTCATATTTTGTGATCACTCGGATCTTTTCCGTTTGCCTGTAAATCCGCCAGTTTTTCGCGGCGAACTTTTCTCAACTGATTTAAATCTGGTTCCTGCTGTGCTTTTTTCTGCTGTTCGGACACGATATTTTCTCCTTCCTTTTCAGGCATCCGGTACACTTTTATGTGTTCCCTAAATGCGAATTAAGACCCCTTGTAATAAAGGGGTCTGGTTTCTACTACATAGAACGGCTGATATCAAGTACTTTGTACTGGATCACTCCTGCCTGTGTTTCTACATCTACAGTATCTCCGACTTTTTTACCCATCAGAGCCTGACCAACCGGCGACTCATTGGAAATCTTTCCTTCCAGGCTGTTCGCTTCGGTAGAACCGACGATCCTAAATTCCATCTCCTCGTCAAACGTGATATCATATACTTTTACAGAACATCCGACGTTGATCTTATCAAAATCTACTTCGTCCTCAACTACGACTTCCGCATTCTTAAGGATTCCCTCTAACTCCTCAATTCTTGCCTCAATATCGCGCTGTTCGTCTTTTGCTGCATCGTACTCTGCGTTCTCGGAAAGATCGCCTGTTCTCTCGCCTCTTTGATCTTAGCAGCGACTTCTTTACGCTTGACTACTTTCCATGATTCTCAAGCTACGTCCTCCAATGCTTTTAAGCCTGCATAAGTAAGTAATCTTTTCTTTGACTCTGCCATAGTTACATGTCTTCCTTTCTTTATTTCATGCTGTCATTCTTATAATCTCGCTGCCTTAACAACGTAGTCTTACCCCATTTTCAATTATATTTCACAATTTCAATATTATAACCAATGGCTATAATGATGTCAAGATTTTTTCCAGCTCTTGATAGGTTTGAACCGCA
>ENA-OQIW01000128-OQIW01000128.1-human-gut-metagenome-genome-assembly--contig:-NODE-128-length-17240-cov-1.410565_pt1 | contig 17240 bp, 28 predicted proteins | sample MGYA00242586_ERZ504751 | MGnify/ENA primary metagenome ERZ504751 (study PRJEB26092, sample SAMD00036349) | human gut metagenome | host: Homo sapiens | study: EMG produced TPA metagenomics assembly of...
TCAAGTTCAATCCCCGTCAGGTCCGCGTGCACCGCGAGCCGTCAGGATCCAAGGGAATGGCCGCTGTCCCCGTCCCCCAAATCAAGAGCCGGCCCATGGGGCACGGCTCCAAATGAGCTAATAAAACGGTATCGATGGAAAAACAGAACTGATCGTCCCGCTGAATGACCTTCATCCCGTCGAGGATCAAGTCATCCAACCGTTCGTGAGGACCAAGCTCAATTTTCATGTTCCGTTTCTCCTACGTCGGACCAGGGAACGTTGATATTATGGCCCGATTCAAGCTGTACTTTGACAGTCTTATCTTTCATGTGAACGCGAAGGACCGTACCGACGCCTTCATCGGTCATGACCCGTTTGCCGACGGCCGGCGGCTTCTGCTGTTCACAGCCTTTCTGCTGGCAGTTGCAGCACTTCAGTTCGCCAGACGTATAGAGCTGGTTTTCATACCGCAGGCAGCACATGAGGCGGCCGCAGATCCCCGAAATCTTGGTCGGATTGAGGGACATGCCCTGGCCTTGGCCATGCGGATCGACACGGGCTTGAATCCCCGAGGAAGGTCGCGCAGCACAGCGGCCGGCCGCAGTAGCCGATACCGCCGATCATCTTGGCTTCATCGCGAAGGCCAATTTGGCGAAGTTCAATACGAGTACGAAAGACCGAAGCCAAATCGCGGACCAGTTCGCGGAAGTCGATACGGCCGTCAGCCGTAAAGAAGAAGATGATTTTTCCCATATCGAAGGTATAATCGACATCGATGAGCTTCATCGGCAGCTTGTGCTTGGCGATTTTCGTCAGGCAGATACCGAAGGCTTTCTTCTCCCGTTCCTTATTCCGCTCAACCTGGCGCAAATCCTTGGCCGTAGCCTTGCGGATAATCGGCTTCAGCGGCTGGACGACTTCCGAATCATCGACGTCGCGCGGCGGAATGACGACGTTACCAAACTCCATCCCTCGCGCCGTTTCTACGATGACTCCGTCATCCAAGGCGAGCTCAATATTATCGGGATCAAAATAGTATATCTTTCCAGCAGGTTTAAAACGCACACCTACAACGATCACTTAAAATCCTCCTTTGAGCCGTATCGTCCGGAGACTGACATAGTCCCAAACTAAGCGGACATTGACATGGCGCGTCACCGCTTCCAGCGCTTCATGAAGCACTGACGACACGGCAAAGACGGCATCATCCGTCCAGTACGGCAGTAATTCGGTCATATCGGAGATATAACCTTTTAAACGGACATATTCCTGGCCGGCTCCGCTGCGCAGGACGGCCATGTCCCGCAATAAGAGACTGATCCAGCCTAAGATTTCCGTCGTTTCACGATCGGTCAAATTGGCCGATACGACAAGCCATTTCGAATAAGGACAGGCATGTTTGGCCGATAATCGTTAAGAAGTCCACGGCCAAAATGGCCTTCTCCGTTCCATGCCCGTCGAGATAACGAAGGACGGTGCGGACAATACCGCCGCCCCACAGGATAGCGTCGTCCAAATTACCGCCGCTGCGGTGAAGCCGCTGCAGTCCCTCCCGCATCTCATCGTCTCCGACAGGATCAAAGGTAAAGGTAACGCAGCGCGACAGAATCGTCGGCAGCAGCAAATCAGGCTGATCCGTAACCAGAATGAAACAGACGCCGGACGGCGGCTCTTCCAAGGTTTTCAGCATACGATTGGCAAATTCTACATTCATCGTCTCTACATGGTCGATGATGCAAATCCGGCGCGGCCTCGTTCGCCTTGAAGGCGTAATACGCCTTGGAGCTGCCGAAATTGATCCACCTTCAGCATCGCCCCCATCGGCGCCAGATAAAAGGCGTCATCTCCATCGGCGACAAGGGCTTCGTCGTCTGAGGGAGCCAAGTCGCGAAAGACGGGACGACCCGCCAAGGCTGAAGCAACAGCAACGGCCATCATGGTTTTGCCGACACCGGCAGGGCCGGCGAAAATCATGGCGTGAGGGAGGCGGTCTTCATCGATAAGACGAGCCAATTTTGCCTTCAATCGGCGATGGCCGATGATAGGATCAAACAAGGTCTCATCCATAGCTTTCACCTCCCTATTAAGAAATACCTTAATAACTTATTATATTAAAAAATCCCTATAAAGTCTAGTATTTTCAGTACCTGCCAGGGCCGCATCGGGCTGGTATTTATTGATGGACAGGCTGTATGCCCGTTTCCAAAACACGGCGGTATACATCGTCATGAATGGCCTCGATGGTACGGAGCTGCCCGCCTTCAGCGCAGGCAATCCGCTTCCATTCATAGCGATGCGCCAGTTCATCATACGCTGCATGGCATTTCGCCAGAAACTGCCCGTTTTTTTCATGGATGTCCCGGTCTCACCACCCGTTTTCCGACGCGGTCAGCCATCAGCCCTGGGTTACCGCTAAGGGTACGTCGAGGAGAAAGACGGCATCTGGTTCGGGCAGTCCCATCTTTCGGAACTCGAAATCCTCAAGCCAATCGAGGTAGTTTTTACGAAGGTCCGCATCGTCGATCTTAATCATTTGATAGAGCATATTGCTCGTCGTATAGCGGTCGGCAATGACGATGCCGCCTTGATCATAAAAGGCCTTCCACTTCATTTGATAGGACGCAAAGCGGTCGACGGCAAAAAAAGCAGACGCGGCATAAGGATTGACTGCATCGGCATCGCGGCCGAAGTCGCCGCGCAAATACATTTTGACGAGGGCACTGGAATCACTGTCATAATCAGGATAGCTGACGGCCATAACGGGATAGCCGTCGTTCTTCAGATGCTCCGCCAGAAGCTTGGTCTGCGTCGCCTTTCCGCTGCCGTCGCCGCCTTCAATAATGAATAATTTACCCTTCATGGGAATCCTCCTTCTGCACGCGTATCGTCTGTAAAGTTCCGTCAGCCGGGCCATTGGGTTTGTAGCCTTGCCCCATCTTATGATGGATATATTGTTGGCAGGCCTCGGTAATGATTTCACCGGCCGCCAGGGCCGGAATACCCGGCGGATAAAAGGTCACCGTTTCAGCTGCCACACGGCCACCGGCTTCGTCGAAGGGAATCTGTTCCACCGGCCCGTTCCAAACCTTGCGCGGAGCAGCAGCAACCTGGGGCACGGGAAGGGGCGGCTCATCACCGGGTGCAGCTGCACAAAGAGTTTTTCCTGAGGCAATAGCTCGGCAGGCATCGACAAGGGACTGAGCCGTTTCCTTCGTATCGCCCAGGGTAATCAAGGCCAGGACGTGATTTCCGGCGACCAATTCCACTTCAATGCCTTCTCGACGCAAGCATTTTTCGGCTTCGATACCATCGAGGCCGACTCCGGAAAAATCGATGGTGATCTTCGTTTCATCAAAGCCGGTGACGACAACGCCGTCCACAATATCCCGGCCAAACGAAGATAGACCCGGAATGGCATTGATTTCCTGCCTCACGTATCGAGCTAAGGAGAGCGCCGATTCCAAAAGGTCCGACCCATGGAGAGCCAATTGCTGCCGCGCACTATCAAGGGACGCCAAGAACCAGTAATGAGGACTCGTCGACTGGACGACAGCCATGGACGCCGCCAGGCGGTCGCTCAAGGGAAAACCGCGGCGGCAGTGAAGCATCGACGTCTGGGTCAAAGAGCCGGCCATCTTGTGCGTGCTTTGGGCAACGCAGTCGGCTCCGCACTGCAGGGCTTCCTTGGAAGATCCGGTAAAAAGCCTAAATGAGCCCCATGGGCTTCATCAACGAGGACAAAGAGCCCTTTTTCATGGGCATAAGCGGTCATGGCTTCTAAGTTTCCAGCGATTCCATCGTACGTCGGATAGGTAAAGACGACGGCCTTGGCTTTCGGGTGGGCTTCTATGGCCTTTTTTAACGCCGATACATCCGGCCCCAGCGACACTTGCCGAGCTTTATCAAAACGGCTTTCCATATAGACCGGAATGGCACCGCTTAAGATGAGGCCGCTGATGACGCTCTTATGCGCTTCTCGTGGGATGATGATTCATCGCCATCTCGCAGACTGCCAAAATCATGGCCTCGATACAGGCCGTCGTCCCATTGATGGAAAAGAAGGTGCGACCGGCACCGTAAAGGTCGGCTGCCAATTCCATGGCTTCTTTCAACGCTCCTTCCGGCTGAAATAAATCATCCAAAGCATACATGACGCCAAGGTCTCTTGAAAGGCCGGGCCAAAGAGTTTCTCCTGATACGTCGAAATGCCCTGTCCTAATTTATGGCCCGGCGTGTGGTAGGCCTTCATCTTCAGCCGACAATAAGGCTTCCAATGCTTCGACAAAAGGCGCCCGCTGTTGTTTTTCTCTATTCATAAAATTCTCAATACCTCATATATATTTCAAAAAGCCACTCAGTAAGGCATGACTTTTTTCATAAGAAAATTGTTTCATCTGTTTCAAGGATTGCTGCAGCGATTCCTGCAGTCGGTAGTCCGACAGCTCTTCCGGCTTCACCCAGCGATAGTCCCGATGCTCATCCGATACGACGACCTGTTCAGAATCGGCCATGGCCGTAAAATGACGCCATTTAAAAATTGGCCGTCGGCCTTCTGATAGCTCCAAATACCGGCAGGCGCTTCTAAGACAATGGACAGGCCCGTTTCTTCCTTGACTTCCCGCCGTAGTCCGGCTTCAAAATCTTCATGAAAGAGCAGTCCTCCGCCGGGAAATTCCCAAGGGTGCAGGCCTTCTATATCATTTTTCTGCAAGATCAGCAGCTTTCCGTCGTGAAAGACCATCGCCCTTGACACTGAGTCCCATCAATACATTCCTTTCCTGCGCCATAGTATCAACTCCTTATCCGTACCTCACCTACAGTTTGAAAATTTCGATTAACTTTAATTATATCATATCGGGCAAATGAGCTGACAGGCAAATCGCAAAGCCCGGCGGCCGCCTTTAAAAAAGCCCGTGCATAGAGGACAGAATCCCGTCCATCTGTCTTATTTACACCTCGCATTATATAGGTTAAAATTATAGTACAGTTTACTTAGAGGAGGTCTTTTTATGACTACCAAACGCGTCCTTGCGATTCACGATTTATGTTCCTTTGGCCGCTGCTCGCTCACGGCAGCCATTCCGGTCATTTCTGCCATGGGCTTTCAGGTCTGCCCTTTTCCCACGGCGATTTTCAGCAATAATCTGACCTATGGCGATTTCACCTTTTCCGATTTCACGCCCCATATGACGGAATTTATGGATAAATGGCAAAAATTAGGCTATGAATACGATGCGATTTACAGCGGATTTTTAGCCGATGCCGGTCAAATCGAAGTCGTCGCCGATGCTATTTCCCGCTTTGCCAAAGACGACAGCCTCATCGTCGTCGACCCTGCCATGGGCGATAACGGCAATCTCTACCCGGTATTCACGCCGGCCATCGTTCCGGAAATGCGAAAACTCATCGCCAAGCAACGGTGATTACTCCGAATTATACCGAAGCCTGCTTATTAGCCGGGATTCCCTACAGTGAAGACCTTCCGAAGACGACGGAAATGCTCGATCTGTGCAAGACCTTATCCGACATGGGACCGGAAAAAGTCGTCATTACCAGTGTCGCCAGCGATATGAACACCAGCAAAATCGTCAGCTATGATACGACGACGGCCTCCTTCGACGAATACCCGGTCCTCCGCCTGCCCTTCAGTACCTGCGGAACAGGCGACCTCTTTACCAGCGTCCTTACCGGGGCTTTGCTACCAGTGGGTACCGAGTTGACTCCATGCGGCCATCAAAAAGCAAGCCGACTTCCTGAGCTACGCCATTAACTATACCCATAAATCCGGCAGCGATCCCCGTGAAGGCGTCCAGGTAGAGCCCTGCTTAGGACAATTACTGAAAGATTAATTGTAAACCTTATAAATTCCAAATTAGTTGACCTTAAAGGCACTGTTTGCTATAATACACCTTGTGTAACGAGTCCTGTATTTATAGTAAGGAGTGCTTTTATCATGTCTGAATCACGAGAAAAGACGATGCGCCTGACGCACATCGCCCTGTTGATCGCAATGAACTGTATTTCCGCCTATCTGATCATTCCCCTGCCCTTTTCCCAGTCCCCCCTGGCGCTGCAGACATTGATCGTCAACTTAGTGGCCTTCCTCTTGCCGCCAAAAGATGCCGCCATCACCATGCTGGCCTATATCGCATCGGCCTCATCGGAGTGCCGGTATTCACAGCTGGAACCTCCGGCCCCGGTAAGATGTTTGGTCCCACCGGCGGCTACATCTGGGCCTACGTCGTCGCCGTCTACCTCATGTCGGCGTTAAAAGGGAAAACATATAATTTGAAGCGCTATTCCCTCGTCGCCATCGTCATCGGCATTCCTATTATCTACCTCGGCGGGGCCATTCAGCTCCACTTCGTTACGGAAATGCCCTGGGCTGCCGTCATCACCAGCGGCGTCTTACCCTTCATCCCTTGGATATCGTAAAAGCATCCTGGCCGCCATCTTAGCCAAACCGCTGCTGAATATAATAGCGATAAGAAACACCCAACCGTAAAAACATACTTTCCCATATCTGAAAAAGCACGTCCCCCTTAACGTTAGTTTTAAAAAGCGAATAGAAAATAATATTCCATCATAACCCCGGCCGCATTAATCACGAGTCCAACTAAATAAGCGGATGTCCTCTGTGCTAATCACAGAGGGCATCGCTTTATATTACGCTATATGCACTTATAAAAGAGACTTTCCAATATTGCCTTTAATAGGCCAAAATTTTGTCTAAAAGCGATATGATGCCTTTCTCCTAAACAGCATCTGCTGAATAAATGGCTAATGTTTTCTACCTAGTCATTACTCATTTATGACGCCCCAGCGCATCCACAGACATAATTGCGTTATATACGTCTTCTACAGTAATATCTGCGCGGACATTCTTTGTAAATTGGCTGGGGGCATTGGCTGTCTCTGCGACTTTACGAAGTTCCGGTTCGTTAACTTCCGTAACACCTAAATCAGCCAGGCAAGTTGGCAATCCCACTTGTCGAAGATACGAAAGGACTTCATCTCGTTCTTGTTCAGACGCCTGTTCCAATTGCAGCTGTACCAACAATCCAAAGGCCACCTTTTCGCCATGAGATGCCCCTTTTGCCTGAGAAAGATAGGCCAACCCATCATTTACTGCATGTGCGGCCGCCAATCCACCGGACTCAAAGCCAATCCCGCTCAAAAATACGCAGGCCTCGACTACAGCTTCTAATGAAGGCGTAACAATATGCTGTTCTACAGACTTAAGGGCGTCAACCGAATGTTCACGCAGTGTTTGATAGCATAATTCTGCTAAGGCTAATGCCGTTCTGGAGCACTGCCCTCTGGCCATCGTTTTTGCGCCGCTCCGCCAGCAGGCTCTCGCCTCAAAGTACGTAGCTAATGCATCGCCCATCCCGGAAACCAAATACTTTTTAGGCGCTTGTGCAATTAACTCCGTATCCACAAGAACCACATCGGGGTTCCGATTCATCATGAGCGCTTTTACAACAACGCCTTCGTCATTATAAATAACGGCAACACTGCTGCAGGGAGCGTCATTGGATGCAATCGTAGGGATAAGAATAGTTGATACTCCACCATATTCGTTGCAGCTGCCTTTGCAGTATCAAGGCTTTGCCGCCGCCAACACCAATAATGCATCACAGCCATGGTTTTCCGCGACCATAACGGCATCGGCAATAGCCTGCTTAGAGCATTGGCCGCCAAACTCCCAATAAACCGCCTGTTTGCCAACCTCATTTAAAGAATCCATAATCCGTGTTCCGACACGCTTCTTGTTATTCGGCGATCCCACGATCAAGAAAGATGTACCCAGCTTCTTTACATATTTACCGAGTCGATCTAATTCACCGGCCCCTTGCACGTAATATCCGGGGGCTTTAATCCCAATGGTCATTCTACACTTCCTTTTTATCTAATTTATTTTTCGCGTTCCAGCTTGTCGATTTCCGTTTCCAAAAGCGCCAGCTCTTCGGAAGACCTGACCCAAACCATCTTCAGCCTGGCAGTGAGTCCGTCAGTACATGCACACGCGCTCGGACAGCCGCATACAATAATCCATATGTCTTGTGTCAATTCTCCGTCCAGAACACCATAATTACCGGTTTTCCGGATGTCTTTTCTTGAAGCCTTCGATTAACTTAACGCGATCATACTGACTATTACAGCCACCGCAATACTTAATTCCAATATTCATCAAAGATTGCCTAACCCTTTGAGGCTCTCAACATGTCCCGAGCCTGCTGCAGTAAATCTTCACTGACACAATTAAACACAACCGTTTGGAATTGAGGAAACGCGTTTAATATCTTTTCCCGAATAAAATTGCCGGTAACCGTTAAGGCACTGGGGCAAGTACTGCATCTCCCGGATAATTTAACATTAATCGTTCCTTCATCAATAGATTGAATCATAATGTTTCCATCATGGGCTGCTAATGCCGGACGAATTTCCAAATCCAAAAGAGCTTCCACCTGCTGCCTAATGTCATTACTCACATCAGTCACCTGCCTTATTCAGTCACATGTGCCAATGTTTTGGCTAATTCCTTTTTCATAGCAAGATTACCCTGCGCGAAATCATAATACGCTGAGCCTGGGGAGAGCCGGCACCATGCATGGATTCGGTACGATAACCAACCGCAGCCGTTCCTAAGCAAAGATTTTCAATCAGGCGTAAAACCTTCAGGCGATTTTCAGTAGAAACTACACCTACGCCCTTTAAATATTTTTCTACGTATTTACCTAACTTAGGATCTCTCAAGTCCAATTCAGACGGTGCCGTTACCATGAGGCTCCGGCAATATCTTCTGCAAGCCGAACAATTTCATAAGGGAATCTCGTGACATTCTGCTTACAAACATTGGCCAGAAGCATATCAATCAAATAATTTCCAGACTCGGTTTTTCTTCCCAATGCCGAGCATGCGATCCCACAGCTGTATAGGGTTTCATTCAAGTGCTGCATTTCAATAATTTTATCTTTAACATGCGATGCATTTGCACAGCCATTGTATTCAGCAATCAAAGCCGTTGCGCCGATGAGGACATCGCCTACGCCGACTTTACAGCCGCCATAGGACTGACGGTGATAACCGGCAAATCGTTCTACCATCATTCCGGCGAATTCTACTTCACCATTAAGGAAAATTTGGTCATTCGGAATAAATACATTGTCGAAAATTACCAGTGCTTCAGTACCGCCAAATTCCGGATTTCCTGTATCCATCGGTGCGCCTTCAAGCTTACGAGTATCGCAGGATTGACGGCCGACAATCATAAAGATCCCTTCCGCATCAGTACGGCAATGGAAGGATACAGCATAATCTTTATCAGCCTCACGCATCGCAATGGTCGGCATAACAATAACTTCATGGGAGTTAATGAACCCGGTCTGATGTGCTTTGGCACCACGTACAACAATCCCGTCGGGACGACGTTCTACGACATGTAAAAACAAGTCCGGATCGTCTTGTTCATGGGGAGCTTTACCTCTGTCGCCCTTAGGATCTGTCATTGCACCATCAACAGTCCAGTCTTCTTCCTGTACTTTTTTCAAGAAGTTAACAAAATTTTCATGGTAGTGAGTCCCATATTTTTGTCGATTTCATAGGTTGTGGAATATACGGCATTCGATGCATCCATCCCTACGCAGCGCTGGAAACAGGAAGCCGTTTTTTGACCCAACAAACGCTGCATTTTAACCTTATTCATTAAGTCGTCTGCACTTTGATGAATATGTGTAAATCGATTAATCTTTTTCCCGGTTAAATGCGACGTTGTCGTCATTAAATCTTCGTATTCCGGCATCTGTGCCAAATCATAGGTCATACGAACAGAATTAAGCGAGGGCCGCAGAATGGGATCATCGACAGGACACTCCACTTTTTTCCCAAACATATATACCTGTAAATTCAGTTTTCTCATGCTTTCAATGTATTGTTCTCCGGTTTTCAGTGTCATAAGGCATTCCTCCTTAACGTATAATTATATGAATTTTATCCTTGTTTCAGTATAACAGCCTTACCGTCAGTCACGATAACGCCATCTTGATTGGTAACGGTCGTCTTATATATCAAGCGTTTCTTTTCCGGAATTTTTTCGATCAGTTCTGCAACGCACGTAATCGTATCGCCAATCCGGACAGGTGCTTTAAATGCAAGATCTTGAGAGCAGTAAATCGATCCGCCGTGAACCGCTTTGGTGATTGTCGTAGAAATGATACCGGCTGATAAGATGCCGTGGGCAATTCGACTCTTAAAAATCGTTTTTTCCGCTTCTACTTTATTTACATGAATGGGATTGAAATCCCCTGTGATTCCGGCAAATAAGTAGACATCAGATTCGCTGATCGTTTTGCCGAAAGAGGTTTTATCACCAATTTTCATTTCATCATATGTCAAAATATCGTCCATTTCTCCTGCCTCCACTTCATCATATTGCCTTCATTTACTGCAGCAGTGCGCCTGAGATAACCATCTTTTGAACCTGATTGGTGCCTTCATAGATTTGCGTAATTTTGGCGTTTCTCATCAGTCGCTCTACACCATATTCGCGAATATAACCATATCCGCCTAAGATTTGCACAACATCGGTAGTAATCGCCATGGCAGTATCCGAAGCATACATTTTAGCCATAGCGGCTTCTTTCGAATACGGGAGTCCTTGGCCTTTCAAATAAGCAGCACGATAAATCAGTAAACGAGCTGCGTCGAGGCGAGTAGCCATATCCGCTAACATAAAGGATATCGCTTGAAATTTACAAATCGGTTTACCAAACTGCGATCTTTCTTTAGAATATTTGACAGCTGCATCCAATGCCGCCTGCCCAATCCCCAAAGCCTGTGCCGCAACGCCAATTCGTCCGCCATCAAGACTGGTCATGGCAATTTTAAATCCTTTGCCTTCTTGACCTAACAAGTTTTCTTCGGGGACCTTGACGTCCTGGAAAATCAGTTCCATCGTCTGTGAACCATGAATCCCCATTTTATGTTCTTTCTTACCGAAGGTAAATCCCGGCATTCCTTTTTCCAAAATAAACGCCGAAATGCCTTTCGTACCTTTCGACTTGTCCGTCATGGCAAAAACGACATAAATATCAGCTTCGCCGCCATTCGTAATAAAACATTTACTCCCATTCAGCAAATAATAGCCGTCCTTCTTTTCTGCATGCGTTTGCTGCGATGCCGAGTCGGTTCCGGCATTAGGTTCTGTTAACCCAAAAGCGCCTAATTTAGATCCTTCCGCCAAAGGAGTTTAAATATTTCTTTTTCTGTTCATCCGTGCCATATGTAAAGATCGGCCATGCACACAAGGATACCGACGCCGCATAACTGCAGGCAATAGAATCATCTACGCGGGATAATTCTTCATTGGCTAAAATATAGCTTAAGTAGTCGCCGTCGCTGCCGCCGTATTCTTCCGGGAAAAAGATCCCCATAAGACCAAGTTCTCCAATTCTATCTAGAATGCCCCGGTCAAAAACTTCTTCTTCATCGCGCTGTTCCACCGTAGGGAGAATTTCTTTGTTCGCAAAATCACGTACCATTTTAATGATCATGCGTTGTTCATCAGAAAATTGAAAATCCATCTATCGTTCCAACCCCTTTGTCATATTCTCTATAACTCGATTATTTTTATAATAAGGAGCTTTGCCGCACTCCAGAATAGAAATATTCCCCTTTATACAATACAGCAAAGCTCCTCGCAGTTACTTAATTTTTATTTACTTTCTGCCATTTTTGCATATTTAGCGTATCTTTCTTTCGCTTCTCGAATCGTCTTCGTATACAGTTCTTCTGCACGTTCCGGGAAATTAATCTTCAAGCGGTTATAACGATTTTCTCCGCTCAAATACTCTCTCAATTTATCCGAATTCGGTTCCGGAGAATCAAGCTGGAAGGGGTTTTTCCTTCTGCAGCAAGACGAGGATCGTAGCGATATAAGTGCCAATAACCGCATTCTACCGCTTTTTTCATTTCCAGCTGAGTCGATCCCATGCCGGCCTTGATACCATGTTCCAAGCACGGGCAGTAGGCAATTACAATCGACGGACCCGGATAGGCTTCAGCTTCCCGAATAGCTTTCAAAGTCTGTGCCTGATTGTATCCCATAGCAACCTGAGCAACATATACATATCCATAAGTCATGGCAATGGCACCAAGGTCCTTTTTCTTGACCATCTTACCGCCCGCAGCAAATTTAGCAACGGCAGCCGTCGGCGTAGCCTTGGAAGATTGACCGCCCGTATTCGAATATACTTCCGTATCCATGACAAGGATGTTAATATTGCGGTTTTGAGCAATAACATGGTCAATTCCGCCAAAGCCGATATCGTAGGCCCAGCCGTCGCCGCCAAAGGCCCATACGGATTTTCTTGCTAAGAATTCTTTATTTTGTAAAACAAATTCAACATCTTCATTTGCAGGGACTTGTTCCAATGCCTGAATCAGCTGGTCTGTTACGTCGCGCGATTTACTGCTGTCCTGATAGGACTCTAAGTAATTATCGACGGCTTCAACAGCAATCCCGTCTTTCTTCATAGACTGCAGATGGATTAATAATTCTTTTTGAATCGCATCTTGTGCCCGCAGGAAACCATAGGCAAATTCCGCATTATCTTCAAACAGGGACTGTTCCCAGCAAGGGCCAAAACCACGGGAATCCTTGCAGTACGGAGTCGTCGGCAAAGAACCGCCGTAAGCTGACGAGCAACCGGAAGCATTGGCTACATACATTCTGTTCCCGAAAAGCTGTGTAACTAATTTAATGTAGGTTGTTTCTGCACAACCGGCACATGCAGGCGAGAACTGGAAGTACGGTTTAGCAAACTGGCTTTCTTTAACGGTTTTGTCACTAATAACGTCTTTCTTCAGATATTTTTCATCCATAGCAAAGCGATTGAAATTCTCCTGCTGCTGTGCTTCTTCTTCCATGGGAACCAGGTAAGGCGCCCTTTTCTTCATCGGACATACGCTTACACAGACACCGCAGCAAGGCAATCGTACGGGGAAACCTGCATCCGGAAATGATACTGACTCAACTTAGCGCCTTTGGCTTTAGCCGTTACGAACGATTCAGGAGCCTGTGATACTTCCTCTTCATCCAGCAACACCGGACGGATGGCAGCATGGGGGCAAGACATGGCGCATGTATTACACTGAACACAAGCTTCAGCGTTCCAACGCGGCACATTGATGGCTACACCACGTTTACTATATTCCGTCGTTCCAAGCGGCCAAGTACCATCAAAGCAGTTGTGCTTCTTAAAGACCGAAACAGGAAGCGAATCGCCTTCCTGACGGTTCATCGGTTCTACAATGTCGCGAATAAAATCGGGAACCTGAGAGAAATCATGTTCAGGATCTTTTGCATCAGCCATGCATCGGGGATGTCTACCTTAACAACGCCAACAATACCAGCATCGATAGCATTATTATTTTTATCTACGATTTCCTGACCACCCTTTTTGAAATAGCTGTCGTAGTTGCCTTGTTTCATAGCATTGACGGCAATATCTAAAGGTATAATCTTAGTCAGTTCAAAGAATGCTGCCTGTAAAATGGTGTTAACACGATTGCCAAGACCGATTTCACCGGCAATCTTCGTAGCATCGATCGTATAGAAGCGTGCATGTTTGTTATACAAATCACGTTTCATCTGAGCCGGAAGCTGTGCTTCTAACTCTTCCTTATTCCAAGGACAATTTAATAAATACACACCACCATCTTTTAAATCTGCGGTCGTATTGTATTTATGAACATACGTAGGTGCATGACAGCCTACAAAATCCGCGGAATCCACAAGATACGTAGCATGAATGGGATGATCACCAAATCTGAGGTGAGACTGCGTTAAGCCGCCTGTTTTCATGGAGTCATAAGAGAAATATGCCTGTGCATACTTATCAGCCTGCAGCCCGATAATCGTGATTGCGTTCTTATTGGCACCAACCGTACCATCACCGCCAAGTCCCCAGATCTTTGCAGACATCTGCGACGGATAAGAAATGTGAATCGGTTCATCCGGTAAAGAGGTAGCCGACACATCATCAATGATACCGATCGTAAAATTGTTCTTGGGACTGCTCTGCGAAAGATTTTTATATACAGCAGCAATCGTGAGACGGGGTTGTATCTTTAGAGGCTAAGCCATAGCGACCGCCGACGACGGTGATATCGCCGCGTCCAGCCTGAATGAGTGCGCTCTGTACATCTAAATACAGCGGTTCCCCAATGCTGCCCGATTCCTTTGTACGATCTAAGACAGCTACTTTTTTACAGGTAGCAGGAATAGCTTCGACAAAGTGTTTGACGGAGAACGGACGATAGAGATGGACTTGTACCATGCCTACTTTTCGGCCATTAGCATTCAAATAATCCACTGTATCACGGACCGTTTCAGCACCAGAACACATGATAACAACGACTTCTTCAGCATCCGGAGCGCCATAGTAGTTAAAGAGTTTATAGTCACGGCCGGTCAGCGCATTGATTTTATCCATGTACTTTTGAACGGTATCAGGAATCGAAGCAATTTTTTCATTTGCGCCTTCCTTGCACTGGAAAAAGATATCCGGATTAACCGTAGTGCCTCGTTCATGAGGATGTTCCGGATTCAAGCCATTTTTACGAAATGCATTAAGTTGATCATAATCTACCATTTTTTTAAGTTCATCATAATCAAGCGCTTCGATACGCTGCATTTCATGGGATGTTCTGAATCCATCAAAAACATGCATAAAGGCATATCGGCCGCCAATAGCGGACAAATGAGCGACTGCCCCAATCCATCGATTCCTGCGGCGAGGAAGACATGATCATGCCAAATCCGGTAGACCGACAGGCCATCGCATCCGAGTGATCACCGAAAATAGACAGGCATGCGCACTAACGGTACGAGCTGCAATATGGAATACCCCCGGAAGAAACTCCCCGGCAATTTTAAACATAGGCGGAATCATCAGCAGCAAACCTTGAGAAGCAGTATAGGTAGTGGTAAGTGCACCAGCCTGCAGCGAACCGTGACAGGTTCCCGCAGCCCCTGCTTCAGACTGCATCTGAATAACGTCTACCGTATTTCCAAAAATATTTTTTTTGCCTTTAGCCGACCATTCATCTACTTTTTCTGCCATAACAGACGACGGCGTAATCGGGAAAATCGCAGCTACTTCCGTAAAAGCATATGAAGCATATGCAGCGGCCGTATTCCCATCCATAACTACATAATTCTTTTTCACAATACGTTCACCTCTCCAAAAATAATAAAAGCTATAAATAAAACAATCATATATCGGACACCAGACGTAGTTATATGCCGCGCCCTTACCCACTCGCCAATATTTCATAAACGCGTCTTTAGGTTCGTATATGCGTTGCTGTTCTTATATTCGTTATTTTATCATTTTACACTCAAAAATTCAATACCTGCCCCATAGTAAATCTCAAAAAAAAGCACTTTGGTCGATGCAACTTATTCATAAATTAGTCGAATCAATTCGCTAGACTATATAGAAGTAAATGCTATATAATTATAGATGTATATAGTTATGTAATGCCCACTCTATTAATAATCCTACCCAGCTAAGCAACAAAAAATTACCTGTTAAATTAGATATCATGATGAAAGAAGTGACTCCTCATAGCGCATACACAACATAAACCAACCTTACGCGTATTAGATATTCTGCAAAGCCTAGCTTCGACCGAGGATGAAGGATTAACGTTAACCGAAATCGCTACGCAAATACAAGTTCCCAAAAGCACTATAGTCCCCATTATCCATACACTCCGAGACCATAAATTTATTGAGCAAAAAAACGATGGGCGGTATATATTAGGAATAAATATGTTTTTAATCGGTTCCGCATCTCAAAAAAATATTACAGTCCTAAATATCTTTAAAGCTGAAATGAAAAAAATAGTCGCACAAACAGTCGAAGTTTGCCAGCTTGGAGTATTAGTGGATGGAGACGTGTTGTATTTGGCAAAAGAAGACTCACCTGAACCAATCAGGCTGGTCTCATTTGTAGGGAAACGTCTCCCTGCATATTGCACAGCAATCGGAAAAGCCTTGCTAAGTGACTATACGTACAAAGAACTATCAGAATTGTACCCGGACCCGTTACGGCCATTGACAGAAAAAACCTGTACCGATCTCAAAAAATTGTACGAAGAATATACGCAGTCTAAACAAGACGGTTATTTTAAAGAAGAAGGAGAATGCTCCCTTGATTTAAATTGCTTTGCACTCCCAATCCGGTATAATAATAAAAACATTGCCGCAATCAGTGTCAGCATACCATCATTTCGACTGACAGAAGAAAAAAAAGAGTCAACCATTCATGCACTATTACTTGCACAAAAAGATTTGGAACATAATCTGAGCACGCTGGGAATATCAGATAATCATTTATTAGAAAATTCATTCATCACAACATTATAACGAGCCATAATAAAAAGAATTTCTTATTATGGTTTTTATGCGATTATAAATTTCCGTTTCAGGCTTGAGACAAGACGATCCGGCGGGCCTTCTCGCTTTGACAGCTAAGTTCCTCAATGACGCATAGTAATTTAAAACGCCCTTTAAAGTTAGACCTGACCATCTAACTTTAAAAGGCGTTTTTTTAGTCTCTGTTTCAAAATTATAAAAGCATTCCAAATCGTCCGTATCGAAGAATATTTCGCTCACATCGCTTTCTTTGAGTACAGAATTCACTCTTTCCGTCTAATAGCTCGGTTCCATATTTAGGCCCGGTCAGTAAAGCCTTGTTTCCGTTCCCGATTATCTTTGATGGAAAGAATATAGCGTTCACACACTCCCTTCATATATATGCCAAAGCATTATAACTTTCCCATCATGTAAACACTGCTCCAATTAAAAATCCGGAAGCGTGAAATTATATGCCATACTGACAAGAGCCTTTTTGTATAAAGGATGGGCGTACAGCGAATAGTTTAGCGCTTTGCATGAGCTGCCGGCTCAACAATATTCGTTCAAAAAAGCCGTGAGATAACTCTCACGGCTTTTACCGATTCGACATAACGCACTTGTGGGATTTCATACGTTGTCAATTATTCTATTTTTAGCTTATTTTGACTTAAATTAATCGGCGGCACTCTTTAAATTCGAAGTGTATAGTTCTCCTACATCGCTAGAGAAAGATACGTACTGTACCCCTCTATTTCGCCATTCAACAGCTTTCCGGACATCATCCACAAAAAAGACCGATAGCTACACCAACTTTTTCCGCTTCTTTCAT
>ENA-OQIW01000130-OQIW01000130.1-human-gut-metagenome-genome-assembly--contig:-NODE-130-length-16742-cov-2.010172_pt1 | contig 16742 bp, 14 predicted proteins | sample MGYA00242586_ERZ504751 | MGnify/ENA primary metagenome ERZ504751 (study PRJEB26092, sample SAMD00036349) | human gut metagenome | host: Homo sapiens | study: EMG produced TPA metagenomics assembly of...
CTTGGCCGAAACGGTCGAAGGCGCGGGCGTAGAACGGGGTGACGCAGCTCATGGCCAGCACATAGGCGGCGCTCATGGTGCCGGCGATGGTCCAATTGTCGTAGAGATGGTTGAGCGCCAGAACGATGCCGAGACTCATCATGGAAATCGGCAATCGTGCACCGCACCGGACAGGCAGAACGCCTTGGCTCCGGGCAGCATGAACAGGCGCTGATAGGGCGAGTGGGCAGCGGACGACTTCGAAACCGCGCGAGTCGTGGACACAATAACTCCTTACTGGTGCGTTGTCCGGCACGTGCGCCCGCCCACACGTGCCATCCGAGGGTAGCGGTTCCCCAGCAACGTCACGCGGTGCGTTTCAACCGCGGACCGGTACGTGGCCAGTCGTCCTCATCGTCGGAGATGCCTTGCGATGCATAAGTCTCTCCACCGGTGAAGGCCGTCCGATGCTGTACAGGTCATGAGCCTTTGGGCTCAGTCGTTGTCAGATTGTTCGGGAATGCCGGAGCTCAACTCGGTAAGGATTTCCTGTTTGGTTTTCGCACGGGCGTGAAGCTCGCGCAAGCCCTCGTCGGGCTCACTGACATAGTAGAGAGTGGCGTCGATACTGTCCAATTCCACACCTTCGACCGCTGCCAGCAGCAGTCGGTACATGTCGAGCTGGGCAAGTTTGCGGGTGATGTCGTCTGGCTTGGTGGGCCGACGACCGGTTTTCCAGTCGACCACGGTAAAGCGTGCGGTGGTGCTGGACGGGTCAAGTCCACCGATGAATACCGCATCGAGTTTGCCATTGACTAGGCCCACGCCCGGCACGTCCACGACAATGGCACGCTCCGTCCACGCCGGGATGCGCTTGGCCCACGATGATTCGGCCAGGTCTGCGCTGCCACGCCACCAGCTTGGACTCGGTGGCATTGTCGCTACTTATGGAAGTGGCGGAGGCGGCGGATACGGCGGATGCGGATTGTTGAGCCGTGGGCTGTGGGACAGCGGGCTGCCGTGTGGATGGCTTGCGGCATTGCCGCTCCCGTTCGGCCAAATCGGCCAACATGGCTTCCCGGGAAACGAATCCCGCATCCTGACCTGTATGCGGCATACTTGATTCGGCTTCATATGCCAGTACCGCTTCATCCGGCTTACCGGCATTGATGAATTGCTCAGCCCACGCATGGAACTGCGTGCCGGCTTCGGCCGCCGGAGACGATATTCGTGGAATCGGACGGATAATGCTACGCCAGTAGAGGCGCTCCTCCCGTTCGCTCATGCCACCTACGCGGGCTTGCAGGCTTGTCACGTTCTGACGTCCGACGGCCAGAATGCGTTGCGCCTTGGCTTTGACTGCCTCATCAAGCGACTGGCCGCTGGCGGCATCGGCCATCAAATCGGCGTCGTCCACCAGCAATTGCGCCCGTTGCAGCAGTGGACCGGCGTCTTGGTGCTGCTCAAGTGACGAGGAATCTGCGGCGATAACATCGATGCCACGTGACAGCTGTTCATGCACTGCGTCGCTGAGGGTAGCCGGCCACGGCAATTCGACAGCGGCATCCGTCTGCGTAATCGGCGTCTCGCCCATGCCTCCCCACCACGGCGTCACCGTATGCCGCGGCATGCTCTACCGATAAAGACTTCGGGAGTGGCAATCGCTTCGCCTTGCGCCGAGATCAGCATGGGCTTCCCGGCATTGGCGGCTTGCAGCCGTTCCACACAGTCCTGAGCCGATATCGCATGTTCACGGGCTTGGAGCGCGTCATGCACTTCAAGCCAGAAATTGGATGGCTGAGCGGCGCGAGAGCCTTTGGGCACCACTGACGGGTCCCGCCCGGATTCGCCCGTATAGGCGCAATAGGTCATCAGGCATCTTCTCGCGCACGGGTAAGCGCCACATACATCAATCGACGTTCGTCGGCATGCAGCCGGCGCCCATATTCCTCCGCCTGCGTCAAATACCAGCCGGATGCATCCACTTCTTCCACGCCATCGCCGAATTCGCGCATGGAGCCGAACACTTCATCATCAATAAGCTCCACATCATCCAAAGCCGCCAACGATGCGATGGGGTCGGCTTCCACATCGGCATCATGGGGGAATCGCGGCAGAATGCCGGCATCGGCACGCATAGGCACGGGTACGGCGGTGGGGTTGGTGAGCCAGGAGTCGGCGGTCTCATGATATTCGGGTGCGGTCCAGTGACCTTGCTCGGTGCCTCCCGTATGGTGCTCGTCCAGCACGATCTTGAGATGGTCGCCCTGATTGCTGGGGAATCCGACGGCGGTAAGCCCCACTACCGCAACGGCATCCCATTCCAACCCTTTGGACTGGTGTACGGTCATCAGTTCCACATCCACCGGAGCGTCAGGGAGACTGGCGGCTTCATCCTCCACCGAAGCCAGATGATCCACCCATGTGATGAACCCATGCAACGAGGGAGTTTGCTCAGCGGCAATCTCTTGCGTGTACGTATCCACCAAATCCACAATCGCATCCATAGGCATATGCGCCAAAGCGGGATTGGCGCGGTGCTGCGGATTATGCAGCACACCGGCCAATACGGTGTCGATGTCAAGATCCAACGCTTCTATGCCGGCGCGAATCACGTCGCCCAGTGGCCGCCCGACGGCATCATGCACCTGACGGAGCATCACCGCGGCCCGGGTTATGGCGTTGCGCCCGTGTGCGCTCAACCGTTCAAGCAGTTTTATCAGGTCGCCGCGTAGCAATACGTCTGGCAGGAATACCGCATTGGCCACCTGATCGCGGTACTCACGCACCACAGCCGCCCATTCATTCGCTGGTGTATCCGGTTGGGCAAGGCCGGCCTGCACCAATGCTTGGAAGCGTTGTTCCGTGTTCTGTTCTTCAGCAAAACGGGCCAACATGGTCAAATCCGCTGCGGACATGGTGAATCGTGGCGTGGCCAGCAAGCGCATCAGCGATCCCGTATCGGTGTGGTCGGCGGCCACGTGCAGCAACGCCATCAGATCGCGGATTTCCGGACGTTCCAACAGCGCGGAATAGCCGACCACGAATGTGGTCAATCCGGCCTGTTCCAATGCCGCCTGATATTCGGGCATATGTGATTTGGACCGAAACAGCACGGCGACCGGCGCTTTCTGTTCGCCCGGCATCTGTTCCTGTTGTTCGGCTGCGGAACGGTGCCGTGCGATGGCCGTCTTGCAGAAACGCACTACGGCGTCGATCTCCTGCCCGGCCGTGGCGAAGCCAGTACTCCCAATGTTCCTTCGGGGGCATCAGGCATGGGGTCGAGCGATGAGACATCGACCTCACGCATCAATGAGCTGGAAGGACGCGACGGATTGGAGCGCAACGGCAGCGTGAGATTATTGGCGGCTTCGAGCACTATACGGCTGTTTCGCCTGGTGACGGACAGCGGGAATGGCTTGTATCCGGCAGACAGGTGGAAATCTTGCTGGAACATACGGAATGCACCAGGCTGGCACCACGCCATGCGTAAATCGACTGGAACGGATCACCCACCGCGTTGACGGCGGACCTCTGTGACGCATCCACGTGGAACAGTGCTGCCAGCAGAGCGGCCTGCGTGGTGGAGGTGTCCTGATATTCGTCGAGCAGCACGTGGCTGTACCTGCGGCGCGTACGCTCTCCGATGGAGGGGAAGCGCTCGATAAGCTGATACGCGGCAATGGTGAAGTCGGAGAATTCGGCCATATTGCGTTCCCGCTTGGCTTGGGCATAGGCCTCCACCAGCTGGAGCAGAATATCGCGTTTGCGTGTGGTCTCCAGCAGCGCACCGCAATGATAGGTGCAGCGGGCGTGCAAATGTTCGGCACGGTCATCGAGCTTGGCTTGCCAGCTGGCGTCGGTATCTTTCTTCAGTCGTTTGATCTTGGGGATTTTCGGCTCGTCCTCGGGCATGGGTTCGTCTGCAACGGCTTGTTGCAATCGATTGATGAATGCCGAATCCCATTGCCGTACTCGATTGATCGCATCATCGAAGCTGGTGCAGCCGGCACCGATCATGGCACTGCCAATGGCATCCGACAACGCCAGAACACGGTTCGCCAAACTGGAGAAGGCGCCAAAATCCTCACTGAACGCCAGATCCATGTGACTGTCGATGACTTCGGTGGCCAGTTGAAGCGCTCCGGCTGCGCTCAATGGTTGCGTGTTCTGATCGAATCCGACAAGCAGTCCATATTGGCGCACGATGGTCTGGAAGAAGGCGTCATACGTGAAAATGGCCGGCTTGAGGAATGCCCGATCAGACACCGTGGCGGTCGTAGAGCCCGCCATATCACCGGCCACTGCGGCGGAGACGCGTTCCAGCAGTTCGCCTGCGGCCTTGCGTGTGAAGGTCAGGCCAAGGATGCGTTCAGGTGCCACACCTCGATTGATAAGCGCGATGATGCGTTGGGTCATCGTAAAGGTTTTGCCGGAACCGGCACCGGCAACCACCAATACGTCAGCATCGACTGGCGCATCGATGATGGCGGCCTGTTCCGCACTGGGAGTGAACGTGCTCATGCTTGCCTCGTTTCGAAAATCGTGTCGATCTGGCCTGCACAGGCAGGGCAGACGTTCTTCATACGGCAGAATCCGATATGGGTGTCTTGCGGATGGGCTCGATGATGGCTGATCTGCTGGCCGCCGCGGCATAGAATACGCGGGCGATCATGGTCAGCGACCATAACGTCTGCGTACCGGCGAGCGCGGCGAATTGCGCCCACGCTTCGGCACTCACACCTTCGGGAGGAGTAGCCGGATCTATGGCGGGTATGTCGAAGAAACGGTTGGGGTCTTTGTACCAGTATCGGGGCGTGAACGGTTCGGCATTCAACGAGCCATCAGTGAACAGCGGCGGCTGGAAGGCACCTTCCGGAGCGTAGCTTCTGGCTGGTGCCGCATTCTGCCCGACATGGAATAGCACGCTTTGGCTGATATGCGGCATTGCGGCAAGTGCCTTGGCACCGCGCGGCCCGTCTTCGGGGAACACGAGGCCAAGCTGATAGCACACGAGCTGCAAATCATTGAAAATCTGTTTGACCGTGGGCGTTCTGCCTGTTTTGTAGTCAATGAGGCGAATGCATTCGCCGCCGTCTGCGAGTACGCGGGTTTCCATACGGTCGATGCGCCCGGACAGTCTCACGGTCAGATGCTCGTCCATGCCTTCCGGCCACCCTCCGACCAGTGCTCCCATCAGACGGACCAGCGTGTTCCGACCGATTGGGTGCAGGCCGGGCACGGCATTGTATGCGTCGAGTATGTCACGCACATCGAATCGTGCGGCAAACTCCCGTTCGCATTCGGCACCGGCCAATGCGCCAATGCTGAAGTTGCTGGAGTTCTTGCCAAGATACGTTTCCGGATCGGCATCGCTGCGCACAAAGTAATCGGCGATGTTGCGCAGGGTATCCGCCGCGGACTCGTCCTTACGGGTGGCCTCATAGCGGTTCCGGGTGTCGGCTATGGCATTCGGATCAGGACGTTTGCTCTGATAGATGGCATTAAGCCGTGCCGAGACAGCCTCGATGCGACGTTCCGTGCCGGCCGTGGAGTCCAAGCCCAGTGCGGCCAACGCCTGGGCATTGTGGGAAAGATGGTCCAGCCTTCCTCGCTGCCTTGCTGCGCAACCGCATGGATGAGGGTTCCGAAACTGGTGGCCACGGAGCTGGGGCGAGGACCGGCGAACCGGTTCTCCAGCATCCAGCACACCGGGCACGCCCATAGCTGTCGACCGCCGATGGAGATAAGGTGACCATGGGCGCGGCCTGCGCATCCGTCTTGCCTTTCCCTGTTTGGATACCGTCAGGCTGTACACCACCAGATGACGCGCTGTCGGATGAGGCACTGTCAGATGAGGTATCGCCAGATGACGCACCGCCAGATGACGCACCGCCAGATGACGCGCTATCCGATTGGGCCGGCGATTCCACAAACGCCCAGCTCTGCGGATTTGCGGCGCGCACACCATGCTCTAACAGGAGTGCCAACGCAATCGCGGCGTCCTTTGCGGCAGCCTGCTGCGGTTGAGCAGTGGCCAGAACCGCGCGGGCGGCGCTGACCAACCCACGTGGGTCGGCGTCCAATCCGGCCAGATCATATTCGGCGAATCCCGCATGTGCCCCCACTGTGGTGAAAGGCGCCTGTTGCCGGTTGCGCGGATAGTATTCCGGCAGATACCCGAAGAGAAAGTCCGAGGGCTCATGCTGTCGTTCCATACCGCGCTGATCATGATTCGCCGTGCACGGGTCAGCGCGACCAGGAAACTCTTCTTCTCGCCCGACAATACAGCCGCGAACCGCGGATCATGCCCGGTTTTGTCGCTTTCTTCAAGCGCTCCCCTCAGCACGAGCTCGGCAAGGTCTTCACCACCGAACATGGTGTTGCGCCCGGCGAGGTTCGGCCACACGTCTTGCTGGACCACCGGTATCCACGCATATTCCCAGTGGCGTCCGGCCGCGCCTGCCGGCGTAGTCAATGTCACCGCGTCTTCCACCGGTCCTATGTGGGCCAAGGAATCGGCCTGCACTTCCATGCCCCGAACCTGTGCCATGAATGACGTGATGTCTCGACTGGCGGTGGAATCATCGGCGAACTGGAACAGGCGCATTGCCGCGTCCAGCCGGTCATTGGCCGTACGCCCCTCTGCCGTGTTGAATAATGCCGCACGCTGCCAGACCGGTGCCAGACCGGTGGCGTTCCACGCAACAGACAGCGCATAGCGCGGCTGTACGCGCTGGCTTGCCGGCAGCCGCTCCAAGCCGGAAGCAACGCTGCCCACCAGATGCCACAGGTTCGCAAAAGCGCGGGCCTGAGGGTCGTTGCCGAGCACCGCGTGGATGGATGCGAGCGCAGCCTGCGCCGGCGCGGCGGCATCATCAATGGCAAGCATCACGTACAGCGCGTCAACGCCAAAGGCCAAGTCATCGCCGGACGGTTCACCGAGTATTTCGACAGACACTGGCAACGAAGTCACTGACGACGAAACCGCTGACGTCGAAACCACTGACGAGGATGTTTCACGACCTGTTTCACGCCGTGTTTCATGGTATGTTTCACGCAATGTTTCCCATGCCGTCGTCAGAGAGGTCAGCATGGCATCATCCGTGGCGAGATGCGCCAGCGACTCCAACGACCCCATGGCCGATTCGATCGCGCAAGCCTTGCGGGACGCCCCTGACCGGGTTTGGCCCCGGCACTCACCAACGGGCCGTTCATCAACGTGGCCACTCTAGTCCTTATATATGCCGCGCAGGAAGCCAACGTCATCTGGCATTCCGCCATCCCCTCGGCACGCAATCGGGCAAGCTCCACAAGCGCGAACAATCCCTGCACGAAAGTCTCGTCCTTCAAAGGACGGGTGACCGACGAATACCGCACCGGTACACCATCTCGGCGCAGTCGTTCGCCGAACAGCCGCACGGCGGCATTGTCGTGGGTGATGACCGCCATGTCGTTCCACCGAATATGCCGGTCAAGATGCGCCCGCTTGATGCGCCAGACCACATCATCCAGCTCCTCACGTGAGGATCGGTACAGGCCGGCGGTCACCGTGCCGTCCGCCTGATAATTCGCTGCATCGACTCCGCCCAGTATGGCGGTCAGCTTGCCGGGACGCTCGGCCGGAGGCAGCGGCTCGTCTTCCGGCGAGGGAATCGACAGCGAAATACGAGACGCGATCACATCAGCCATCGTCATGTGCGACTGATCAGCGACGGCACTGCCGCCAACCAGCTGTTCTTCCTTGGCCTTCAGCCGCCCTTCCACGGCACGGCGCATCAGATATTCCGGATACGATCCGCGGAAGGTCTGCACCGATTCATCCGGGTTGCCGACCAGCACCAACTTGACGCCGGCATTCCCCAACTCCTCCAAGAAGCGCATGCCGGCCAGCGTGGTGTCTTGAACATCATCCACAACCAGCAGCCGGGGCAAGCCCAACGCCTCCACACACATAGGCCGGTCGGAATCATCCGCGTGATCGGCGGCGAATGCCTCACGCACCACACGAGCGCCTGCCACCAGCAAATACGAGGCATCCAAACGGTATTGCCCCGGATATACCGCGCTTTGGGCTGCAATATATTCACGGCGCAACGCGAAAGCCAAACGCCATTGCACCGACAATCGCGCGTCCTCCGTCACGGCGTCCAAGAGACGTGGCTCTTCGTGAACGCCTACACCGAGCTCATCCAATCGGGCCAGCATATCGCGCAACTGGCTGATAAACGCATCTGAAATACCTCGCGTGAACCTATCCGCGCTGGTCGAGCCGCCTGCCGACGTCGGAGACGGCGAATCCGACCCTTGTTGCGAGAGGCTTGATTGTGCGGAAGCGGCCGAGCCGGGCATCTCGCCGGCACCGGCATCGCGTATGAGTCTCGCCCAGTCATCCTGGGCAAAGTAGACGCGCAGCAAATCACAGGTGCCGCAATCATCTCCCGCTACGGCATGGCGCAGATGCACGGCCATGACTTGACGCAGCAAAGCATCCTGTTCCGCACCGTTCAGCAATCGAGGCGACGGCAATCCAGTTCCCTCGCGCGAAGCCGATATGGCCCGGAATGCCACGGCACCCAGCGTGGTGACCGGCCTGGCCTGCACGGAAAACCCGAGCTCACGAATCACCCGATTGCCCAATGCGTCGGCGGCCACACGGCCGGATACGGCCATCACCGCCTGCGTGCCACCGTAGCGGCGCAGCCCCGCCATCAACACCGATAAGGCGAATTCAGTTTTGCCGCTTCCAGGCGTGCCGACAATCAGCCTCGCCGCTCCATCACGGTCGATGCCGTCCAGCACTGTTCCAGGTTCAAGTCTCGTCATCATGGCTCCAGCCTAAACCCGACCGTCACAGAGGGAAAAATTTTACCGAACCCGACGAAGAATCGTACCCTTGACGGTATCCTGTAGAACGAATGCAGGGAGAGCGCATTTTCCAAGGAGGGAGGGAACAGATGGACAACATTCCGATGAGACCGCCGAAGCTGCCCGGATATGATTTCGTCCAGATGTTGGGAAGCGGTGCCACCGCCACGGTGTACCTATATAACCAGCGTATGCCCGCACGCCCGGTGGCGGTAAAGGCCAGCGCCAAAACCCTTGACCCACGGGCCGCTGCCCTGTTCAACCGCGAGGCCAACTTCATGGCCAAGCTGTCATCCCACCCGTACATTCTGCCGGTATATGGTGCCGGCGTCACCTCCGATGGCCATGGCTACATCGTCATCGAATATGCGCCGGGCGGCACCTACAACAGCATCATGAAGGCCCGGTCCATGACCTGCGAGCAGGTACTCGACCTCGGCATCAAGCTGTCAAGCGCGCTGTTCACCGCGCATCGCAGCAATATCATCCATCACGACATCAAGCCCAGCAACATTCTCATCACCTCGCAGGGCTTGCCTGTTCTGGGTGATTTCGGTATCTCCACCGATGTGTATGACCGCACCGAAACCGGATTCTCGCCGCCGTGGGCACCGCCTGAGGTGCTTCAGCATCTGACCAATGGTTCGGAAGCCGCCGACATCTATTCACTGGCGGCCACCCTGTACGCCATGTTCGTCGCTGCTCGCCATTCCAGCACGATTATCACCCGCGTTCGCAATCGGAACTGATTTCGCTGATCGTCAACCAGCCATTGCCTCGCCTCAACCGCCCCGACGTGCCGGCCGATGTGGAAGCGGTGCTGCGCCGGGCCCTGAACAAGGACCCCGACCAGCGGTACTACTCCGCGTTGGAGTTCGCACGTGCCATGCAGCGTGTGCAATTCGCATATTTCGGGCATGCCACTCCCGTTACCGTGGAAGGGATGCCGGCCTATCCCAAAGACATCGAGCGTCGGCGCCGGGCCACGGACCAGCGAGATCAGATCACCCGTTCGTCACGGCGATGGGTCAAACCGGTGGGTATTACCGTCGGTATACTTGCGGCGATCACCGCAGCGGCACTGATATTCGCCTTCGTGGTCGTTCCCCGCATGGACAGCGCCACCGGATCAGATACCAAACAGGTGGCGACGCCCGGCACCAAGGATGATGACAACAACCGCAATAATCAGGATGACGTGATCACCGATACCGCGAACGCCCAGATTCCTTCCCCGGAGAATCTGAACGGCACCTATGCGGCGGATGGGTCATCCGTGACGTTCGCCTGGACGAATCCAGACCCGCAAAGCGGTGATACCTATGCGTGGGCCATAGTGCAGGGCAGCAATACCGACCAGAGCGCGCAAACCGTCACAACGTCAGATCCCACGGTGACCGTCAACGCGCAGGAAGGCTCGCAGACCTGCATTCAGGTGTCCATTGTGCGCAAGAACCGCCAGATGTCCGTCAGCCCCGCCATCGCCTGTGCGGCCAAGCCGCAAGAATGATCCGCTCGCCACTGCCGGGCATGCCACCCTGGCATTGCGTATCGCATCAGACGTGCGCCCAGCAGCGGCGAATTCACCAAATGGACAACAGGAACGGCAGGTATTGGAACCGTAAAGGCCGTTGTACATTACACCAGCAACCAGAGAAAACAGGGGTCAAGGGAGGTTCAGATGGCCACATCGTCCCAGTCATACGATCGTCGCCGACGCATCAGCGCGGCTTTGCGCCGCCTTATGCCTCCGAGCATACGTGGACGGTTCCCGTAATCACGCTCCTGCTGCTTCTGGGACTTGTTGCCGGCGCGGTGATCATGAGCACCGTCACGCGCCGCCATGTGCAACTGGACGATGGCACCGTATGGGTCACTTCGCTGAAAAACCAGAAGGCCGCACGATTCAACGTAAAGAACAAGGAGGCCGACGCCGGCGTCTCCTCCTCCGCCCCACGATTCGACATCGCACAGCATAATGGCGACACCATCCTGACCGAAACGACCAAAGCCTCCACCATCAAGGCATCCACGGTCAGCACCGGTGTCAAGACCGACATCAAAGCCAACACCACCACTGTGGTCGGCGGGGATACCGCAGCCTGATCAACGAGAAGACCGGCAATGTGTGGACCGGCTTGTCGGAAAACCTTGATTCCGTGACCCCCACCACTTCCGATCCGAAAATAAAGCTGGGCGAGGGCGGGCGCATCGCAGTAACCCACGATGGCAAGGTCTACGGATACCGTCCATCCGACGGTATGGTGCTGCGTCTTGACAATCCCAGCAGCGCCAAGGCCAAAACCCTCGAATCGCTGACCGACGGCAAGCAGCAGACCGTTGAAAGCTTTACCGTCATCGGGAGCACGCCGGTAATCGCAACCGGCAAAACCGTCATATTCAAGGGCGGCCGCGTCGATGTCGACACGACCGGCACCCTCACCCTTCAGGAGCCTCCCACCGATGACATACAGTCCGATTGGGTGGCCGCGGCATCACCGAGAGGCCTTGCGCTTATCCCGTTGAAGTCCAATGCCAAGCGAATTTCATAGCCAACGGGGGCAAGGCGAATCCAGCACGACCGGTATCGTCCAAGGGCTGCGTGTACTCGGCTTGGAGCCAGAAGGCCAGCAACTACATTCGCGCCTGCTCCCCCACGGATACCAGCGTCAAGCCGCAAACCCTCGAATCCGTCAATACTACTTCCGAATTGGTGTTCCGCACCAACCATCGCCTTGTGGTGCTCAACGACACGGTTAACGGCAATGTGTGGAACCCTGAGGATTCCACCAAAGTCATCAAAATACAGTGGAACAAAATACAGACCGAGCAGACCGAGAAAGAACAGCAGAACAACGACTCGGCCAACAACCACCACGACTTCTCCAAGACCTGTTCCGCACAATCCGGCCAAATCAAAGCCGAGGATGATGAAATCGGCGCACGAGCCGGTTCGGAACAGATTCTCGACGCGCTGCGCAATGACGAGCAGACCGATTGTTCCGTACTGAAAATCACCAAGGTTGGCGCACCAAACAACAAAGACGTCACCATTTCGCCGATTTACGACGGCCGGTATCTGCAACTCGATGCCTCCGCCGCATCCGCAGGCACCGTTACCTTTACTTACGATATTTCCGATGGTCGCGGCCAGACCTCTTCCGCCACGGTGACCGTAACCCTGAATGATGGAGGCAACCACGCTCCCGTACAGTTCGATCACTCCTCCGACGATCGATGTGAGCAGGGAGCCAGTTATACCGCCAATGCGCTGAGCAGCTTCAACGATCCGGATGGAGACCCGCTCACTCTGGTCTCCGCTGTGGCCCAGAACACCGACCAGGTGCAGGTGTCCACCCGAGCCGACGGCAGCTTACGTTCAACACCGGTGCGCTGGCGTCGGGACGTGTGGGCGTCGAGGTCACCGTCTCCGACGGCACGGCAACCGGCACCGGCATGGTGTATTTCTCGGTCAAGCCCGCGAACACCTTGGCCGCGGTCATCGACCCGGTAGCGAAAACCACCGTTCCCAACACGGATACCGTCGTCAAGCTGTCCTCTTATGTGCATGGCACTTCCTTGCAGCCGGCACAACTGACTCAGGTGGATACGCCCAACGGCGCTTCGACGACCACCAATGCGGCGGATATGTCGTTGACGTTCAAGGCCACCAATCCCGGCACCTATTATGTGCCCTACATCATTACTCAAGGTTCGATTCCGGCCACCGGATTGGCTCGAGTCGAGGTGCAGCCTGCCACCGGCGAGGCCGCCAAACCGGTTGCCGCCAACGATGTCGCCCTGCTTGGCGCGGATAATACCGCCATTGTGGAGCCGCTCACCAATGACGTCGATCCGATGGGCGGTGTGCTGTCCGTCACCACGGTGAGCGCACCGGCCGACTCCGGCATCAAGGTTGGTCTCGTCAGCCATAAGCGCGTGTATATCACCGCGCGTCAGGTGCCCACGAAGCCCGTCGCCCTTACCTACACCGTGGCCAACGCCTCCGGAACCGCCAAGGGCACCATCGTGTTGCAGCCGCCGGCTCTGGCCACCTCGAATTCAGTGCCCAAGGCCAGCAATATCAATGCCCAGGTGCGTACCGACGGCATCGTGTCCGTGGATGTGCTTGACCATGTGCCTACTCGGATGGCACCACGGTCAAACTCAAGAACAACCTGCAATACGACAAGGGGACGTTCAAGGGTCTGGCCTTCGTCTCTGGAGACACGGTCCGCTACCAAGCATCCAGCGAGACCGGCAACTTCCCCATCACCTATACGGTTGAAGACAATCTGGGTAATGTGGCTTCCGCCAATATCACCATTACCGTGCATAAGAGCGACGCAGCGAGCAAGGCCGCGCCAACCCCGCATGACGCCGAAGCGCAGGTTGCCGCCGGCAGAAGGTCCGCATCCCCATCACACTGACCGGCATAGACACGGATGGCGACGACGATCAGCTGTTGGGTCTGGGCAACAAGCACCCACGCTGGGCCGCATATCCGAAGTCGGTTCCGACTACTTGGTCTATGAAGCGTATCCGGATTCGTCCGGCACCGACACCTTCTCCTATGCCGTGGAGGATTGGACCGGTCAGCGCGCACAGGCGCAGATCCGCGTGGGCGTATTCCAAGGATCGTCCGACTCCGGCGTATACGCCAGGGATGACGAAATCACGTTGAGGCCCAATACGGCCGCAACCGTGCCGGTCGCGCAGAACGACATCTCCGGCGACAACACCAATCTGACCGTCGACAAGCATGTCGAGGTCCAAGGTCTCGACGGGGTGAGCGTGAAAGACAATATGATCTCCTTCACCACGCCCGGCAGCGCCACCACCGACTATATCGCCTACACGGTCAAAGACAAGGCCGGCTTGTCCGATACGGCCACCCTCACGGTAAACGTGGATCCGAGTGCCGCCATCGAGCCGCCTACCGCCTACGACTATCGTGTGCCGTCCGCCGCCACCATCGATAAGAAGTCCGTGGATGTGGATGTTTCCCAGTGGATCGCCAATCCTTCCGGCACAGCCAATGAGCTCAAGGTCGGCGTGCATCCCTCCGCCAGCGCTCACGCTCACGTCAGGGGCGGCGAGCATTCGACCACCATCACCGTCGACCTGACGTCACAGGCGCGAGCCGTGCCTTACACGGTGACCAATACGAAATACAACATCACCTCCACCGCGTTCATCCAGGTACCGGCCTATGGTGTCTTTCCGCCCACGCTGCGTCCCAAGGCACCGGAATTGAAGGTCAACTCGCGCGAGACCATTGAAATCAACATCAATGACTATGTCCGCGTCGGCGCCGGCAAGGAACCGTATATCGAAAGCGCTGATTCCGTCAGCGCCACCAAGGCTTCCAACTCCGATTTCTACGTGAACGACAAGACCCTGAAGTTCACTGCGGCAAAAGACTACGCAGGCCCCGCCTCCATTACCTTTACCGCTGTGGACGGCAAGCAGGGATCGGATAAGACCAAGATCATCAATTCCGCAGTGATCACTCTCCAGATCACGGTGATAGGCCGCGATGTGCCGCCGCCCACGTTCTCGTCCTCCACTATTGATGTCGAGGCGGGCGCGGACCCCAAGACCGTTGATCTGACGGCGCTCACCCATGCACCGTCCGGCGTGTATGACGACGAAAAGCAATACACGTATTCCGGTGGAAGCTCATCATCCAGGCAAATCACCGCAAACCTGTCCCGTTCCGGTAGCTTGCAGGTTTCCGCCACCAAGGATGCCGCTCCTGGCACCACCGCGTCCATTCCCGTGCAAATCGCATACGGCGCGGGCACCGTGAATGCCGGTGTGACCGTGCGCGTAGTGTCTTCGACCCGTCCGCTGACACGCGTCGGCAACAAGACGTTGAAGATCAAGGCCGGTGCCAGCGATGCCGTGAACGTGCTTACCGGCGCGTACAATCCGTTCCCCGATTCCTCGCTGACCGTCATCAGCTGCAAGGCGGATGACGCCGCCAAACTCACCATCGCCGGATGCGATGCCTCCGGAAACATCACCATCGCCGTCGCATCGATGTAGGTGCTTCCACGAACACCGTGCTCGTCACCGTGCAAGACGGCACCAAGTCCAAGGATCGTGAAGTCACCGCATCGATTACCGTGTCCGTGATCGACAAGCCCGAGCCGCCACTGCTCTCTCCCGTAGCCGGGGAACCGCAGGACAGCGCGGTCAGCCTCACATGGACGCCCGGTGCCGCCAATGGCAGCCCGATCACCAACTACAAGGTCAGTTGGACCGGTGCCGTCACCGGAGAGAAGGATTGCGGTACCGTCACCTCATGCCAGGTCACTGGTCTGAAGAACGGCAAAACCTATTCCTTCACCGTCGCCGCGCGAAATGACGTCGGCTGGTCCAAGCCGTCCACCGCCGTCGAAGCCACACCGGACAAGGTGCCGTCCGCTCCCACCGATGTTACGGTCACAGGTGGCAATAAAACCGCCAAGGTGACGTGGAAAGCGCCGAGCGGTGATTTCAGCGCCGTCGACAACTATTCGGTGACCGTCACCGGTGCAGGTGCTCCGCAGACCAAGGAAACCGGCAATACGGCCACCGAGCTGTCGTTTACGTTCAACAACAACGACATTTCCGATGGCACCGCCATTACGGCGACCGTCAAAGCCCATAACAAAATCAATTGGAGTGCCGAGTCCGCCGCATCGCCGTCAGAGAAGATCTGGGGAGACCCGGATGCGCCGAACATTGCGTTGTCGAACGACGACACCACGGTAACGGCGAAAGTCACTCTCGGCAATAACCGCAATGCCGGCTGCCGGCGAATTTCCTTGGGAGGAGACGTCAAGGACACCATCGATTGCAGTGACAGTGGCGCTACGTTCGATATCAATGAGAACGATTTGAACACCCGGGAAATCACCGTAACGGCCACCGTGGTGCCGCAGCGCGATGCTTCCTCCGGCACGGGCAAGAGCAGCTTTGTCCCGCAGTACAAGGTCCAGCCGCCCACTGACGTCTACACCACCGGATCCGGCAGTACATGCACCGTGCATTGGACCAAGCAGGGACATGCGCAGTCCTACAGCGTGACTGCCGATGGCATCGATTCCGGTACAGCTACTAACCGGAACTCACTCGACTTCCGAATGAGTCCTTGGGCCAAATGCAACACCGCATCGGTGCAACAGGTGTTCAACGGCGCTACCAGCGACGCCGTCACCGGAGGCCCGCACAATGGCGCTCCTTACACCTATGAGAAGAAGGCTGTAATCAACAAACCGCAGGAGCTGCGCTGGTCAGACAACGCTCACGTCATTAACGTCACCGGCGGTTCGGTTGATGTCTATGGCAAGTCGGCCACTGTACAAATCATCATCAATGGCCAACCGTTCACGTGGAACTCCGGCCAGCCATTGGATGTCACCGACTTGGCCGTGGCCGCCGATGGCAACTACGCGTGGAGCGTCAAAGTCACCGGCGGGCCGGGATACTCCGGTCTCGACAACACTGCGGACGGAGGCAGCGTCGCGGGCACACGTCCCTCTGACTCCTCGGAGGGGACCAAGTCGCTCAAATCCGGTACCGATGTCACCACTTTGGCCAAGAACCCCTGGATTCTTGGTTTCGGCAATACCCCAATATCGTCAACCACCATTCACAAGCAGTAGGAGAACATCCATGAGCGAGAACATCGATGACGCGACGCAGTTGTCTGACACGACCCGTCTGTCCGACAGCACGCAGCTATCCGACAGCACGCACTTGTCCGACGCCACGCACCTGGCATCCGCACCACACACCGGCACGACCCCAAGCACCGAGTCGGCGCCGCAGTCCGTTGCGCTGCCTAACCTGCCGCAGCGCCGTCACAAGCGCCGTCAGAAAAGCCGTCTCCACTACTGACTGCC
>ENA-OQIW01000131-OQIW01000131.1-human-gut-metagenome-genome-assembly--contig:-NODE-131-length-16664-cov-2.273387_pt1 | contig 16664 bp, 20 predicted proteins | sample MGYA00242586_ERZ504751 | MGnify/ENA primary metagenome ERZ504751 (study PRJEB26092, sample SAMD00036349) | human gut metagenome | host: Homo sapiens | study: EMG produced TPA metagenomics assembly of...
AACAGAGCCTGGTTGGCGGCGAGGGCGGCGGAGACTTTCTTCTCGTCCTCGGTGGCGTCGGCCAGGGCGGCGACTTCCTTGAGCTCGTCGAGCTTCTGGACGGCGAACGCGAAGTGCTTGAGGTCTTCGGCCGGGATGCCGGTCTCGCCTTCGGTGCTGAACGGCACGTGCAGCAGGGAGGATGCGGTGGAGACGGCCACGTTGGTGACCTGCTTCAGGGCGTCGACCAGGCCGAGGGAGGTGGCGTAGTTGTTGCGCCAGATGTTGCGGCCGTTGATCACGCCGGCGAAGATGGTGGTGTTGGAAGCCACGCCGTACTTGGCGACGGCTTCGAGGTTCTCCTCGCGGCCTTCGTTGAGGTCCAGGCCGATGCCGTCGAAGCCGAGCAGGTTGACGGTCTCGTACACGTCGGCGATGTGGCCGAAGTAGGTGTTGAGCAGCACCTTGACGTTGCCCTTGGCGGACAGGATCTTGGTGTAGAGGGTCTTGAAGAGTTCAACGTCGCCCGGCTCCTTGTCGAGCACGAGGTACGGCTCATCAAGCTGGACCATGCGGCGCCGAGCTCGTTGAACTTGGCGAGCACTTCGGCGTAGACGGCGGCCACGGCGTTGACCAGGCCCTTGTCGAGCTCGAGTTCGGTGGCTTCCGGGGTGCGGGCGAGCTTCAGGAACGTGTACGGGCCGATGAACACGGGCTTGGTGTCGATGCCCAGCGCCTTGGCCTCGTTGAACTCGTCGAACGGCTTGGTGGAGTTGAGCTTGATCTCCGCGGCCGACTCGACTTCGGGCACCAGATAGTGGTAGTTGGTGGTGAACCACTTCTTCATCGGCAGGGCGGTCACGTCGCCCTTGTCGCCCTGGTAGCCGCGGGCCATGGCGAAGAGCGTGTCCTCCTGGTTGTCGAAGGAGAGACGTGCGTAACGCTGCGGAATCACGTTGAGAAGGATGGCGGTGTCCAGCATCTGATCGTAGTAGCTGAAGTCGTTGCTGGGAATGAGGTCGATGCCGGCGGCCTGCTGCAGCTTCCAGTGCTTGGCGCGCAGTTCGGCGGCGGTGGCCTTGACGGCGGCGAGGTCGTTGGCACCCTTCCAGTAGCCTTCGATGATCTTCTTCAGTTCGCGGTTCTGCCCGATGCGGGGGAAGCCGGAGACGGAAGTCAGAGTGGACATGAATCCTCCAATGTATGCGTTCGTAACCCGACTTAGGGTAGCAAAACATCCGGATTCCGGCCCTTATAAATGGCCGCAGAGTGTCGTTATAGATGGAATTTATATCCGCTTTAGTCGAAGTCTTTCACATTGATGACCGCGAGCAGTTCGCCGCTGTGCACCTGCCATTCGTCGAACGGTTTGTTCGATCCCATGATCACGATGGATGCGGGCGAAAGTCCCAAATTCAGCAGGTCGAGTCGTTCGCCGTCGGAGTCGGCGGAGGCGAGCCATTGGGCGCTGATCGACACAGTCGGCTCGTGGCCCACGATCATGAACACGCGATTCTTGGCCTTGACGTGGGCGAGCTCGTCGAACACCGCCTGCACTCCCCCGTCATACAGGCTGATGCGGTAGTCGACGATTGGCTTGTCGCCAAAGGTCTTGAGCATGCGGTCCAATGTCTGGCGCGTGCGGGTGGCGGACGAGCAGGAGATTTGGTCGGGCACCAGTCCCAACGACTCGATGCCCTTGCCCACTGCCTTCGCCTGTTTCAGACCTTTGTCGGTGAGCTCGCGCTCCGAGTCACCCTTGTCGCCGAACGGCTCAGCCTTGGCATGCCTCATGATGATGAGAATATGGTCGTATTTCTTCGCCGCTTTGGCGACTTTACTCAGCTTGATGCCCATCCGTGGCTCCCTTCACGAACCGTCTGCCCGGTGTGGCGGTGTGGCGGTGTGGTATTGCTTCCAGTATAGAGGTGTGTGAGCGTTCACAAACTCATCGTTTGGCGGTTATTCGTGCGTATTGCCGAGTTCTCCCACCTGACGGTCGAGGTCGCGCAACACCTTACGTAGTTTGTGGTCGGAGATGTCGCGCAGTTCCAGTTCCTCGATCTGCGCTTCACGCTGTTCGTCGGTGAGCGAGTCGATGTCGGTCTGTGTGTCCTTGGTCACGCGATCGCGCTTTCTGAGCGCCTCGAACCCGGAGGCCATGGCGCGCGAGATAACAAGGAAACCGGTATGGCCGATCATCTGGTGGTCGGGGCGTACGGCGAGGCCTTGGGCCTTCCATGTGCGTTCGAACGATTCCTGGATCTGCGGCTCGGTCCAGCAGCCGGCCGCGCGCAGGGCTTCGGCCATGCGGCTCATCTGCGTGGTGGTAGTTACGTAACTGACCAACACGCCGCCGGGGGCAATCACGCGGTATGCCTGCTCGAGCCTGTTCCACGGGTCGAGCATGTCGAGCATGATGCGGTCGAACCAGTGTTCGGGCAGTTCGGCGGCAACGGAATCGAAGTCGCCGGTTTTGAGATCCCACCAGCTGGGGGCCTCGCCGTAATACAGCGTGGCGTTGGCCTGAGCCACTTTGGCGAATTCGGGGCGCAGCTCGATCGTGGTCAGATGGCCGCGCTCGCCCACGGCGTCCAGCAGGTTCACGCTCATCGCGCCCGAGCCGGCACCGGACTCAAGCACGCGCATGCCGGAGCGGATGTCGCCGAGCTGAATAACTTGGGCGATGTCTTCGGATACATGATCTGCGCGCCGCGCGGCATCGAAAGCACATAATCGGCCAGTCGCGGGCGCATCACCGCATACTCCCAGCCGCCGATGGCGCGCGAGGACTTCCACGGCTTGTTCTTGTCTTTCTCGGGGTAGACCTGATTGACCTGTGCCTCGCGCTTGGCATGCACGGTGAGGATTACGGTGCCTTCGGTCTTGCCAATCACATCGTCATGCAGAATCAGGCCATGCTCGGTCTGCGTGGAGCCGCCGGCCACAAGCTGATCGGTGATCTTCTTGCCCTTGCGGTCGGTGAACTGCACTTTCTCGCCTGCGGTGAGAGGCCCGCGCCTCGGCTCCATAACTTGCTCCTTGCGTGCTCGGTGGGTCAATCGCTACAAGTCTAATGCATGTAAGCTCGCTGGTGAGGTGATGACGATGCGAATGCAGATGACAAGCCAGATCGATGCCGGCGGCAATGACCCCATTTTCCTGATGTTCCACGGTTACGGCAACGACGAAAGCGAGATGATGCGGATTCTCGACGCCGTATATGCGCCGACGCGAGCCGATGCGGCCCCGGCCGCAATTGCCGCCGTACCCAGCTATATCTCGTTCCGCGCCACCTACGCGAGGCCCTATATGGGCGGCAATTACTGGTATCCGACGGCTGCGGCGTGGACGAGCGCCAACGCGAATGCGCGGCGGTCGGGGATGCGGTGGCTTCACTGCTGGATGCTCGGCATTCGCCCATCGCAGGAAGATATTGATCGGTTTCTCCCAAGGCGGTTATCTGTCGTATCGTCTGGTCAAGGTGCATCCGACGTTGTTCGATGCCGCGATCCTGCTCAGTCCTTCGTTCATGGGCGAGGAACAGGCGGCGCTTGACTCCCCTACCCGATTCTTCCTGGCGTATGGCGCGCAGGACCGCACGATTCCGCTGCCCGACCAGCAAACGGCCCATCAGGTCCTTGAACGGGCCGGACATCTGACCTATCGCGAGTATTCCGGCATGGCCCATGCCATCTGTGATGAGGAAATCGCCGATATCCGGGATTTCCTACGTACCATATGATGCCGGAATAGCTTCAATATGGAATATCTCCGTTCAAAGAGGTACATTCGACCTTTTGCGGAATGATATCTCCGTTCAAAGAGGTACCGGTCCAAGTAGAAGCGGCTCAACAATGGCGGAATGGCGTTGGCCGCGCCCATTCATCGCGCGATGGTTCTGCGATCAGCTCAATTCCCCTGCCGGCTGATGCCGCCCTTATGACCGGTGGCCTTGAATGGCGTGGCGCGTGCCGTCACCTTCGGCCCCGGCAGATTCGTACTGGTATTGGATCGACCGCGGAGCCCGGCAGCCGGCTGGGACTCGGGGCGTCGACCAGTACCCGTGATGTCGGTATGCCGTTTGCCGTCGTGTGCCTGTTTCCCACCAGCACCGTCAGCCTCGTCAATATCAATGCCCTTGGCACGCAAAGCACGCGCCCACCGCTCATCCATCGTGCGCCTCACACGTCCCATTCGGTTTCCACGTGTACTGCATGTCGTAGGCGCTGGGCGAACGGCGGCAGGTGGTTCAAGGTGATCGGGCCGAATGCGGCGGCGTCAAAAGACATCGTTTGCTCCCTTCGATGGTGTTGGCCAACAGGTTCCAAGGGTCAGGCACAGCGCCTTTCTCAACCCGTTCGCCGTCACGATGCTGGCAGCTTGCGTTCACTGGTTCCCCTGCAATGCGCCTCATTATGGCAACACGAACCGACAGGTGCCGGCTGCGCCTAGGATGGGAAACGATTGCTGCACGCCGAAAAGGGAAGGCGACTGTCATGAGGTATTTCACGACTGGTGGTTGGAAGACCGCCCCGCACTTAACCTGTTCGAAAGTTTGGAGCCGCACGATACGGTTGAGATTGAGGGACTCGGTGGTGCACGCCCGGAGGCACTGAATGTTGGCTTGGATGCTTGGGATTTGATGCCGATGAGTGAAACACGGGTTGTCGAGTGGTTCCACAATCACGATGTCGGCTCGCCCGCGAACGGGACCAGTAAGGCCGATGATTCAGTTCCCTCGCTCGATATGCCGTCGTTCTGATGTGATTCGCGGAATGTTCGTGTCGTTGTTCTCGTCGTGGGTGGATTGACACAGCATTGACTGCCGTTGAGATGTATGCACGCTGAACACGCGCCTCAACGGCAGTGGTCTCGTCATCTCTCGCTCACACCAACGGATTGCCGGCTGCCTGATACAGCGACCACCAGTCACGGCGTTCGAGTTCGATATCGGCACCGGCCGCCATCTGGCGGATGCGCTCCGGTGTCATTGAGCCGAGCAACGGCTGGATACCGGCGGGATGACGCAGAATCCAAGCGACGGCAATGCCGTTGGGCGTGGAACCGTATTTGCCGGCAAGACGGGTCAATTCGGCGTTCAGCTCGGGGAAATGCTCGTTGCCGACGAACGGACCGTATTCCGTGCCGGATTGGAATGGGCACCATGCCTGAATGGTCATATGCTTCAGCCGTGAATAAGGCAGGATGCCGCCGGTGCGATCGGCTGCGGGATCGCTCGCCATATTGAATTGGATTTCAGCGTCGAGCATCTGTGTATGCATCAGGCCGAACTGCAGTTGGTTGATTTCCAATTTCTGACGAAGGCCGCTTTGCAATAGTTCGATCTGCCACGGGCCCATATTGCTGACTCCGAAATGACGCACTTTACCGCTTGATTCCAACGCGTCGAATGCTTCGGCGACCTCGTTCAACTCAAACAGCGTGTCAATACGGTGCAGCAGCACGGCGTCGACGTAATCCGTCTGCAAAGCCTCAAGCTCGTGATCGAGTGCGTCAATCAGATGCTTGGCGCTGAAGTCATATCCGTTGGCGCCGCCATCGTTTTCGCCGAAACTGTAGTCGATGCCGAACTTGGTTTGGATGAAGATGGTGCTGCGGTCGAGTCCTGCGTCCTTCCACGCTTGGCCGAAACGCTTCGAACTGGCGTGCGCGGCATGATCATGGAATCCATAGATGTCCGCCGTGTCGAAATAGTCGATGCCAGAATCATGGGCCACGGCCACGGTACGTGCCGCATCGGCGGCATCCAGCGCGTCCATGCGCATCACACCCAGCGCCACTCGTGACGCAATCATGCCGGATTGTCCGATTTCCTGAGTCTTCATAGTGTCTCATTTCTGTTATCGTGAATCGGCGAACGGGCACTGTCCGCCTCGTTGCCGGGCAGCAATCTCCATTGCCGCGGCTTATGTCACCTTATCGCTTGAAGTGCACTTGAAGGCAACTCGCAGGCAGCAGCGCGCGCTGCCGGGCGCGTCTTCGCGTCTTCATGTCTTCGCTGTGATCGAGACATCGTTGTGCCGTGATCATGCCTATTTCTTGTATGATGACCTCTATAGCAACAGAGCTAGGGGGATTCCATGAACACTACCGATTCATCCAAAGTCAGTGATGCCAACGCCGGCGCAAACAATGTCATCCATATCCCGCACAATCCCACGCTTGCCGGATTGGCCACGCTGACCCGCAACGTGGCGTACAAGACCGGGGCCGATAACCTGGTGATGGATATCATCTCACCACAATCCACCGGCGATGACGATGACCGCCGCTACCCCACCGTGGTATTCGTGCAAGGCAGCGCCTGGACCACGCCGCATCGCGACTACGAGATCCCGCAGCTCTCGGCTTTGGCCCGCGAAGGCTTTGTGGTGGCTACGGTGAATCATCGCGATGCCTCGAGCGACCCCCACGACATGTTCCCCGCATATCTCGAGGACGTCAAAGCAGCCATCCGCTATCTCAGGGCAAACGCACGTCAATGGCACGTGGACCCCGACCGTCTCGGTATCTGGGGCACGTCGTCCGGCGGCAACACGTCGCTGCTGGTGGGGTTGACCGCCGACGATCCGAGGTATGAGGATGGCACCAATGCCGATGAAAGCGATGCGGTGAAGTACGTGGTCAGCTGCTTCCCGCCCACTGACATGCTTGAAGCTGTCGACGCATTCGACGATGAGACCAATCCATTCCGGCTGTATTATTTCGGCCCGTTCGCGGCCGTGGTGGGTGCGACCCATGAGACCGGCATCAATGCCGAGGTCCGTCAGCGTGCGGCTGATATGAGTCCCTACCTGCAGGTGCGGGATGACCAGCAGTATCCGCCGATGCTCCTGTTGCACGGTACCGCCGACACCGTGGTCCCCTACCATCAATCCGTCAAGATGCGCGACCGGCTGGCCGAGCACGGCGTGGACGCGCAGCTGGTGCTAGTCGACGGCGCCGAACATGAGTACGATTTCTGGAGCCAGCAGGTCTTCGACGTGATCTTCGATTTCATTCGTGAGCGGAGCTGAACGTAAGGGCACACGGGCGCGTCCTTGTTATAGGTTGCCGAGTTCTCTTTTAGCCAATTTTGTTGGAGCCCCTATCTGCGTGAACATGCCATGACAGTTCTAGACTGTGTTCTAGGACTGTCAATCGGCAATGTGTATGAAAGCGTGATGTGATGGGTCAGAAGGCGATTGAGGGAGTTGAGGGACTTAATAGGGCCGGCGAAATCAGTGAACTCGGCAGATTTAGCCGTTCGCGGCAGCTGATGTGGGGTCATTCGCTGTATCTGATTTGGTGGTGTATTTTCTTCCGCCCGAATGCGCAGGTCAAAGGCGGCGCGCTGCGCATATTCGGTATTGCGTGCATTCTTGTGGCCGCGGTGGCGGGCATCGTCGGAGTAGTGCTAGAATGTTTTGGCATCAGTAAGTTACTTTAGCACGCGGCCGATTTCCTCTTTGAGTGCATACCGTCTCGGGTACTTTGCCATGATCTCCTTGGCGAGAGCTTGGCTTGGTCGAGTCCGAAAACGTTGCGATATTGCTCGATCCACATGGCAACGAATCGGTATTCGTCGCGATTTCCCTGTTGCAGATCGCGATCCAGCGGCAGCTGCTTTCTGATCAGTCGTTCTGCTTCCGCGCTGTGATTGAGGCTGATGGGCTTGAGCAAATCACGCAGAAGTTCCGGCCGCTGCCCGGCTAAGGTCAAGGCCTCATCGGATAGGCGCTCTTCAGTCATGAGTCGTGCAAGGACTTTCCCACCGAAATCATGCTCATGATAGTTGCGCAGGATGTTCTGAACGCTTTGAGGCCAGCCCGATTTGCCGACCATCGATTTGAGGATGGGAATGCAACGTTCGTCCGCCACTGAATCACTGTGAGCGACGTAGTACTCATATAATTGTTTGATGCCGTTCTCATCGTTCAGTCGTTCATAGCAGGCCTCCAGCATGGTAAGCTCGCCATGCGGCAGTTGAGCGGTGAGCTCCCAATACCCCGCATGCTTTTGCGCGGCATCCCAATCGTAAGTCTGTTCCAAGAAAGCGGCGGCCCAGGCATAATCCCCGTCCAGGAATTTACGTGCGATGACGGCAAATCTGCATTCGGCCACGTCCGTGTTTTTGGACAGTAGCTCATCGGCACTAATTGCGTCGCCGCCGTACAGCAGAAAGTCATGATGGAGTTTTAGCAGATAGTCCTGTGCAGCTCGCCAATCGTAATCGGTCAGGCTCGTTCGATGGCCGTCAATGGAATCCCCCTTCTTGTCATGAAGGAATTGTTGGGCAACATTCAATGTGGACTGCGCATAGGTGCGGCACATGAACGAGGTCGTGCCGATCTCGCGGGGCTGATGCTCCATCTGTTCTATGTCCGCCGTACCTCGTGCGTGAATATCCGCGAATGGGATGACGCATTCCAGCGGCGTGTGCGGCCAAAACAGCATCTCGATCATAGGGGTATCACGTATGAATCCCAACGCTGCAATCAGCATCTGCTGCGCTTGCTCGCCTGTAACGATTGGTGCCGCGGCATACGTATAAGCGAGGATCCGCTCATTGAGGTGTTCGATATATGTCTGTAGCGCACCCTCTTCATCATCGACTTGTCTCGCGAACCACACTGTTTTTCGCAAAGCCGCGCACATGCGTCTCATGGCCAGCGGATAGTCGTTCGATTGTTCTGCTTCCTCGAATACGGCCATCACGCCGTTTATGGCGGCATCTCCCCATTCGAATTTCCAGCCGTAGTCCTTGCCGAGATGTCGCCGCATGGGAGATTCCATGACGCGATCCACGGCGCTTTCGGGCATCAATGGTTCCATGCCGCTCGCGATTGCCGGATTCGCAGTCATGATGGCATTGATTTCGTCCTGATTCCAAATCAGATAGAAATGCTGAGCGGGCGTCCACCGTTCTGATTTGCGCAGTCCCACTCGTTCTCGAATATGTTGCAGCACTCGATTGAACACTTCAGGTTTCGATGCGAGAGGATTTGCTGCTACGGGTATGTCTGGCCGAGAGTCGTCCTGCTTTGCAATCATCGCATCGTATGTCACGTTCTGCTGATGATTACCGCCGTGTTTGTAATCACGCAACGTCAAGAGCACCGCACCAATATGCTTGCAGTATCCGTCATAGTCGTAGGGGCAGGTGCAGGATGCGAACACGATATCGTTGCCACGAAGTCGAATATCGACATCGTAGAGTTCAGAACCGTGCACTTCGGCGTGGAATAGTCCGGCCGACACTTCCTCTAACCCACCGATCCTATGCTCGTCCACGTAATCATATGCTCGCTCCAGGCTGCGGGAGGTCATCTCCTCTTCGAACTCGTCGAAATGAGCAGTCATGACGGGCCTCCTAATGATTGGTCATACATTACGGTGTGGGACGTAGTAGCCTAATGCAGTTCGGCTATCATCTGTTCAGCATCACCCATGCAACATCATGTCACGGTGCTTGTGCCAACGGAACAGACGCTCACGATGGCGGTTCAGCGTGAAACGATCCCACATCTGGTCCTCGGCCCACTCAACCATGCCATCATGTTCTTCATCTTCGGGATTGCCCAAGGTATCAAGGAACCGCTCGAACCCATACACCCCGCCGACATCCTCCGGAGGCGCATCCCCAGCCCCATCCCAAAGCTGAGGATCCGCAACGTGCACGCTGCGTAGGTACGCAGCAGCTTAATATCATGGATCCAATCGTCACCATAATCGTAGTAATAGCGAGCGGTACGCACCTTGGGAAACACGTCGCCCAGCTCGGTTTCCGAAGCAACGCGAACTTCCGGCAACGGCTCCACCGGCATATATTGTTCGTATTTCGCCTCATGGTATGAGGGCTCTTCTCCCCACAATTCTTCCACTTGCACCTGCTTCCCATCCGGGAATGTGGCGCAGAAGCAGAACAGATGCTCGCCGTACCACATAAAGCATTCCTGCAATACCGCATGCAAATCGAAGAACGTCAATGATGCCGGCACCAGAATCTCCCTCCAGCATTCGTGCCCGTCAAGGCGCAAAGTGACTCGGAAACGAAATGCCGTGTTGCCATTGCCTGCCATGAAGACTCCCTTATCAACGATGAAGTTATTATCACCGTAACAGAGTCCAGGGCAAACCACTGCATTACGAATCTGATTCGCGCCCTCAGAAAAGGCCGAATCATCTGTTCAATCTCCGTGTCCTGCGGGAAAGACTCTAACAATAACCGGTACTGTTCATCATCAGCAAGTCCAATATGCCATGTGACCAGGTGCGGGACACTCATGTGATCAGTCGCTATGGTGGGGAGATGCGACTTTGGTTCGTACCGTCGAGCAGACGCGAATGGGGATAGCCGCGCCGCTCGTGTCCAATATCGGCTGGGGCGTGCTGCCGCTGTACTGGCGCACGCTGTCCAGTATGAATGCCATCAGCGTGCTCGCGTATCGTTTGGTCGCCACGTTGGCGGCCGTGGTCGCGCTGTTGGTGGCGTTCTCCGGCCTGCCACCGCGATTCCGCTGGCCACGTTCTCCTACGGCGTGCAGCACAGCCATTACCTGACCGTGAGTTTCATCCAATATCTCAACCCTCTGATCCAGTTCTGTGTGGCCGTGCTCCTGCTGCACGAGCCGATGCGCGCGCAGGGCTATGCGGCGTTCATGGTGATTTGGGTCGCGATCGCGGTGTATTCGTTCGGCGCGATTCGGGCGTATAGGGAACGGCTGAAGCCCTATGCTCGTTAAGCGCTTCCTCAACTCCCCTCCCCGAGGGGAGCTGTCGCCGTAGGCGACTGAGGGGAGGTCGACACGGCAAACAGCAGAAACCTCGCTCCCGACCAAAGCCACAAACACCACTCACGAAGCAAGCTTGTACAAGTTCTCCTTAAATTCCCGCTCACTCCACTTAATGGGATACGCATTGTACTTTTCCAAAGCGGTTATTAGCTGATTGTCAATGCGCCGATCCGAATCATTGAGGAAAACAACAACCAGTTCACTTGGTGTCTTTCGTGCCGCCTGCGTATCCTCCCATGAAAATAAGGTACTGGAAATGAGTCGCTGGGAAGGCCGCGTAATAGATGTGCAGAATCGTTCCGGCTGTTTACTCGTGAACGGCAACACAAAGTCATACGGGCACAGCAAACCAGACTTGCCACGGAATTGAACGTCTTCCACATACCGTATGTTGTTCGCATTAAAGAACATACGAATGTCATCTGCAAAATACGTCTGCACATGGGATTGGCCAGCATAGACATATCACCAACTTTGATGATAGCTTGCAGGAACCGATTCTTGGCATCAGCAAAATCAGCAGTATCGCTCGTCAGAGTAAGCTCGTCGCCGTTACGTTCAATACCAAACTGATTCAGAATATCTTTGAGCACTGCCAAACGTGATTCCGTCACAGTCATCCCATGCGACTTGTGGCACAGTCATCAGAGAACGTTACGCTGTTCTTCCCGGGCTTCACATAGAACTGCGTATAGTCGTTGTCTTCATCCAGAAGCGGAACATTAACTTCATACCACTCATCCAGTTGCGTATAAGTCGTGTTATCAGACAGCCATTTTCCGTAGCTTCGAATTAATGAGTCAAAATCAGAACTCGTCATACTTTCTTCTCGTCGTAAACACCACGATTCATTTGACTACAAACTTATCTGATGCAATTGGAATTGCTTCTCGCCTTTATTCAGGGTGATGGACTTCGGAGACAAAGCTTCCTTCAGCAGTTCCAGCATACGACGAGCTTCAGCATCTGTAAGTACAGCCATTGACGCCTCTTCCCCGAATGCGATTACCCAGTGGAAACAAGACTACATCAGACCAGTATGCACCGCCAAGCGGCGAGTAACACTCCACCCGCTACAATCAGCAGTATGGTTGTTCCGCAAAAGCCAGCGTTGGCTCAATTCGAAGTCATGTTCGAAGGCACGCCGCTGATTCTCGAACGCGCCACCGATTACTGGGAATCAGGCCGAGTGAGTTCGGTGCAGGAGATTGCGCCGCAGCTGTATCACTCGCGGGTGGCCGGCAGCGACGATGACTATTACGACGTTGACATCCGCCTCAGCAAAGACGCTCACGGCGAGAACACCAATGAAGCAAACACTGATGACCAAGCCACTACCAGCAGTAACACCGACCACGAATCCACAATCGACGACAATTCGATTCGCATACAATCCGCCGCGTGCACCTGCCCGTATCAGAGAACACCATATTGCAAGCATATAGGTGCCGTGCTTTACGAACTGCGCAAACAGCTCATTGGCGCGCACGGCAATCACCACAATGATGACACCGCCAACGCTCACGATGGCGTCATCGTACTCCCCCGCACCGTGCTGGATCCCATCCAGCAACACCTCGACGCGCGCGCAGAGCAAGGCAAAGGCCATCTGCTGTTCCTGTGGTCCGCCCAGCTGCGCAAAGCCGCAAAGACTTTCCGCGCCCAGCCAGACGAAGAACGACCGCTAATCCCGCTGATCGACGCACAAACCATGCTCTCCGACACAATCCGCCGATGCCATGAACGTTTCATTATTCATATCAGTAAGCACAGCGATGCGTACAGCAAATCCTGTGACTACACAGAATTCATCAAAACCGTGCAGGCTATCGCGGGCAATGCCCTGCAATCCAGTGATTACGCGAGCGCATGCGGCAACCTGCGACTGTGCATACACGAAGTCCACGCGCTTCTGCTCTCGTCCGAGAACGACGATGGCTCCGAACCTTTGCTCACGATTATGGATGATCTGGCGATGCGCGTGCGATGCTATATGGAGAATGTGGCGGAATTCACCGACTCCCCTACCGCCGGCAAGGCATTGAACACCATTGCGCAGGCCGCGAACGACAAAGACATGCGGCAATACGAACCATTGAACAGTATGTTGCTGATTTCCAGCGCGCTCGCTTTCGCCCAATATGACGACAAACGCATGTGGGCCTATGACGTGATCGACAACGCGATAACGCGTAATCTGGAATACTCGTTCAACGAAGAGAGCGAAGAAAGCGACGAGGACGACGAGGATGAGGATAACGAGGACACGAGCGAAGTAGACGACGAAACCGACTTCATTTCGGATGAATCGTTGCACGTATTGCAACTGTTCACGCTAATGAACGCCTACGATCTGTATGTTCTGTCCGACGATGACGCTGGACGCGAGCAGCTTCTGAGCGAATACTCGGAGTCAATGGCCCTCACACTGATGAACGCTGCGAACATGATTCATGAAGGGCACTTGCGTTCCGCATACATGCTCGCACAAGGTTTCCTTCTGTCGAGCCGGGATATGGAAGATGTCGATATCGATGCCCGGCATAACGGTCTGCTGCCGGACCTGCTGCCCCATGGATGGCATACCATCATGGAAGCTGCGCCGAGGGACTCAATGACGTTGGCCTGCTCGCCAACGTGTATCGGTACTACATTCTTTCCTGCAACGACAGATCCGATACCCATTACGTGAGTAAACTACGCAATCTGTTACGCATCTACGGCGGTCTTAGCGCAGACGAATGGCATGACGTGGCTGATGGGCTGGCCAGAGATTGTGCCCGGAACATCATCGACCGCATCAAGTACCAGCCGGAAATGACCACCAAAGGCGGCACGCAGCGTCACAGCGGCTGGCGCAATCCCGCTTATGAGAAGCTCATCGTGGACGAACGGCTTTCGGATGCGGCCCTAACCTATTGCGTTATGGTCGATTACCTGCTTGCAATTCCTTTTTTCGGACTTGGCGAGCGATCCTCCATATCCGCATAACTTTGGCCGCCCCTCGGTCCACATGCAGATGACACACTATCTCCGCTCGCTACAGCCCCGGCAGGTCGAGTCTCCTGATAGCCTGCACGGTGGGTATCATTATTCCTTCCTCTCCTGAGCCTCGGCAAGCGGCAACCAGCCTAAATCCAATTCGAATTGCGACTTGGAAGAATATACAGACATGCGAGCCTATGCTTTCCCCCGATAATCATATCGGAAACCAGGAAAAACCAGCCTACACTGACGGAAAAAATACTGTCGAGCCCATCGAACAGACATTGAGGCAGAACGCACAGGACGACTGCATAAGAGATGGCAAAGACTCTACCGTCACACAGACCCACATCATCGCCAGCAACCGCAAACGCTCTACATGACACGGCACACGATAACACCGCACCACGCCTGTGCGTACGTGTGTTCAAACATTGCCATGCATGCTACGAACATCAGCATAGCCGCTCAACACACTTGGTAAGCAAACACAGCGACTTTGACACTTTGACTGTGTTCGTTGTCCTGATGATGCAGCGAGAAATGATTTAGAAGCTTCTGGACATAATAAGCGGTCTCCAGTCGCTTCCTGTCTTACCTCCCTTTTTTCCGGAAGAACAAACACGGTCATGAACATCGAACAGCTTGATGGATAGATGCACAAGAAGTAAAATCGACGCCAGACTAGAAAGTAGGTATTAAGCATGACAAAAAAATTAAGTAACAATCAATCGCTGCTGAGGGGATTTATCGAACGAGAGTTTAATAGATCCGACTACACTCGAGTTTCCGATTATTTTGAATTCTTCGCTGCTGATAAAACTCTTAAGGAAGATGAACTCAGCGCTGACGATATCAATCTAGGGCTGATGGGACGCAGTGGGGATGGCGGATGTGATGGCGCCTATCTATTCTGTAATTCGGAATTGGTACATGAGGATGAGATTAAGAGTGTGGCCGACCGTTCACGCGAAGCGCAATTGCGAGTAGTGATTATTCAAGCTAAAAATGAACTTTCATTCAATGAAAATGTAATTATGAAATGGAAGACTCTTGCTTCCAATGTTTTAGATTTTGATAAAGAGCTTTTCAATTTCAGAGATCGATATGATTCGAGGTTAATAGATTTTTTCGCGATGTTTCGCAGACTGCGTCAGGACCTTATGGGTAAAACCGTTTCAATTTCATTTGAATTCGTGTATGTCTCTTTAGGTGAGGAAGTACATCCTAATGTACTCGCCCAGGAAGCCGAACTAAAAGAAGAAATACAGAAGCTTTTTCCTGAAGAGGAAGTCCATGTGCGGCATATAGGCGCTAAGGAACTTATGACCTTAGTGAATTCCGCCCCAACAATGAAGCTGAGTCTTCCTCTGGCGGATATTCCAATTGCATTAGGCGAGCGAAAAGATTATGTCGCTCTCGTAAAGCTAAACACGTATTATAAGTTTATTTCTGACGATAATGGAAATATTCGGAAATCAATTTTTGAATCAAATGTACGTGATTATCAAGGATACAACAATGTGAACAAGGCAATACAACATACATTGTCGGCAAATGATAAAGATGATTTCTGGTGGCTCAACAATGGAGTCACCATTATTGCTTCTGACGCGATTCAAGAAACATCAAAGCGACTATTGATTACTGATCCGGAAATTGTTAATGGACTTCAAACATCTAATGAAATTTTTTCATTTTTTAAGAATAATCCAGATAAATTGGATATGGAATATCGTAATATTCTAGTCAGAGTGATTGTCGCCGAAAGTGAGTCTTCGCGGGATAAAATAATACTTGCAACAAATAGTCAGACTAGTATTCCAGCTGTAGCACTGAGAACCACTGACGCAATTCATCGCAACATAGAAATGTGTCTTAAGTATCATGGTCTATACTATGATCGCCGCAAGAATTACTACCGCAATCAGGGTAAACGTCCTTCTGAAATTGTTAGTGTTGCCTTTTTAGGACAATGCCTTATGTCGATCTTTAAATCCGCTCCCAATACGGCGAGGGCTAGGCCGTCGACATTATTAAACGATGATAATCACTACGAGGCACTATATTCAAATGATATTGGTATACAAGTTTATTGGAGAAGTGCCGAATTAGGCAAAAGGGTAGAACGCTTTATCAAGGGCTCTGATTTGCCAAGAGGAGATCAAAATGATATATTATTTTATGTACTTTATTTTCTTGTTGCTTCAATCTGCCAGAAAACAGATATTACTTTTGCAGATTTCATGAATATTGATTTTTCTGCTATCGAAGATGAGCAGATTCAATCTGCACTGGATCAGGTCTATAATTTATACCGTGATATGGGGGGAAATAGTAAGGTCGCAAAAGGCTCGAAACTTATTCTGAGTATAAGGGAGACAATTAATTCGTGAGACAAAGTTTTTTGGGGTCACATTATCGGAAATTTTAGAGAAGATACGGTATTGAGTATTTGCAACCGAGAACCAACCGAGTATTGGAGTTTAAGGACAAAATATAGGTTCTATTCGCAGATTTCATCAGTGTGTTCGCATATAAGTGCAAGCGGCTCACTCGGCACGTTCTGATGTCAAACTCACCTTCGTCGCCTTGCCTCGAGGTGCCTCATTTGAAAGTGAGCGCGTAATCCGGAGTGGTGCCTCACCGGGGGTGAGCGCGAAATCCTAGTCCTCGTCGGCCTGCCGGGTTTCGTCGTCTTCCGGTTCGACGCCCGCGATCCGGGCGAGCGTCTTGTTCAAGTTGTGTTTCTGCAAATTGGCGTCCACAGTATGGGCACTATTTTTCAGCAGCATAGGCGGCTGGTTTCCAGCAGAAACTGCGTCGTCGGGTCCGCCGCCTTTTTCTTGGTTATCTGGTCATGAGGCGTGCTCGCTGCGGTAGGAGCCTCCTCAATCTGAT
>ENA-OQIW01000132-OQIW01000132.1-human-gut-metagenome-genome-assembly--contig:-NODE-132-length-16614-cov-1.216838_pt1 | contig 16614 bp, 24 predicted proteins | sample MGYA00242586_ERZ504751 | MGnify/ENA primary metagenome ERZ504751 (study PRJEB26092, sample SAMD00036349) | human gut metagenome | host: Homo sapiens | study: EMG produced TPA metagenomics assembly of...
GCAGAAGTTACGCCGCAGCACCTCATCTTTACCGATGAAGCCCTGCGCACCTTTGAAACGCGCTACAAAATGAATCCGCCGATCCGCTCGGACATCCACCGCGATGCCTGCGTCGAAGGGCTTAAAGACGGCACCATCGATGCTGTCGTTACCGACCATGCACCCCATGAATGGGAAGAAAAAGACCAGGAATTCAATTTGGCACCCAGCGGCTTCGTCGGCCTTGAAACGAGTGTCGGCGCTATGCTGACCCATTTGTATCATACGGGCATCATCGACCTCATGAGCCTGGTCAATGTCATGTCGACGGCTCAGGCCAAGATCCTCAATCTGGATGCCGGCGTCATTGCACCGGGGAAAGATGCCGATTTAACGTTCCTTGATCTCGATAAAGAATGGACCGTCGATTCCTCGAAATTCTATTCCAAGGGAAAGTCGACTCCTTTTGATGAAATGATCTTCAAAGGGAAGGCGGCAGCGACCATCGTCAATGGTAAATTTGTGATGAAAAACGGGGAGGTTTTATAATGAAAGGTGTCCTCATATTAGAGAACGGACAGAAATTTTACGGCAATATGCTGATGGACGAACCGGCCGTCGGCGAAGTTGTCTTCAATACAGGCATGACAGGCTATCAGGAAACCTTTACGGACCCGTCCTATGCCGGTCAGATCATTACCCTGACCTATCCGATTATCGGCAATTACGGTTTGTTCCATGAAATCGAACAGGCTGACCGCCCTTATGCTGCCGGCTTCATCGTCAGCGAACTCTGCGAAGAACCGAGCAACTGGCAGAATGAAGGTCAGCTGTCTACCTTTATTATGACACACCACATCCCCTGCCTCTACGGCGTCGATACCCGTGCCATTACCCGGGCTATCCGCAGCCAGGGGGTCATGAAAGGCGTTATCGTACCGGAAACGATGGAAGAAAGCGCTATTAAAGAACTCTTTGATACGCCCCTTGAAACGCAGCTCGTAAAAAAAAGTTTCGACGCGGGACATCAAGCACATGGGCGACGGCCGCTACCATGTAGCCGTCATGGATTACGGCGCCAAGGGCAATATCCTTCGTGAATTGGTCAATAACGACTGCCGCCTGACAATCTTCCCGGCAACGACCAAGGCCGAAGACGTACTGGCCATCAATCCCGACGGCATCTTCCTCAGCAACGGCCCTGGCGACCCTAAAGATATTCCCGATATCATCGATAACGTTAAACAGCTCATGGGCAAGAAACCGATTTTCGGCATCTGCCTGGGCCTGCAGCTCATCGGCCTGGCCCTTGGCGGCAAGAGCCGTAAATTGACCTTCGGCCACCGCGGTTCCAACCATCCGGTCAAAGATATCCGCACGGGCCGCGTCTACATCACGTCTCAGAACCACGGCTACATCATCGATGAAGATTCCCTTCCGAAGGATGAAGTCGTCATTACCCACCGCAACTCCATGACAACACCCTTGAAGGTTTTGAAGTTCCGTCCCGCAATATCATGTGCGTCCAGTACCATCCGGAAGCCTCGCCGGGACCGACGGACAATCTGTATCTGTTTACACAATTCGTCAAGATGATGGAGGAAAAATAACATGGTAGAAGGATTGAAGAAAGTACTCGTTATCGGTTCCGGCCCTATTATCATCGGGCAGGCCGCCGAATTTGACTATGCCGGTACCCAGGCCTGCCGGGCCTTGAAAGAAGAAGGATTGGAAGTCGTCCTCATCAACAGCAACCCGGCGACGATCATGACCGACGAAGACATTGCCGACCGCGTCTATGTCGAACCGATTTCCCTCGACTACGTTACGGAAGTCATCGAAAAAGAACGGCCCGACGGCCTCTTGGCCACCCTCGGCGGTCAGGTCGGCCTCAACATGGCTGTCCAGTTGGCCAATGCCGGCGTTCTCGAAAAATACAATGTCCAGCTCCTCGGTACGCGCCTGTCGGCTATCGAAGAAGCGGAAGACCGTGAATTATTCAAAAAGGCCATGAACGATATCAACCAGCCGGTACCGGAAAGTGATATCTTTGAAGACGTTCCCTCGGCCATTGAATTTGCCGATAAAATCGGCTACCCGATCATCGTCCGTCCGGCCTTTACCCTCGGCGGTACCGGCGGCGGCATCGCCCACGACGAAGATGAACTGTTCATGATGCTACCCGCGGTATCAAGCTCAGCCCGATCAATCAGATCCTCGTCGAACGCTCTGTTGCCGGCTGGAAAGAAATCGAATACGAAGTCATGCGCGATAAGGCCGATAACTGCATCATCGTCTGCAACATAGGAAACGTCGACCCGTCCGGCATCCATACGGGCGATCCATCGTCGTCGCTCCCAGCCAGACCCTGAATGACCTGCAGTATCAGATGCTGCGCACGGCATCCCTCGATATCATCCGCCGCTTGAAAATCGAAGGCGGCTGCAACGTCCAGTATGCCCTCGACCCGAACAGCAACCAGTACTACGTCATCGAAGTCAATCCTCGTGTCAGCCGTTCGTCGGCCCTGGCTTCGAAAGCGACGGGCTATCCCATCGCCAAAGTTGCCGCCAAAGTGGCCACCGGTCTTACGTTGGACCAGATTACTAATGCCGTTACGGGCAAGACGACGGCCTGCTTCGAACCGACCCTCGACTACTGCGTCGTCAAGTTTCCGCGCTGGCCTTTCGAAAAATTCGCCTTGGCCGATAAATCCCTGGGCACCCAGATGAAGGCGACGGGCGAAGTCATGTCCCTCGACCGCTGCTTTGAAGGGGCCCTGCTCAAAGCCGTTCGCTCCCTGGAAATCGGTGTCAACTACATTTCCATGAAGAAGCTTGAAAGCAAGTCCCTCATCGATATCGTCGAACTCCTGCAGAAGCAGGATGATGAACGACTGTTCGTCGTCGCTCAGGCCCTGCGCCTCGGCATCAGCGAAGAAAAGATTCACTACATCACCGGTTACGACCTGTGGTTCCTCCATAAAATCAAAAACATCATCGACGTCGAATTCGACCTGCAGCGCAACAATCTGACCATCGATAACGTTCGCTTGGCCAAACGCTACAGCATGCCCGACGCCTCATCGCCGAATTTACCAAAAAGACGGAAGAAGAAGTCCGTCAGTTCCGCGTCGACCACGGCATTATGCCGACCTTCAAGATGGTCGATACCTGCGCGGCTGAATTTGAAGCGGCTACGCCGTACTACTATTCCTGCTATGCGACGGAAGACGAAGTCAAACCGCTCGGCAAGAAGAGCGTCATCGTCCTCGGGTCCGGTCCGATCCGCATCGGCCAGGGAATCGAATTTGACTACTGCTCCGTCCATTCTGCCTGGCCTGCGCAAGGCCGGCATGAACAGCATCATCATCAACCAACAAGCCCGGAAACGGTCAGCACCGACTTCGATACGTCGGACAGCCTGTACTTTGAACCGCTCATGGTCGAAGACGTCATGGCTGTCGTCGAAAAGGAAAAGCCCGTCGGCGTCATCTGCCAGTTCGGCGGTCAGACGGCCATCAACCTGGCGGCTCCCTTGGCTAAGCGCGGCGTCACCGTCCTCGGCACTTCGGTCGACGGCATGGACCGGGCAGAAGACCGGGAACGTTTCGATGAAGTCCTGGCCAAATTGAACATTCCTCGTCCCGACGGCCGCATTGCTACCAGCGATAAAGAAGCCATGAAGGTCGCGTCCGAATTGGAATTCCCGCTCATCGTCCGCCCGTCGTACGTCCTCGGCGGCCGAGCTATGGAAATCGTTTACAATGAAAAAGAATTGGAACGCTATCTCCGTGAAGCCGTCATCGCTTCGCCGGATCATCCGATCCTCATCGACGAATACATGGTAGGCCGTGAAGTCGAAGTCGACGCCGTCGCCGACGGAACCGACGTCTACATCCCGGGCATCATGGAACAGGTAGAACGGGCCGGCGTCCATTCCGGTGACTCCATTGCCGTCTACCCGCCGCAGCACCTCGACGATGACATGATCGCTCAGATCGTCGACTATACGACCCGCATCTCCCTGGAACTCCAGGTCAAAGGCTCGGTCAACATCCAGTTCGTCGTATCTCGCGGCAAATTGTACATCATCGAAGTCAATCCGCGTTCGAGCCGTACCGTTCCTTTCCTCAGTAAAGTAACGCACTTCCCGATCGTCGAAATCGCAACCCGCATCGCCCTCGGCGAAACCTTGAAGGATATGGGGATTCACAGCGGCCTCATGCCGGCGAAGAAACACGTTGCCGCTAAGGCTCCGGTCTTCTCCTTCAGCAAGATTGGCCTCGCTGAAATCGCCCTCGGCCCGGAAATGAAATCGACCGGCGAAGTCATGGGTATCGGCCATTCCTACTCGGAAGCCCTGTATAAGGCCGTCAACGGCGCTAAGATGAAGATCCCTGCCGGCGGTACGATCTTGGTTACCGTCGCCGACCGCGATAAAGCCGAAGCCCTCCATCTGGCCGAAGGCTTTAAGGAACTGGGCTACCACATCATCGCCACCGAAGGCACCGGCTCCTACTTCAACGATCACGGCATGCCCGTCGACATCGTCCGCAAGATCCATGAAGCGGTCAGAACATCGCCACCATGATCCGCAACGGTAAAATCGACTTGGTCCTCAATACCCTGACCTATGGCAAACATCCGGAACGTGACGGCTTTAATCTCCGCCGCATGGCTGTTGAATTAGCCGTTCCCTGCCTGACCTCTCTGGACACGGCTCGCGAAGTCCTGCGCGTCTTTGCCAATAAGGGCAAGAACGACGGCTATCATCACGTCGCAGCCCTTCAGGATTACGATATGGAATAAGGTTACAGGCCTTGAATCGGTCTGCTAATACAGAAGTCTCTCACAATCGTGGGAGGCTTCTTTTTATGCCCGCAGTTTTGATATGGACCGGCAAGGTGGGATCGGGTTTTGTAAGGAGAAATTATGCTATAATAAACATAATTACAGAAAGGATGATGATCATGAAATTAAAGCACAGCTTACTTGCGGTGACCTTTGGCGCCGCCTTGACCTTTGGCAGCATCTTTGGCGCCCAGGCCTTCTTCAACAGTCCCTTGGCAGCCAACAGTAATTACCGGCCCATCAACTTCGGCATGGGCTACGAAATGTACGTCGACCTCAGTTCCTTAGAAACCATTAAAGATAACGGCCAGGGCTGGATCTTTAAGGTCAATGTCTTCCGCTCGCCGGAAGATTCGGGACGCATCGAAGGGACGTATACCCTGACCTATAAGATTTTCCGCGGACAGGCCTGGATATACAATGACTCGACCAATACCTGGCTGGAAATCCCCATGCGGAAGAAAGAACTGAAGCATAAGGATATTGCCGACTTCGTCACGGTCAACCTCTGTTACCGCCAGAAGACGGGTCAGTATTTAAACGATGACTACGGCTATGTTCAGGGGATGGAACGCTATTACAAGGGGGAGTCGTAACGGATGCGGCCGTTCATGTTCCGGCGCCGCTGAAAACCGGTGACTACATCGGCATCGCGGCACCGGCAACGCATGACGAGGGGCAGGATATTTCAAAGGCGGTGGCACGTCTGAAGCAGGCCGGTTACCGGGTAAAAGTCATGCCGACGACGTCCGGGTCCTACGGCTTCTTTTCCGGAACCGATGAGGCGCGGGCCAATGATGTGAACGCCTTATTCCATGACGATGACGTAAAGGCCATGGTCTGCCTTAATGGCGGTTACGGCTCGGCACGCATCCTCGATAAACTCGATTATGACTATATCGCAGCCCATCCCAAATGGGTCGTCGGCTTTAGCGATATTACGGCCCTTCAGGTGGCCTTGTGGGAAAAGAGCCATCTGGTTACGGCCAACGGCCCGTTGATGGTTACTTTAGGGGATGCGAATGATTATACAGCCAATCAATTTTTTAACGGTCTGACCCGGTCTGACTGGCACGGTAACTTGGCCTTGCCGGCTGGACGCAAATTGAAAACGATCGTTTCCGGGACGCAAAAGGCCCCATCGTAGGTGGTAACTTGACCCTCATTGCCTCTCTCGTCGGTACACCCTATGCTCTCGACGGCACAGGGTGTATTTTGGTGCTCGAAGATACGGGAGAAAGCTCGTACCGTATCGACCGCATGATGAATCAGCTCTGGCAGAGCGGCCTCTTATCGCGGGTTTCTGCCATTGTTTATGGCGATTTTACGGCTTCTTCTCACGACGAAGGTGACTTTACGACGGATGAGGTATTGGATTATTATGCTCACTTGGCTCAGGTACCGGCCATCAAGGGCCTTCCCGTTGGCCATACGTCTAATAAGGCCTTTATTCCGTACGGTATCACGGTTTATCTTAATGCTAGTGGGCCGGAAGCGTCCTTGTCTTTTCAGGAATGATAAGTTTTGACGAAAAGGTATAATGATAATTATGTAAAAACAATGCATATTTTATTGACAAAACATTTTAATTCAACTATAATGAATTAAAATTCAATAAAACATCAAGGTATAAGCTATTTAGAGGTATAAATTGTGTTTCTGGGAGTGATGCATTGTGAAGACGAAAGTATTTATAGATGGACATGAGGGGACGACAGGCCTTCGGATTCATGAACGCCTGAGCCAGCGTCAGGATATCGAATTGATTCCCATCGCTGACGAACACCGCAAGGACCCCGATGCCATCCGCGCCTGCCTCAAAGCCGCCGACATCGCCTTCCTTTGCCTTCCCGACGATGCGGCTGCTGAAGCCGTCAAATTGGCAGAAGCTGCAACGTCCGACTCATCGATACGTCGACGGGCCGGCGGGTAGCACCGGGCTGGACCTACGGCTTCCCTGAATTGTCGAAGGCGCAGGAAAAAGCCATCGCCCACAGCGATTTCGTCGGCAATCCCGGCTGCCATGCCAGCGGCGCCATTTCGATTTTGCAGCCCTTGACGGCAGCGGGATTGGTCCCGGCCGATTATCCGGTGACGGCCTTTTCCCTGACCGGGTACAGCGGCGGCGGTAAGAAGATGATCGCCCAATATGAAGGCCATAAGAGCGCTGACCTTTTGGCACCGCGTCAATACGGCTGAGCCAGCAGCATAAGCATTTAAAAGAAGTCGTTTCCATCTGTCATTTGGCACAGGAACCGGTCTTTACGCCATCGTCGATGACTATTACAGCGGCATGGAAGTGATGATTCCTTTCTTCAGCCAGCTGTTGACTAAAAAGGTTACGGCAAAAGACGTGTGGAATATCTTAGCCGAGCATTATGAAGGCTGCCCCTTCATCCACGTCCTCGACTTTGGGGTCGACAAGGGCGGTTTCATCAGTGCCAATGACATGAGCGACTACGATGACATGGAAATCGTCGTGACCGGCAATGACCAGCGCATCATGGTCACGTCTTTATTCGATAACCTGGGAAAGGGCGCTTCCGGTGCGGCCATTCAGAACATGAACCTCATGATGGGCATCGATGCAACGACAGGATTACAGTTAAAACATTAGAAAGGTGGAGTCAGTATGAGTCAGGTTTATGATAACTTTGGCGTACCGCAAGGATTTCAGGCTGCCGGTACGTACAGCGGATTATGCAGCAGCCGTGTGAAATTAGATGTCGCATGATCGTAAGCGACGAGACTGCTCCATCGTAACCGATACGCAGCAGGGGATGACGGCCCGGTCCGGAAAGGTCCTGGTACTGCACAATGGAATGGCGCTTCCAGAAGGCCTGAGGGGGCGCGAAATTTCAGAGGAAGTCTGTCAGGCCGTCGGTACCTGTATCGAAGAAGCTCCGGCTTCGGTAGCCCTCGTCGCCAGCGGTGCCAAGGGCCAGTATTTCCGGCCATCCCTCTTGATCCATAGTCTGAAAATCTGACGGCCGGCCTCGATACGGATAGTCAGCCTGTCGAAGCCGTTATCGACAATGGCGGTGACGTGTCGGCCCAGACCGTTCTTCTGGCAGATAACGGCGGGGCCTTAAGCGGCATTGCCGCTGACGGGACGGCGGACAGCGACGGCTTATGCGTCATCATGACCGACGCCGAAGCCGACGGCGCTATGATTGAAACGGCACTGGCTCAGGTCAAGGCTGATATGGATACGGAGAATTTTACCTTCATCGTCATGGCCAATGGGGGAGCCGGCAGTCAGCCGGTCGGCCAGGATGACTTTTCCGAAGGAATCGAAGCATTACTGGTAAAATTAGGCTTTCAACATGCTTTGAAAGCGTGCAGTTAACTAGGGGGAAGACAATATATGTTCAAAAGAAGTGATCTCGTTTCAGAGGATGTAAAAGCCGTGACCAATGCCCAAAAGGCGCAGATTTTGATGAATGCCCTGCCATACATCAAAAAATACAACGGAAAAATCGTCGTCGTCAAATACGGCGGCAATGCCATGATCAATGAAGACTTGAAGCGGTCGGTCATGGGCGATATCGTCTTATTGAACCTCATCGGCGTCAAAGTCGTCCTGGTCCACGGCGGCGGTCCGCATATTAAATCGGCGCTGGATCAATTGGGCATCGAATCGAAGTTTATCAATGGCCTGCGGGTGACCGACGAAGCGACGATGAAGGTCGTCCAAATGGTCCTGGCCGGCCAGGTCAATAAGGATCTGGTTAATCTCATCGGCTCCATCGGCGGCAAGGCCATCGGCCTCTGCGGCATCGACGACCAGATGATCAAGGTCCGCAAACAGAGCGACGAACTGGGCTATGTCGGACGCATTACCGACGTCGACGTATCCATCATTCAGGATAACCTCGATAAAGGTTATATCCCGGTCATCTCGACGATCGGGACCGATACCAATGGCCAGGCTTACAATATCAATGCCGATACGGCTGCGGCTCAGATTGCCGGCGCCTAAATGCCGAATGTATGCGTCCATGACCAATATCGACGGCGTATTAAAAGATCCGTCCGATCCCGATTCACTGTTGACGGAAATTACCCTTGAACAGTCTCGTCAGTTAGAGCAGGACGGCATCATTGCCGGCGGCATGATTCCCAAAGTACAGTGCTGTACCGATGCCATCAAAGCCGGTGTCAAGCGGGTGTTTATCATCAACGGCACCGTACCTCACGCCATTCTCATTGAAATGCTGACCGAAGAAGCTTGGGAACGATGTTCGTCGGCCACTATTCGTTAGGGAAGTAAGGCTGTTCTTTTGGTACACTGGATTGTCGACCCGGATTAGGGCAAAAAGGAGATACAGAACATGGCAGAAGATTATAAAACTCTGGATAAACAATATATCGTCAACGTCTACAATCGGATCGGTGCCGTCCTAGACCACGGCAAGGGAGCCACCTTATACGACGTAGAGGGGAAAAAGTATATCGACCTCAGTGCCGGCATTGCCGTCAATATCTTTGGCGTCTGTGACGACGAATGGATTCAGGCCGTCGAAACGACGCTCATCAAATTAGACCACATTTCGAACGTCTTTTACACGGAACCGCAGACCGTCTTGGCCGAAAAATTGTGCCAAAAGACGGGGATGAAGAAGGTGTTCTTCTCGAATTCCGGTGCCGAAGCCAATGAATGTGCCATTAAGACGGCCCGGAAATATTCTCACGATAAATATGGCGACGGCCGCCATACGATCATCACCTTGAAAAATAGTTTCCATGGCCGGACCTTAGCGACCCTGACGGCCTGCGGCCAGGACTCTCTCCATCAGGACTTTGGTCCCTTCGTCGACGGTTTCGTTTACGCCGAAGCCGATAATTTTGACGACGTCAAACACTTATGCGAAACGAATAAGGTCTGCGCCATCATGATGGAAATGGTACAAGGCGAAGGCGGCGTCCATCCCCTCGATAAGGATTTTGTCAAACAGGTGGAAGCTTACGCCAAGGCTCACGACATCCTGATCGTCGTCGATGAAGTCCAGACCGGCAACGGCCGTACGGGATACCTCTATGCCTATATGGCTACGGTATCGAACCGGATATCGTCTCGACGGCTAAAGCCATCGGCGGCGGCCTGCCCTTAGGCGTCACCCTGTTTGCTTCTTCGACGGAACATACCCTGACCGACCACACTCATGGCTCGACCTTTGGCGGCAACCCAATCTGCACAGCCGGCGCCATTTCCATCATCGACCGACTGACGCCGGAACTCATGGAAGAAGTCCAAAAGAAGGGCCAGTATATTAAAGAAGAATTGGAACCGTGCCAGCACGTCGACCACGTATCGGGCATGGGCCTCATGATCGGCGTTGCCTGAAAGACAAAGATCTGAGTGACGTTGTCGAAGGCTGCGTCGCAAAAGGCGTCCTGGTCCTGACGGCCAATGGCCTGCTCCGGCTCCTGCCGCCCCTCAACATCTCCTGGGATGACTTGAAAGAAGCCATTGCTATTGTGAAGAAGGTCATCGATAAATAAGGGAGAGGGGAAACTTATCGTACCTTCCTGCAAATAAAATATTTTTATAAAATCTCAGAGCTAGAAACAAGGCCCGGCGTAGATGCGCCGGGTCTCTTTCTGTATACGGAGCCTCCTTTCTTGCTATTGGCCGGTGAATTTCGTACAATATGGCTATACCAGCAATTGGGTAGTTTTTGAAGCCAATAAGGAAGGCCATACATGAAACATTTAAAAATAGCTTACAGTTTTGACGTACAGTATTACTTTGTCGACAGCGACCGGGACATCGTGCCCATTGAAGAAACGGACTTTACCGATGTCGCCGTAGCCGTCCTGTCGGATCAGGATTTTTCTTATATTGACACCATTACCGAGACAGGATTCGGCATCCCCATCATGGTCATCATGCCCGGCGGTGAGAAACTGCCGGAAGCGTATATCGACAAGGTCGACGTCGTCTTGACGGAAGAAATGGTCAATAAGAGCCGTTGCATTGCCGCTGCCGAACGCTTGGCCGGCCGCTATGAACAGACGGTGCTGCCGCCCTTTTTTGCCGACCTCGTCGACTACGTCAATGAAAAGAATACGCCTTTTGACTGCCCGGGCCACCAAGACGGCTTATTTTTCAAAAAGCATCCGGCCGACGATACCTCTATGATTTCTACGGACCCCACATTTTCCAGTCCGATATTTGTAATGCCGACGTCACCTTAGGGGACCTCCTCATCCATGAAGGGCCGGCCCTCGAAGCCCAGGACTTTGCCGCCGAAGTATTCCATGCCGATAAGACCTATTTCGTCCTCAACGGCTCGTCGTCGGCCAACAAGGTCGTGGCCAACGCCTTATTGGCCCCAGGCGATTTGGTCCTCTACGACCGCAACAACCATAAGTCCGTCGCCATCGGCGCCCTCATCCAGGCCGGCGCTGAACCGGTCTATTTGGAAACGGCCCGCAATCCCTATGGCTTCATCGGCGGCATCGACGCCACTGCTTCGGTGAAGGCTATCTGCGTGAGTTAGCTGCCGAACGAAATCCTGAAAAGGCTAAGGCAAAACGGCCTTTCCGACTGGCCGTCATCCAGCTCGACACCTATGACGGCACGTTATACAATGCCCGTTACGTCGTCGACCGCATCGGCCATCTCTGCGACTACATCCTCTTTGATTCGGCCTGGGCTGGCTATGAACAGTTTATTCCCATGCTCAAGGACTGCTCGCCTCTCCTCCTCGATTTACAGGACGACGATCCGGGCATCCTCGTCGTCCAGTCGGTCCATAAACAGCAGGCCGGGTTTTCCCAGGCTTCGCAGATCCATAAGAAGGACAATCACATCCATGATCAGAAGCGCTACTGCAACCACAAGGTATTTAACAATTCCTTCATGGCCAATGCTTCGACAAGTCCTTTTTATCCCATGTTTGCCACCATTGCCGTCAATGCCAAGATCCACGCCGGTGCTGCCGGCCGCAAGATGTGGCTGGACTGCGTAAAATTGGGTATCGACGCCCGAAAAGATATCCTGCGCCGCTGCCATTATATCCGCCCCTTCGTAGCGCCTGTCGTTCACGGAAAGCTTTGGCAGGAAGGGGATACCGATGACATAGCTCATGATTTGGCTTACTTTACCTTTGAGCCCGGTGCCAAGTGGCACGCCTTTGAAGGCTACGGAGACGGTCAGTATCGCGTCGACCCCTGCAAGCTCCTGTTGACGACGCCCGGCATCGATGCCGAATCGGGAGAATATGAAGATTTCGGGATCCATGCCAATATCTTGGCGACGTACCTGAGAGGGAACGGCGTCATTCCTGAAAAGTGCGATTTAAATTCCATTCTGTTCCTCCTGACGCCGGCAGAAAATAAGAATAAGATGCGCCTCCTCGTCTCCCAGTTGGTCCGCTTTGAACGCTTCGTCGATCACGACGTTCCCATGCAGGAAGTCCTCCTCGGTGTCTACAACGCCCATCCGGACCGCTATGCCGGCTATACGATACGCCGACTTTGCAGGAAATGCACGATTTTTATAAATCCCATCACGTCAAAGATTTACAGAAAAAACTGTTCCGCAAGGAATACTTCCCGGAATACGTCATGAGCCCCCAAGAAGCTCATCACTCCTTCGTCCGCGGCCAAGGCGAATTGGTTGCTCTCGACAATATCGAGGGCCGCATCGCCTTGGAAGGCGCCCTGCCGTATCCGCCGGGCGTCCTCTGCGTCGTACCGGGCGAACGCTGGTCGAAGACGGCTGTTCAGTATTTCAAGGCCCTTGAAGAAGGCCTTAACGAACTTCCCGGATTTGCCTCGGAAATCCAAGGCGTCTATTTGGAAAAAGAGGACGATGGCCGCATCCATGCCTACGGCTACGTCCTAAAAGAATAAGCTTGTAAACGAAAAAAACACGATTTCTTCCGTGAAGGAAGAAATCGTGTTTTTGGTTGCTCGTCTTACAGCAGGTTTTTGACTGCTTCGGAAATTCGTTTGGCAATGTCCGGATTGTTCATGGTGTAGACGTGGATGCCGTCGACGCCGTTGGCCAGAAGGTCGGCAATCTGGTCGATGGCATAGGTGATGCCGATGTCGTACATGGCGTCGGGTTTGTCGCCGTATTTGGCAATGGCCCGCTGGAATTTGATGGGCAGGGTGGCGCCGCACATGGCGATCATGTTTTCGATTTGGCGCTTGTTGGTAACCGGCATGATGCCCGCTTCGATGGGCACCTTGATGCCGGCGATTTCACAGCGTTCGCGGAAGCGGTAAAATACGGTATTGTCGAAAAACATCTGGGAAATCAGTTCGCTGGCACCGGCATCGACCTTGGTCTTGAGGTTTCGGATGTCGGCAACGACGGTCTTGGCTTCGGCATGGCTTCGGATAGCAGGCGCCAGTGATGTTGAATTCCGGCTCTTTTTCCTTAATGAAGGCGATGAGGTCGCTGGCATGTTCAAAGCGATGGGACCGTTCTCTTCCCGGGCGTTTCGTCGCCGCGAAGGGCCAGGATGTTTTCGATTCCCCGTGCTTTCAGCTCTTCTAAGGTTTCGAGGGCTTCTTCTTCCGTAAGGTAGATGCAGGGCATGTGGGCCACGGTTTCGCAGCCCAGGTTCTTTATATAGGTTGCAACTTCTGTCGTGCGGTTGCTGCCCTGGCCGCCGGCACCGCAGGTTACGCTGATGAAGTCCGGTCGGATCTTGCTCAGTTCATCCAGTGTGGGATATACGCTTTCGATGGGAGTATCTCGTTTTGGCGGGAAAACTTCGAATGAAAAGACTGTCTTTTTGGTAAAAAGCTCGTTAGTGTGCATACATCAATGTCCCCCTCAGATCGTAAGAAGATAAAGCTGCCCCCATATGAGGCAGCCTCTTTTCTTATTCTTTTATTATTATTGAAGATTTTCGGTCCTGTCTATTAGAAACTCGGTAAGATAGCGCCTTGGTACTTATCTTCGATGAATTTCTTGACTTCCGGAGACTGGAGCGCTTTGACGAGCTTCTGGATTTCCGGACGGTTTTCGTCGCCGTCACGAACGACGAGGACGTTAGCATACGGCGAATCCTTCGGTTCCAGGAAGAGGGCGTCTTTCAACGGATTGAGGCCGGCTTCCATAGCGAAGTTGGTGTTGATGAGGGCGATGTCGACGTCGTCGATGGAACGGGGAATCTGAGCCGCTTCGAGTTCGACGAACTGGAGATTTTTATCGTTCTTTACGACATCCTGAACGGTAGACGTGATGTTGCCGCCGTCTTTAAGGGTGATGAGACCGGCACTCTGGAGAATGAGGAGGGCGCGGCCGCCGTTGGTCGGGTCGTTGGGGATGGCGACTTTGGCGCCGTCAGCGAGGTCTTTCAGATCTTTGATTTTGCGGGAGTAAATGCCCATCGGTTCGACGTGGATCTTGGCGATGGCTTTTAATTTCGTGCCGTGTTCGCTGTTGAATTTATCGAGGTACGGCGTGTGCTGGAAGAAGTTGGCATCCAGTTCTTTGTCGTTTAACGCCAGGTTCGGTTTGACGTAATCCGTAAATTCGACGACTTTGAGATCGACCCTTCTTTGGCTAAGAGCGGTTTGATTTCGTTGAGGATTTCAGCGTGCGGAACGGGCGTAGCGCCGACGGTGACGGTGACATTTTTGTCGGACGAAGCCGTCGTCTGGGAATCACTGCCGCAGCCGGCGGCTAAGAATGCGACGGCCATCAGGGCCGCAGCAGCGAGAACGGAAAGTTTTTTGAAATTTTTCATGATGTTATGCCTCCTGTTAATATGATAGTCAGACCTTTTTGCTTCTGCCATTATCCATGAAAAAAAGCCTCTTCCCGAAAGAGAAAGAGGCTTGTCCTTGATTCTTTATCTCTCGGAATACATTCCGCAGGAATTAGCACCGTGTTATCGGTTGCCGGGCTTCATAGGGCCAGTCCCTCCGCCACTCTGGATAAATGTCGTTCAATTGTCTTGTGTAATAGTTTACCATGAATGGGCAATTTGTCAATACGAAAATACGCAAGAATCTTGTCGATTTAAAATGATGTTGTGCAAAAAAGTTATCTTTTAAACCGAAGAGGGGCCTTGCCATATTCCCATCTTGACAAGGGACGGCTGTCAGTATATAATCTAAAGCAAATTATAAATGTTGTCGATGAACGAAACGAGTATATCCGATTGTGGCAGCTACAGCGAGCCGATGGCAGTGAAAAGTTCGGCGCAGACCGGCGGGTAGAATGGATTCGGGAGATGCGGCCTGAACGGTGACCAGTAGGGTGCGACGGTGTATTTCCACCGCTATCAAAGAGACGTGTATCGCCATGAGGCCGTACATGTAGAGCTGGACTCACTGAGTCAATTTGGGTGGTACCGCGGAAGAATCTGAACCTTTCGTCCTTTGTAGGGATGGAAGGTTTTTTTGTTGTCTTCAAGCAAAAGGAGAGAGAAAGATGCTGGAAATGAAGGATGTCAGTTTCAATTACGGTAGCGGTGTTCCCGTATTGGAAAGTGTCAATGTGCAAATCGGTGAAGGCGAGTTCATCGGTCTCGGCGGCCGTAACGGCTGCGGCAAGACGACGGTGACCCGCCTGCTCATGGGGCTCGAAAAGCCCGTATCCGGTGAGATTTTATATAATGGCAAGGTCATCAATGACGACGATGCCTCGATTCGCAGTCATTTTATCGGCTACGTTTTCCAGCGGCCGGAGCGGCAGATGTTTCGGCCGACGGTCCGCGAAGAAGTGGCTTACGGCCCCAAGCAGCTGGGCATGAGTGAAGCCCAGATACAGGCGGCTGTAGACGAAGCTTTGAAAGCGACGCAGCTGACCGACCTTGCCGAATCGTATCCGCCCAATCTCAATCGCGGCGAAAACAGCGGGTCGCCATCGCCTCGGCCATCGCCATGCATACCCAGTACATCATCCTCGATGAACCGACGAGCGGTCAGGACAGCGAAGATAAGGAACAGCTCATGGAACTCTTGAGCGAGCTCCATCAAAAGGGCATGACCATCCTCATCATCAGCCATGATATGGATATTTTTGCCGAATACTGTCAGCGGGTCATCGTCATCGGCAATCATACCAAGGCCTTTGACGGGACGCCGGAAGAACTGTTTACCAAGCGCGATGATTTATATGATTTAGGCCTGAGCCGGCCTGATGCCGTCGCCTTGTCCATGGCGGCACCGGATTTTCCTTATTGTAAATCGATGAAAGAGTTTACGGCAGCCATGCTGGAAAGAATTGGAGGTACAAACAAATGATGAAAAAATTTGTCCCCGTTACGAAATTAATCGGTACCTTTGCCTTTTCTTTCTGGGCACTGGTCATGCACACGACCCTTCCGTTAGTCTGTCTGGTCGTCCTTGAACTCATCCTCTTAGGCATGTGCGGCAGCTTGTCGCGCAATATCAAGGCCGTCTTCAGTCTGGTCATTTTCGCGGCCTTCCTGGCTGTCGTCCAGCTTCTCGGCGGCGGTTCCCTGGAATCGGCTTACGTCACGGGCCTTCGCATGTTGGCCATGACCATTATCTTCATCATCTTGCTGACGACGACGCGCTTCAGGATTTGACGGCAGCCTTGGTCAAGCAGATCAGGATTCCTTATGAATACGCCTTCATGTTTACGGCGGCCCTGCGCTTCGTACCGGATTTCATCGCCGAAAGCCAGGCCGTTCAGGAAGCCCAGGCCTGCCGGGGCCTCTCGACGAAGGGCAATATTTTTAAGAAACTCGTCAATTATATGAGCGTCGTCCAGCCGCTGATGCTCCAAATCCTGGCGGTCGGAAACGATGCCCTCAGTCCTGGAACTGCGCGGAGTACGCGA
>ENA-OQIW01000133-OQIW01000133.1-human-gut-metagenome-genome-assembly--contig:-NODE-133-length-16485-cov-1.963382_pt1 | contig 16485 bp, 23 predicted proteins | sample MGYA00242586_ERZ504751 | MGnify/ENA primary metagenome ERZ504751 (study PRJEB26092, sample SAMD00036349) | human gut metagenome | host: Homo sapiens | study: EMG produced TPA metagenomics assembly of...
ATGCCGGTTTCCCGGCCCTCATCGCCAGCAGCAAACGTGTCCACGAAGTTCAGCCATCTTGGCCGGCCGGCGGCGGCAACGGCGAAAACGGTAACGGCACGCCGTCCGCGAGCCTTACGCATCACCCTATGCGCAATCGCGGTACTGGTGGCGGCGTTGATTCTTTCCGTTTTCGGTGCCTGGCAATGGGTGGACAGCAAACTGAATCGGAGCGACTGGCTGACCGACACCCCCAACACGCCGGCCTCGACTTGGCTGATTCTTGGCTCCGATGAGCGTGACGGTTCCACCGATTACGGCGGCGTAGACAATATCTCTGGCTTCAGGACCGATACGATTCTGGTGCTGATCAAGCCCAAAAGCGGGCCGAGTTCGTTGGTTTCCATTCCCCGCGATTCGCTCATGAACGTCGATAACCAGTACATGAAAATCAATGCGGTGGCGCTGATTGCGGGCAAGAAGGCTTTGGTAAGCAACGTCGAGCAGATCACCGGCCAGAAAATCGATCATGTGGCACAGATCAAGTTCGGCGGTCTGCAGAACGTGGTGAACGCCTTGGGCGGTATCGAACTGTGCTATGACGAGGATGTTCAGGATTCCTATTCCGGACTGAACTGGAAGGCGGGATGCCATACGGCGGATGGTTCCACCGCATTGTCCTTCTCTCGTATGCGATATGCCGACGCGCGAGGAGACTTCGGACGCAACGAACGCCAGCGACAGGTCATCTCGGCCATCGTCAAGAAGGCTTCCAGCAGTGAGACCCTGACCAATCCGTCCAAAATCGTGGCAGTGTCCAATGCCGCGATGAGCGCACTCACCGTGGACGAGAAGACCAACCCTTACACGTTGCTCACCATGGCGTTGGCGTTCAAAAGCGCCACCGGCTCGAATGGCATCTCCGGCAGCGTGTACTGGTCCGACCCCGATTATTACGTTGATGGCGTTGGTTCCTCGGTGCTGCTTGACGACGCCAAGAACACCGAACTGTTCAATCAACTTGCCGACGGCACGTATAAGGCCGGCACCGTGGGCAATCTGGCGGAAGGCTGACCGACGCTTTCCCGGAGCCCATCGGCTTCATCATCGGCGCATGATCGTCACCGTTGCCTACACCGCCAATCATGCACGGGCAAAATGTCATGTGGATAACTCGGCAAGCTAGAACCACATACCTTGATTCGGCTTGCGCTTTCGGCATGCGTTCCCCCACCGCTGGAAGCATGACATCACAGCAGAACGATTCGAAGCGACATTCCGTCCATACGGCATCCGCCGTATCCCGGGCGAAGCACCGTTTGGGCGCGCCGCCATTGCGCGCCCGCCTGACCATGTTTGCCGCGGCATGCCCGATGATCGCGCAGGCATTGATGATGGTCATACTGCTGTTGCACGGGCAATGGCTGTTCGCCGCCATGATCGCACCGGCATATTCGCCTGTCTCGTGTCCCTGCTGCTGACGCTCCCCTCGCCTCCAGGCCCGGAGAAGGCTCCCGATCCGCAACAGGCAACGATCGATGTCGGTATCACGGGCGACGCCGATGACCGCGCCGCAGACCTCCGTCATGCGCCGTCGCAGCCGATAGAATCGCTGCTGCACTTCGCACGCCTGCCATGGCGCGCCATGTGGCCGCTGGCTTGAACCCCTTGACCTTGCGGTGCCGATCGGCATGACCGGAAGCGAGCCGCTGATGCTCGATCTGAACCGTCAGGGGCCGCATGCTCTGGTGGCCGGCACCACTGGTTCCGGAAAATCCGTGTTGCTGCAAAGCTGGTGTCTGGCGCTCGCTCGATGAACGGGCCTGAGCATCTGAATTTCGTGTTCTTGGATTTCAAAGGCGGTTCCGCGTTCCGCAAACTCGAACGGTTGCCGCATACCGTGGGCAGCGTATGCGATCTGGATCTGGCGCATGCCGTACGCGCGTTGCGTGCGCTGGAAGCCGAACTGACACGCCGTGAACAGCTGTCCGCCGCTGTCCATGCTTCCGATATCCGCGATATGGTCAATCCGCCACCGCGCCTGATCGTGGTCATTGACGAATTCCATGCCCTGAAGGACCAGCTCCCGGATTATGTGAATCGTCTGGTGCGTATTGCCTCGCTCGGCAGGTCACTGGGCATGTATCTGATCGCCTGTACGCAGAATCCCATGGGTCAGGTCAGTGCCGATATGAAGGCGAATATGTCCGTCAGCATTTGTTTACGGGTTCGGGACCGTCTGCAATCATGCGAGCTGCTTGGCGATGGTCGTGCCGCCGACCTCAGTCCGGCAATGCCCGGTGCGGCGTTCTGCAACGATTCCGAACAGGTGACGGCATTCCGCTGTGCAACGGCACGCGATATCGATGCGGTGTGCCGCCAGATCGCGTTCGCATCGCGGTTCGTCGGAAGCCCGCCGCAACCGTCCCTGTTTACCGCGCCACTCCCCCGGCACGTAAAAGACCGGACTGTGGCCGACCACGCACCGCAACGCATTCGATTTGGACTTGCCGACGATGGCATCAACCTGCGAGAGGCGACGGTATCCCTCACCGGTGGCAATATCGGTGTCATCGGCCCGCAGGGGCGCGGCAAAACCACGTTGCTGAAAACATTGGCTCGACACGCAGCATGGCTGATGGCTTGGCGGTACGTGTCAGTTCCCCGCATCGTCGGGTATGGAGCTCGCAATGGCTTCATGGCGGCCGCTGCACGCCGTATGCCAGCTCGGATGCACCACCGCCTCCGCATATCGTGTGGTTCGTCGACGACGCCGATGAGTTGTTCGACCCATTCCGCACCGACGAGCAGGCGCTGTCTTTCACACATGCGTTGGCCGATGAGTCCGTCAGCGTGGTATTCGCCGTCAGCACGATTCGCCCGATACGTATACCGGAGCATTGCAATACCAGAATCGTGTTCCCGTGCGGGGAGAGAACGTCCGATCTTATGGCCGGAGTCCCCGCTCGCCTATTGGATATGATGAGTCATATCGATGCCGACAACGCGGGCCGGGCCGTGCTCATCGAGGGCACATCGGCATGTCTGGTGCAGTGCGCTTCGTGAAAACTTCGGTTTTTTCTCGGCAAAACCTCTTGAAAATCACCACGGTTCGTGGTTACCTTGGTACTGGACTTAAGGAACAACACCAGCCACGGGGCTTTTAAGGGAGGCAAGCAATGAGCAGCGCTTTTGATTGGCGAGCCAAGGCCGCATGTCGTGACAAGGATCCGGAACTCTTCTTCCCGGTGGCAACACCGGTGCAGCCTATCAGCAGATTGAGGAGGCCAAGGCCGTGTGCCGCACCTGCAAAGTGATTGACGCATGCCTGAAGTGCGCACTGGACACCAATCAGGATTACGGCGTGTGGGGCGGCTTGAGCGAAGATGAGCGTCGTGCGCTGAAGCGCCGCGCCATGCGCGCCCGCCGTTCTCAGGCCATGCAGATGCAAATCTGATGTTTTGATTATCGCTTCGTCATACTAGGAAACCCTCCCGCTTGGAGGTTTCCTCATTTCGGGCTTCGCATCACTCGTCCTGAGCAGCCTGAGCTTCATATCAAGCACCACGCGGGTGCCGCCTTCGCGGCGCGGCTCCCAATGCACGGAACCACCGAAATCATTGGTCACAAAGGTGTTGATGATCTGCGTGCCCAAACCGGAACCGGAAGAACGAGCCAATCCACCCTGTTCTTCGGAGCCGAGACCGGAACCGTCATCCTCGACCACCACATTGAGGTTCGGGCCGGAGCGGCCCACGGAAATCGTGATATGGCCATCCTTGCGGCCTTCGAACCCATGCTCCACCGAATTGGTGATGAGCTCGGTCAGCACGAGGGACAGCGGCGTGGCATCCTGAGCGGGCATCATGCCGAACTTGCCCATGTAGTTGATATCGATGTGCTGGTCTTTCATCGTGGCTAGGTCCACGGCCATGCGCAGCAGGTTGGCGATCACCTTGTCGAAGTCGACGACCTCGTCGGCGGTCTGGCTCAATCCCTCATGCACCATGGCAATGGTCTGCACGCGGCGTTGCGCTCCTGCAATTCCTTCTTGACCTCATCCGACTTGGTCTTACGAGCCTGAAGCCTCAGCAATGCGGAGACGGCCTGCAGGTTGTTCTTGACACGATGGTGAATCTCGGAAATCGTAGCGTCCTTGGTCTGCAGCTCCTGCTCACGACGGCGCAGCTCGGTGACGTCACGGCATAGCAGAATCGCTCCGATACGGCCGTTGTTGTCATACAAGGGCAACGAGCGCATCGAGACGGCGGAACGGTTGGCGTTGAGTTCGGAGTCGACCGCGGCTTTGCCTGCAACACCAACGGCAGGGTTTCCGGAACAGGGTCGTTCTCCTTCAATAGCTGTGTGCCGAGTTCGCTGAGGTAATGGCCAGGCATGGTGTCAGCAGACCGAGACGCCTAAAGCAGCTGATGGCGTTCGGGGCTGCGTATCGAACCACGCCGTCCATGGTCAGGATGATGAAGCCGTCCGCCACGCGAGCGATATGGCGTTGGCTCATCACCGAATCCTTGTAGGGGAATTGGCCTCGCGGAATCATCTCGTACAGATGCTTGCCGGCTTGATGCTTTCCGACTCATATCGGCCGTTGGATTCTCGTGTGGCCATATTGGTCTCACGCACGACCAAGCCCAAGGTCTTGCCATTGTGCCGAACCGGCGCGTACACGTTGCAGACGGTCGCCTTGCCCACGGTTCTCAATACCGTGGAGCGGAACACCACGCTGGAGAGCATGGCGGCGTCCAATTCGCCGACCATGTCGTCCGGCATGACGTTTCCCACCACGTCTTCCGCCCGCAGCGTCATAACGGTGGATGGACGGCATTGCTCGGCCACCACGTATTTGCCATCGCCATCCTGTACCAGCAGCAGCAGATCGGCAAAGCTCAAATCGGCGATCACCTGCCAATCGGCGACAAGATGATGCAGCCACTCGCGGTCCTCGTCGTCGAAGTCGGGGCGCGTTGCAAGGATATGTGAAAAATCAGCATATCCTATCATACGCAGACGCACCGCCGCCGTCGCGGCAAGCCACACGGGCAAGTACGACGACTATGACGACATCGCATCTTCAATACCGCGCCAATCGCGTTGCACGGCTTCCCGCCCGTGGCCAAGGTGCCGGCATGTTGCTTATCGTACACGGCAAGCATCACGTACAGTTTGATATCCGAAGCCGCCACCATATTGCCGGCATTGCTGTGTCCATGGAACCCATCATCGCGTTTGCCTGCGCTTTGGCGTTGTCATCGCCATTGTCCTGGGCCGCAAGATAGACCGGCAGATAGAAATCGGCAGCCACGAATTGCTTGCCGGACTGCGACGTGGTCGCGATGGTGGCGTCCTCTGAGGAGTCGGCGGATGTTCCATCGATGACCATGGCGGAGACGGCCACATCGGAGGACGAGTATGAATCCGCGATGTCAGACAACTGGCTGGATGTGATCACCGGAGTGGAAGGCTTCGACTTCTCCGTCGAGCTTTTCTTGGACGAATCGTCGCTGTTCTTGTCTTTGGCGCTATCAGACGTGTTCTTCTTGGCCTTGGACTTGGCGTCAGAAGAATCCGTCGTGCCATCATCGGCGGAATCCAACGCATCGGCCCCGGTCGACTGTGCCGATGTTTGCGTCTGCGGCTGAGCTCCCCACAATCCCATGCTATGGGTGATGAACAAGCCGATGACTAACGCCACGACACAAATCAGCGCGATGAGCACAATCACCACCGCTTTGGTGTGATCGACGCCAGGACGCCCGGCGGGAGGTTCAGGAGAAGCAGGGGCCGCCGGATTGGCCTCGGGCTGCTCCAATGGGCTTCCGCACTGCGAACAGAAGGCATTTCCTTGCTCGTTGGCAAACCCACACTCCGTGCAATACACCATCGCCGAGCCCTTTATTGCTGCGACGTTCTCATCTTCGGATTCCATAGTATCGCCGCCATTGGGTGATAGTGTTCGTGCGAGTCGGTATTGACAAGCATAAAAGTTACGCTAACGTAGGTTACGGCAGCGTAAGAAGCGTATCGTCAACTCGTGAAACGGGGGCATCACCATGGCATCAACAACCGGCGACTCGGAAAAGACGATGCATCACGACGCTCATAACAGCGCGACGATTGCAGAGGATGCCACCATCGCATCCAAGCGTCAGGCGGCTATCGAGGCGCGCGAACAGGCGTTGCAGGCCAAGGCTGATGCCGTACGGGCCAAGGCCCAGTTCAAGGCCGAGGCCATTCGAGCCAAAGCCGAGGAGAAGGCCCGGCACAAGCTCGCCAAAGCGGAGAACCGTGCGCTGAAAATCGAGGGCATTGCCCCTGCGGAAGTGGAACGCAAGATTCGTCTCGACGTGCACGGACGGCCAAAGCCGTTGATGCGCGGCTGGATTCACGCGATTGCCGCTCCCTGTCATTGGCGGCAGGCATCGTGCTTATATGCTTGGCACATGGCGCGAGTCTGAAGTGGGCGTGTGCCGTGTTCATGACAGCGTCGCTGATTCTGTTCACCAATTCGGCCTGCTACCATCTGGGCGATTGGAGCCCGCGCGTCACCGATGTGCTGCGGCGTATCGATCATGTCAACATCTTCCTGCTCATTGCCGGCACGTATACCCCGGTTTCGTTTGCGCTGGAACCGTTCTGGCGCAATGTGATCATCATATCGATGTGGGCGTGCACGGCCATCGCCATCGTGATTCATGTGATCTGGATCAATGCACCACGCTGGCTGTATACGGTGGTGTACATCATCTTCGGCATCTACGGCCTGGCTTATATGGTGATGTTCTGGAATTCGCCGTATGCGGGGCCAGCCGTGGTGGTGCTGCTGTGCGCCGGCGGTGCCTGCTACATCCTCGGCGCCATCGTCTACGCCTTGCGCAAGCCCGACCCTTGGCCTCGCGTCTTCGGATTCCATGAGATTTTCCACTGCGGAACGGTGGCCGGATATGCCTGCCATATGGTGGCCATCTACATGGTGATCGTCTCGCTGTGGCAATAAGCGCTACGACATATAAGTATGCCCCCGCCTACGGGGCATACCAGTCACTTGACTCAGGCCAGCGGTTGGCGGCCTTGACAGTCACGGACAGCTCGCGGCCGTTCGGTGCGGTGTAGGAAACGACGTCGCCCACCTTGGCGCCCTCGATGGCCTTGCCAATCGGGGAATCCGGGGTCATGATGTCGTAGTCGGTGCCGGCCACGATGTCACGGCTGCCGAGCACGTAGGTCATCTCGTTGCCGTTGAGCTCGATGGTCACCACAGAGCCCTCGCCCACGGTGCCTTCCGGAGCATTCTCGATGATCTTGGAATCGCGCAGCTTGACGGTGAGCTCGGTGATGCGGCCCTCGTTCTTGCTCTGCGCCTCACGGGCGGCCTGGTAGCCGCCGTTCTCGGACAAGTCGCCCTCGGCACGCGCCACGGCGATCTTGTGCGCGATTTCCTCACGCAGCTCACCTTCACGATGGGCGAGCTCTTCCTTCATCTTGTTGTATGCTTCCTGCGTCAGCAGGTAGACCTTGTCCTCAGCCATATCGTCCTCCTGAACCGTTGTCGATGCTGAAACAATCTTCGTTATTTATGACAAAACGCCGGCTATGACCCCGGCGTTCGTCATGTGCTGACCTATGGTCAGCGGGTGGAAATGATGTCGATGACGAACACCAGCGTGTCCTCGCCGCCGATGCCGGCCTGCGGGATGCCGCGGGAACCGTAGCCGTATTCCGGCGGAATGGAAACCACCAGACGCGAACCCACGTTATGGCCCGGCACAGTCTGGTCCCAGCCCTTGATGACCTGTCCCACGCCGATGCCGAAACTGGCGGGCTGATGACGGTCGAAGCTGGAGTCGAATGGGGTGTCCTTACCCCACACCACGCCGTGGTAGTTCACGGTGACGGTGTCGCCGCGACGCACGATCGGGCCGTCTCCCTCGGTCAGCTCCACAACCTTGAGGCCCTTCGGGGCTTCGGGCGTCGGGAACTCGATAACGGGCGTGGTGCCAAATTCGGCGTTCACCTGAGGCATCTGATCTGTCATTAGTCCTCCTTCAAAGACACAATGCGCCCTACCTTAGCACCATCGGCGAATCGGCGGTAGTCCTTCATCCTGTGCGATACGACACGCTGGCCGTATACGTCAATTCCGGTCATCATGCTGGTGAATACCGGACATGTCAATCAGCATTCGACGACATTGACGGCAAGTCCACCCTTGGAGGTCTCCTTGTATTTGGCCATCATGTCTTCACCGGTCTGCTTCATGGTTTCGATGGCCTGATCAAGGGTCACGATGTGTGAGCCGTCGCCGAGCATGGCCATACGCACGGCGTTGATGGCGGTGTTGGCGGCCATGGCATTGCGCTCGATGCATGGAATCTGCACCAATCCGCCCACCGGATCGCAAGTCAGACCCAAGTTGTGTTCGATGCCGATCTCAGCAGCATTTTCCACCTGTTCCGGCGTGCCGCCTACGACTGCGGCAAGTCCGGCCGCCGCCATCGAACAGGCCGAGCCGACTTCGCCCTGGCAACCGACTTCCGCACCGGAAATTGAGGCGTTGCGTTTGAACAGGTATCCGATGGCACCGGCGGTCAGCAGAAACGTGACCACGCCCTGTTCATTGGCGTTGTCCACGAAATGCCAGTAATAGTGAAGCACGGCGGGAATGATGCCGGCGGAACCGTTGGTCGGAGCGGTTACGATGCGCCCGCCTCCGGCATTCTCCTCAGAGACGGCCAAGGCGAAGAGATCCACCATGCGGCGTCGGAAGACTCGAGCACGGCGTCTTTGCGCCGGCTGTCGCGGCGCAGCACATCGGAATTCGAGGCGAGACGCCGATACATTTTCGGCGCGCGGCGGGGTACGTCAAGGCCACCGGGCAATGTGGGTTCCGCCGAGGTGCATCCGTGGTCCACACAGGCGCGCATAACACGCCAGATGGCATCAATATCGGATCGGACCTGGATGCCCGAGCGTGAAGCGGTTTCGTTGGCCCATACAAGTTCGGCGATGCTGAGATGATGTTCCCGGCATAACGACACCAGTTCAGTGCATGATGAGAACGGGTAGGGTGCCTCGACGCCGAAATCAGTGGATGATGACTCGTCCGCATCGGCAAAGGAGGCGCCTTCCGGAGGGCGTTCATGAATGCCGATCATCGGGTCTTCGGGAGCGCCTTTGCGCACGAATCCGCCGCCGATGGAATACCAGACCTGTTCGTCGACCAAGCTTGCGGCGGCGTCGAACGCCTGGAATCGCATGCCATTGGGGTGCGCGGCCATGCGCTTCCATTGTTCGAACACCACGTCACGGTCGTAGTCGAAATGGATGCGTTTGAGGCCGGCGAGGTTCAGAGTATCATCCAACGCGCAGATCTCGCGGATGTGCATCATGTGGTCGGTATCCACGGTGGCCGGCAGATTGCCTTCGAGCCCAGCCATCGCAGCACGATCGGTGCCGTGGCCGAGACCGGTCAGCGCCAGAGAACCATAAAGCGTGATTTTGACACGTGCGGTGCGATCGACCAAATGGTCGGCCTGCAACGAGGAGGCGAAAGCATGTGCCGCGACCATCGGGCCTACGGTGTGCGAGGATGAAGGTCCGACGCCGATGGTGAACATGTCAAGCACACTGAACATTTGGCTCCTTCTCCCCTGCTGGTTCGGCATGCCGGTGTTACCAGGCGTCATACCATCACGATATCGTATCCCAGCCCAGCGCCCGGAATCGCTTTCGCCTTGTGCGATGATGGCCGCGCGCGTCATGCCGGCGAGCGATAAGTCAGTCAGTGAGACAGTGCGGAGAACATCATGACCAGTACGATGATACCGATGATGGCCAATACGATCTGCACCACCATCAGCCGATGGTCAGTCCCTTCTTGGTGGCGATTTTGGGCGCGTACGCCTGTGCCAACAGGAAGGCGATGAAGCCGAACACCGCGTAGTTGACGGTCAGGGCCATCACATCGCCGTTCGACAACACCACGCCGTTCAGCGGCTGGTTCAGCGTGTTCATCATCGCGCTCATCACGAACATGCCCCACACGCCGTAGCCGATTAATCCGACGACGCCGTACAGCCATGGCTTGAGTTTGTCGTTGGCACGCAGGGTCAGGGCTTCGGCACACCACAACAGGGCGAAGCCGACGATGTAGGTGAACGCCACGGCGATCAGTATCACGATAGTCGCCCATGGCAGGAGTGCGGCCACATTGCCGATCATGGACAGATAGAATCCCGAGCAGGCGATGGCACCAACGGTGAGTGCAGTGCCCGCAATGACGGCTTGGGCAAGCATGGTGGGCAGTGCGCCTTGTTCGACTCGTTCGACATCGGTCCAGCGTGAAGCCATGTGGATTCCTCGTTTCATCAGGTACATCGTCACAACGCCACATAGCCTAACGGCCTTTTGTTCGGCTTATAAGCTCTCCACATAGTGAGCTGCGAGCCCCCTCTGACGAGGGGGCTGTCGGCGAAGCGACTGGGGAGAGACCACGGCACAGCCGCAAAAACGGCATCGGCCACAGGCCGATTTCAAGGTGCCTCCGGTGGGACTCGAACCCACAAGCCGAAGCGATCGATTTTAAGTCGACTGCGTATACCATTTCGCCACGGAGGCCAACTTTTCTATTATAAGCTATCTCCTGCCCTGAGCATTGCTTGCGGGTTGCTGCACTTCGTGCAGCCGTCGCGGCATAGCCGCTCCCCTCGCCTACAAACAGCCCACCGGGCTGTTTGCTTAACGGCTCAGCCCGCTGGAGGCACTTACCACTTACGCTATTGAGCCAGCAACCGGCGACCATAATCGAGCACAATGCCGTCCAGCAGACCGTGTTCGCTGGCAACGAACGAATCGATGGCTTCACCATGATCGGCCTTGGCGGCTTCGCTGACACGCGCCAGCACACGGCTCCAGACCACAGCGCCGCCGCCGACCACATCGATACGGCCGGGGTGGATGGTCTTGTATTCGCGGCGCTCGGCGCGCGTCATCCTAAGGAACTTGTCGTCCACGGCATAGGCGTCTTCAAGGCTCAGCCGATGCCCGTCGACCACGGTGTGATCGTATTCCTTCAATCCCATGGCCAAGGCGGTCATCGTGGTCACCGTGCCGGACACGCCAATGATGGTACGGGCCTTGCCTGCGTCCACGGTGCGGAAGGCTCATCGATATGTTCATCGACGTCCACAACGGCTCATCGATCTGTGTCTGGGTCGGCGGATCATTGGTCAGATGACGTTCGGTCATGCGCACGGAACCGATGTTCATGGAAAACGCGCCCTGAACCTGGGTAGTGGGCGCACTGACGCCGTCGCCACCGATGACCAGCTCGGTGGACCCGCCGCCGAGATCAACCACCAGATAGGGGGCGGGCAGATCGTCGCGATTGACCACGGAAGTGGCACCAAGGAAGCTCAGGTCGGCTTCTTCGGTGCCGGGAATGACTTCGGGGCGCACGCCGAGGATACGTTCGATCTCATCCTCGAACTCCTCACGGTTTTCCGCGTCACGAGTTGCAGAGGTGGCAACGAAACGCAGGCCGTCGATGGGATGTTCGGCAATCACACCGGCGAATTCCCGAGCGGCCACATAGCGCGTTCCAACGCTTCGTCGGCAAAACGATGGGTCTTGTCCACATCCTGGCCGAGACGGATCACACGCAGGATGCGCGGCACCACCTCATGCATGCCATCGGCATCGACACGTGCGATTTTCAGTCGAATGGAGTTCGTGCCGCAATCAATGCCGGCGACGGTTACGGATTCCTTGCTCATTGCCTTCTCCTCGTATCCCTTAGTGCGTATGAATGGACTGTTCGCGCTGGCTCATCTGTTGATCAATCGTCCAGCGTGCAGCGGCAGACGGTCGGATCGAATTCGTCTTTGACGCGTTCCAGTACCAAATCGCCAATGGGGTTGACGCCCGGCCCCATAACCAAGGACTGGGCCAGCAGGGCATGCAGGCACTTGACGCGCACCGGCATGCCGCCGGCCGAAGTGCCTTCAATATGCTCCTCACTGTCGCCAAGACGTCCTGCCAGTTCGTGGCGGAATGCCAGATACAGGTTATGGGCCTGCTCATATGCGGCCTTGAGCTCCTCGTCCGAGGCCAACATGTCGTTGTATTGCTGCATCACGCCGGCGGCCTCGACATGGGAGGCGGCCTTGACGGCTTCCGGACCGGTCAGATAGCACGTGGTGGGGAAAGGGATTCCGCCGGGCAACACCGGACGGGTGATTACGGCAAGTGGCCTACCGCAGACGCATCGCGCCCCCACGGCGACCATGCCGCGCGGGTATCGGCCGAGCTGACGCTGCACCAGGTCGATGTCATGATCGTTGGCGGGCTCGGCAAGCACGGTATCGACAAGGGCCTTGCCTTGGCGGCGATATCGATGGTCACTGTTGGGTTCCCTCCCCTGTGTTCTGTTGGGTGTTCTGTTGGGTGTTCTGGTCTGACTTATCGGACCGCTTGGATGAGTCGTTGGATGACGAGTCAGAGGAACCGGAAATATCGGATTTGCCGGACTCGCTATCGGTCACAGGCTCATCGGCCTTTTGAGCGAGTAAGACAGTTCGCTGTACCATGGCAGGACTTTTTTGTTGCTGCTACTGGAATCTTCCGTTTTCTGGGATTCGCTATCGGAGCCGGTCACGGCTTCGGGATGAAGCACACGCACGGCCTGTTCGCCGGGGAATACGAAGCCGAGGCGTTCACGGGCCTGGGCGGTGATGTAGGCCTTGTCATCCCAACGCTTGATGTCGTTTTCCAACTCCTGCTTTTTGGCGATCAGCGAAGCTCCTCACGCTTGAGACCATTGAGTTCGGCCAGGTTCAGGGCATAGGTGTGGAAGGTGGAGACCAGCTGGATGGTGCCAAGGGCGATAATGAACAGGGAGACGAAGAACGCTATAGGCCCCGCCGACCCTTTTTTCCTAACTTGTGCTTTGCCGGTTTTGCCAGGTTTGCCGGTACGGGACGACTTGCTCATGTCACACGAAAATACCCGCCGCATTCGACTTGACGAATACGACGGGTATCGAGCTTCAGTGGAAACTCACGCCTTTACGGGCGTTTCAGCTCACTTGGCCAGGTACTTCTTGCAGGCCTTGAAGGCGCTGTAGCCGGCGTACTGAGCGGTGGAGCCGAGCTCCTCCTCGATCTCGAGCAGGCGGTTGTACTTGGCAACGCGCTCGCCACGGGCCGGGGCACCGGTCTTGATCTGGCGGGTGTTCTTAGCACAGCCAGGTCGGAGATGGTGGTGTCCGGGGTCTCGCCGGAGCGGTGGGAAACCATGGAGGTGTAGCCGTTGGCGGTGGCCAGTTCGATGGCGTCGAGGGTCTCAGTGACGGAACCGATCTGGTTCAGCTTGACCAGCAGGGAGTTGGCGGCGCCGAGGTCGATGGCCTTCTGCAGACGAGCCGGGTTGGTGACCAGCAGGTCGTCGCCGACGAACTGCAGACGATCGCCGAGGCGAGCGGTGATGGCAGCCCAGTCTTCCCAGCCTTCCTCGTTGAACGGGTCCTCGATGGAGACGATCGGGTACTCGTTGATGAGGTTCTCGTAGTAGTCGAGCATGTAGGCGGAGTCACGCTCTTCACCGTCGAAGCGGTACTTGCCGGTCTCCTTGTTGTAGAACTCGGAGGAGGCGACATCCAGGCAGATGCCGATCTGCTTGCCAGGCTCGTAGCCGGCGGCGGAGATGGCGTCCATGATGTACTTGAGGGAGTCCTCGTTGGACTTCATCTTCGGGGCGAAGCCGCCCTCGTCGCCGAGGCCGGTGTTCAGGCCTTCCTTCTTCAGGACGTTCTTCAGGGTGTGGTAGACCTCAACGCCAGCGCGCAGAGCCTCGGAGTAGGTGTCGAAGCCGTACGGGGAGATCATGTACTCCTGAATGTCGGTGGCGAAGTCAGCGTGAGCGCCACCGTTCATGATGTTCATGTTCGGGACCGGCAGGATGTGGCCGTTGGTGCCGCCGATGTAGCGGTACAGCGGCAGGCCGGCGGACTCGGCGGAAGCGTACAGAGCAGCCAGGGAGACGCCCAGGATGGCGTTGGCGCCCAGCTTGCCCTTGTTCGGGGTGCCGTCGAGCTCGATCATCAGGTCGTCCAGAGCGCGCTGGTCAGCAGCGTCCATGCCGATGACCTTCGGAGCGATGACCTCGTTCACGGCCTTGACCGCGTTAAGAACGCCTTGCCGCCGTAGACGGACTTGTCGCCCGTCGCGACGCTCCCAAGCCTCGGCCTCACCGGTGGAGGCGCCGGACGGACCAGGCCCAGGCCCTGGGCGCCGTCTTCGGTGTCCAGAACGACCTGAACGGTCGGGTTGCCGCGGGAATCGAGAATCTGACGCGCGTACACGCTTTCAATTACTGCCACAACTACTCCTTAAAACGGTTGTGTATCTTGAATGACATTCTTAAGAATAGTGCGATTTGTGGACGTTGTGAACAACACGCCCAAAATTTAGCGTTAGCGCTCACAATGCCAGTGTGCCGCCTGATTGCAAGGCAGTACGGACGAAATCGCTCAGTCAACATCCTTGCCATTGAGGTAGCCGATTTCACTGTCGGACAATTTCAGTTCGCTGGCTTTGAACGAGTCCTGAATCTCCTGCGGGTTTCTGGCCGAGGGAATCGTGAACAGGTATTGGTATTGCGCAAGTTCCCACGCGAGCGTGACGCGCTGGTAGGAGCAGTCGTGAATCTTGGCGACTTCGCGGAACCGGTCGAACAGATGCTCGTTGAACGGGTCAAGGAATCCACCGAGCGGCGACCAGCAGACAAAAGCCAAACCGAGCTTTTCGCAGGTTTCCAACGTGTGCTCAGGGTCGCGGTGGACCGGGGAGAACTGGTTCTGGACGGCCACGAGACGATCGCCCAAAATATTGTGGGCGGTTTCGATGTCCGCGTTGTCGATTCTGGAGATGCCGACAGCTTTGGCCACACCTTCGTCCACGAGCTGCTTGAGTGCGCCCATCTGGTCTTCGTACGGCACCTGCGGATCGTTGCAGTGCGAGTAGAGCAAATCGAGCGTATCGACACCGAGGCGGCGGGCTGATTCCTTGGCATTGGCGATCATGGTTTCAGGTCGGGCGTCGGCCTGCCAGCCGTAGTTGCCGTTGCCGTCAAGCGTGCGCAGCCAGCCGGTTTTGGTGGCTACGAGCACCTGATCTTTGGGGCCATGCCACGAGTGCAGAGCATCGCGGACCAGATATTCGCCATAGCCCATATCCTCCGGTTCGCCGGTGCCGGGTGCGCTGGGCAGATAATAGGACCAAGCCGTGTCCAAATAACGGACTCCGGCATCGAGCGCGGCATGGATGGTCTCGATTGCCTGATTACGGTTGGAGGGCGCCCCTCGATGGCGAGCGCCATCGTGCCCATGCCGAGGCGGGGAATCTCATAGCCGGCAAGTGTTGCCGTGGTCGCGCTCTGGTTCGTGCGGTTCGTAGTCGTTTCGCTCATAGCAGTCACTTAATCTCGCTCGCTGGACAGTCGGAACGATTCCGTCTGGGGTGAATCATCGTCACAAACGACGGCATGAATATGAATATGGCTCACCGGATGTTGCCCGGTGAGCCATAGCTGGCTCGACTGCCGCCTCGCACCCCGTCTACAAACGGCTCTGCCGTTTGCTTGACGACGGGGTCCATGCCAAATCATCAAGTAACTGGTTGGTCCAGAGGACTACCTGGTCGGAGCTCATGGGACCTTGGCCCAGGGAGCCGGTGAACGGGGTGGGGACGATGAGTTGGTGGGTGACCGGGCGGTATTGGGTGCCTTTGTAAATACGGCCCATACGCATCTGGATGGATTCGGGCGGGTCGATGCGACCGATGCGCACGCGGTTGGATTGCGCGAGAATCTCCGAAATGCCGAGCTTGCGGGCCTTGAACTTCAGACGGGCCACGTCGAACAGGGTCTCGAATTCGACCGGCGACTTGCCGTAACGGTCGGTAAGTTCCTCTTCCAAATCCTTCAGATCGGCCTCGTTGCGGGCGGAGGCGAGCTTGCGGTACGCTTCCAGACGCAGCTTGTCCGAATCAATGTACTCGATCGGAATCGACGCTTCGATGGGCAGGTCGATGGACACGGCCACCGGCTCGACGTTCTCTTCGGGCTCCTTGTACTTTTCCACGGCTTCGGACACCATGCGTACGTACAGGTCGAAGCCCACGCCCTCGATATGGCCGGACTGCTCGTCGCCCAGAAGGTTACCGGTGCCGCGCAATTCCAAGTCCTTCATGGCCACGTCGAAACCGGAGCCGAGCGCCGTGTTCTGCGCGATGGTGGCGAGCCGGTCATGGGACTGCTCGGTCATCGGCTTGGACGGGTCGTACAAGAAGTAGGCGTACGCGCGCTCGCGGCCGCGACCGACGCGGCCACGCAGCTGATGGAGCTGGCTCAAGCCGAAACGGTCGGCATGGTCGACGATCAGCGTGTTCGCATGGAGATATCAAGACCGGTCTCGATGATTGTGGTACACACGAG
>ENA-OQIW01000134-OQIW01000134.1-human-gut-metagenome-genome-assembly--contig:-NODE-134-length-16434-cov-1.418164_pt1 | contig 16434 bp, 23 predicted proteins | sample MGYA00242586_ERZ504751 | MGnify/ENA primary metagenome ERZ504751 (study PRJEB26092, sample SAMD00036349) | human gut metagenome | host: Homo sapiens | study: EMG produced TPA metagenomics assembly of...
CACCTTCCAGCAGGCGGCCTCCGGTGAGGATGCCGCCGCCGACGCCGGTCCCCAGCGTGACGCCGATGACGTCCGTGTAACCCTTTGCGCCGCCCACCCACACTTCACCCAGCTCATGCAGTTGGCATCGTTGGCGACAGTGGTCGGCAGGCCGAACTTCGCTTCCAGCTCTGCTTTAATGGGGCTTCCGATGTAGTTGGGCAGGCTGCCGCAGGTCCCGGCCACGATGCCTTGCGGCTGTCGATCTGCCCGGTGGCAGACACGCCGATGCCCGTCAAGCTCTCTGCGGGGATGTTCTGGGCGGCGAGGAACTCTTTTGCGGCCTTCAGCACCGTGGTGAGGATGGGCGTCTCGTAGTTGTCGAAGCAGACGCTCTGCTCCGTTTTGGAGAGCACACGCCCCTCTTCGTCCACGATGCCCAGCTTGACGGCGGTGCCGCCAATATCAATGGCAAGATACTGTTTCATAGTCGTATCTCCGTATCATTTGTGCATGGCGTTGATGGCACCGGTGAAGCGGGCGGTGATCTCCGCCGGGCGGGTGATGGCACCGCCGACGACGAGGGCGAAAGCTCCGGCTTCCAGCGCCTTGACAGCCTGCTCCGGGGAATGGATATGGCCCTCGGCGATGATCTTCGCCGGGCATTCCGCGGCCAGCTTGTGGACAAACTCAAAATCAATATCGTTGATCCCCTGCGTCTCGGGGGTGTAGCCGCGCATGGTGGTGCCCACAAAATCAGCACCGGCCTCGGCGCAGAGCATGGCGTTCTCGAAATTGTCGCAGTCTGCCATCACCAGCTGATCGGGGTACTTTCCTTGACGGCGCGGATGAACTGGGCCGAAGTAGAGCCGTCGGGGCGCAGCGCACCCGTACCTGCACGGCAAGGATGTCCACGCCGCAGGCCACCAGCTCATCCACCTCCTTCATGGTGACGGTGATGTACATGGGGGTGCCGGGATAATCCTTTTTGATGATGCCGATGACGGGCAGGTCCACCACCTGTTTGATCTGGGTGATGTCGCGGACGGTGTTGGCGCGGATGCCCACGGCTCCGCTCATGGCGGCGGCTTTCGCCATCAGGGGCATGACGCCGCCCTCTTTGGTGTAAAGAGGCTCCGTCTCAAGTGCTGACAGGAGACGATGAGGCCGCCTTTGATCTGCTCAAACAGTTTTTCTTTCTCCATATCCATCAATCCTCCATCCTGATTTTGATGACCACTTTGCGCACATGCGCACAGCCGGGGCGTGCCACGCCGGGCTTGTGCAGCTCGCCGGGGAAAAACAGGACGAACCGCCCCTCGCCCAGCGTGCCGCTGACGGCATCCGGGCTGGTCCTGAAACCAATATCTCCCGTAAACTCCCCTGCCTCTTTGCCGGGCAGAGTCGTATAGCCCCAGCCCTCGCCGCCGGTCAAATCGATCTGAAGGTCAGCGTACTTTTTGTGGTATTCGAGGCGGGTGCTGTCGGGGCTCAGATCGGCCTCCATTACGTTGATGAAGACGTTCCCGCCGTCCACCTCGGTGCGGCCCAGCGGCAGATCGCTCAAATCGTGGGCCACATGGTAGGCGGTAAGATAGTCGATGGCGGTGTCAAGATTCCGGTGGAGCCCGCGATAACGGTTCAGGTGCTCCAGTGCGTCGCAAATCATGTTGATTTTCTCCTAACCAAGTGTTTTTTAACAGAAGCACAAAGAGCGCCTGCCCTCTCCCCCTCATTGAGAGACGGAGAGGGGGCGCTTTTTGATTTTTCAGAGCTTTGCGATGGCGGCTTCGATCATGGCCTGTGCTTCGGCGACGATGGGCTCATCTTCTGGGATGAGGCCGGGCATCGGCTCGCGGACGCCGCCCAGCTCAAGGCCGTACATCCGGCGCAGGATCTCCTTCTGCACCGCGTAGAGGTTGCCGTGGGCTTCGCACATCTTATAAATGATGCGGTCTGCGTCGTACTGAATGGCGCGGGCAGCTTCGATCTCACCCTTGTTGATGTGCTCGTTCATGGCAAGATACAGCTCCGGCATGACGGCATAGGTGCCGCCAATGCCGCCGTCCGCGCCGATGACGCGGCCGGAGACGAACTGCTCATCCGGGCCGTTGAAGACCACGAAATTGCCCTCGCCACGGGCGGCAATGCCGGCATCCTTGAACATCTGGATGTCCTGGGTGGGCATGGAGCTGTTCTTGACGGCAACGACGTTGGGATTCTTGAGCATCTCGCGCAGCAGGCTCATGGTCAGGCCGGTGCCGGCCAGCTGGGGGATGTTGTAGATGACGAACTCGGTGTTGGGAGCCGCCGCCGACATCTCGTTCCAATATTTGGCGATGGCATACTCCGGCAGATGGAAGTAGATGGGCGGGATCGATGCAATGGCGTCCACGCCCACGCTCTCGGCGTGGCGGGCCAGCTCGACGCTGTCGGCGGTGTTGTTGCAGCCGACGTGTGCGATGACGGTCAGTTTGCCTTTGGCTTCACTCATGACGGCTTCCAGCACGGCCTTGCGCTCATCGACGTGCTGATAGATGCACTCACCGGAGGAGCCGCCCACATACACGCCCTTGACGCCCTTTGCGATCAGATGGCGGGTCAGTGCCTTGACGCCCTCGGTGGAGATATTGCCCTCTGCGTCGTAGCAGGCATAGAAGGCCGGGATAACGCCCTGATACTTGGTAATGTCTTTCATAATAGGTCTCCTTTTTAGCCTTTGACCGCACCCATTGCGATGCCCTTGGTGAAGTACTTCTGGAAGATCAGGAAGATGATGATGATCGGCACAGCGGCCAGAGCGGCACCTGCATGATAAGGCCGAAGTCGGTGCTGTTCTCCGCCTGCAGCTTTGCGATGCCCAGCGAGATCGTCAGGTTGCTGGTGCTGGACAGCATGATGAGCTGCATGAAGTAATCGTTCCAGCTGTTGATGAAGGTAAAGATGGCCAGCGCGCCGATGCCCGGCTTGACCATCGGGAGCACGATGCTGACGAAGGTGCGCGCCTCGCTGGCACCGTCGATACGGGCCGCTTCCAGCATCTCGGTGGGGATGCCCTCACTGAACTGCTTCATCAAAAAGACGCCGAAGGGCCAGCCCACGATGGGGAAAATGACAGCCCAGATGGTATTGTAAAGGTTCAGTGCGCTCATCTCACGCAGCAGCGGGATGAGGATGACCTGCTTGGGCAGGGCCATTGCGCAGACGATGAGGGTGAAGAGCAGCCTGCGGCCGACGAAGCGCTTTTTTGCCAGCGCATAGCCTGCCATTGCGGCGGTGATGCAGGTGAGGATCATGGACATGACGGCCATGAACACGGTGTTTATCATCCAGCGCAGCGCGGCCGGAGCGGTAGGGCCGACAGAGAAATAGATCGGCTCTCCATCCGCGCTGAAAGAGCGGCTGAAGGGCACGGCCAGCTGCCACAGGGGTGCGCTCTTGCCTGCGAAAAGCTTCTGGTAGTTGGTCAGCACCCACTGGCTGGGCCACCACTCGGGGGTCGTGGAGTTGATGGCCGCGCCGGTCTTGAAGGAACCGGTGATGATCCAGTACAGCGGGAACGCGAACAGCACGGCCACGATGCTGATAAGAATGAACGTCAGTATCATGTAAGCGCTCATCTTTTTCAGCTTGCTGGGGTGACGCTTCAACGGTTTCTGTTTTTTTGCAGTTGCAGTCATTGCCCGGCACCTCCTTTAATTATCCTGACTGCCAAACCTGAACTGGACAGCCGACAGGATGGCGATGATAACGGCCAGCACAACGCCCATTGCGTTGCCGTAACCATAGCGGTAGAGCTTGAATGCAGTGTAGTAGATGTAGTACATGATGGTATCGGTGCTGTGGTTGGGGCCGCCGGAGGTCAGCAGCTGGATCAGCGCGAAGCACTGGAAGGAGTTGATGGTAGTGATGACCAGGATGTACAGGGTGGTGGGCATGATAGCGGGCCACTTGATGCGCCAGAAGCACTGGAAATCGGTGGCGCCGTCCACTTCAGCGGCTTCCACGATGGACTGGTCTACGTTGCCCAGTGCGGAAACGTACAGCACGATGGGCTGGCCGACAGAAGTAGTCAGCAGGATGAGGATGATGCAGCCCAGAGCGTATTTTCATCGCCCAGCCAGTTGATGTTCTTGTCGATGAGGCCCACAGCCTTGCCCAGATAGTTGAAGATGCCGTAGTAGTTGTTGTACATCCACTTCCACACGACGGTGACAGCCACCGAGCCGGTGACGACCGGCAGGTAGAACACGCAGCGGAAGAGGCTGGTGGCCCACTCGGGCAAATCGACGATGGCCGAGCTGACCCACAGCGAGAACGCACAGGTCACAGGCACCGAGACGACCACGATGATGAAGGTGTTGCGCAAAGCGCCGATGAAGATGGGGTCTGCGAACAGCTCTGCGTAGTTGGCAAGACCCACAAAGACGTCGGCACGGTTCATGGTGAGTCAAAAAAGCTCGTGACCACGCAGAGTATCATGGGGTAAATGACGAAGCCGAGAAAAAAGATGAGGCTGGGCAGAAGGAACAGGTAGGAAGCGATGGTCTCCTGCCGAACCAGTGCGCTGCTGCGCTTCGGCTCTTTGATGCTTGCAGTCTTTGCAGCCAAAGAAATCACCAGACCTTTCGTTCTGATTGGGTGCTTATCTCACACAAAATGCCCCTCCTCGCCGGGATGTTCGAGGGAGGGGCCGTCATTACTTATTTGCCCTCAGGCGGAAAAGCTCAGGCTTTGGCGGCTGCGTTGGCGTTCTGGACAAAGGTTGCGACGGAAGTGGCAACGTCTTCGCCGGTGCCTACACGCTGGAGCATGTTCCACCACTCGGTGCGGGCAGTTGCCCAGCCCGGAGTGATCTGGTAGTAGTCGCCCAGATAGGCCATGAACTTGGTGTACTCGCTCATGATGGCGTTGTCGGCGTAGATGTCGCCCACACTGGCGCGGACCGGGAAGTAGGTGGAAGCCAGAAGCTGTCCTTCACCTGATCAGGATCAGCAGCGATGAACTCAATGAAGGTCTTGGCTGCCTTGACCTTGGCCTCATCGCCATTGTCGAAGACGCCAAAGCCCAGATGCCGCCGCAGAGCTTCGGGTCGCCGCTTGCAGTCGGGAATGCCATGGGCATGATCTCGTCGCCGTCGTTGGTCAGGCCGGCGTCGTTGTTGTCGGCGTTCAGCTGCTGAGCGATGTTCCAGCAGAATGCCATCTGCAGCGTGCCGTTGCGGAACAGAGTGATCTCGTCGCCGCCGGCGATGGAAGCGTCGAAGTTGATGCCGTCGGTGTCGTACAGGGTCTGGATGGCCTTGATGTTCTCGGCAGAGTCCGCAGTGTACTTGGTGTGAGCGTCATCGGTGAAGGTGCCGCCGTACATATTATTGATAATAGCGCGGGTACCCTGATCGCCGCCCTGACCGCCGCAGTAGACAGCTGCCACGTTCTCGTAGCCGCCCTTGTACAGAGCGTCAACGGTGTTCAGGAAGCCCTCGGTACTCCAGGTGTGCTTATCGGTGTCGAGATACTTGTCAGCGCCCACTTCCTTGACCTTGGTCATGTTGACGGCCATGCAGTGTGCGGTCATGCACAGGGGGTACTCGTAGTAGTCGCCCTTGTCGTTGTGGCAGGCGGAGTTGACGGACTCGTAAATGTCCTTCTTGGCGTCGTCGGTCCACAGATCGTTCAGCGGAGCATGACACCCTTTGCGCCCCAGTTGGCCACCAGACGCTCGGGGCCTTCCATGATGAGGTCGGGTGCGCTGCCGCCCTCGATGGCGGTGTTCACCTGGTCATCGCCGTTGGTGTAGTCGAGATACTCAACGGCCACTTTAATGTCAGGATACTTTGCGTTGAAGCTGGCGATAAGCTCCTGCACGGTCTCGTCCTTGCCCCAGCCGCCGATGGGGTATGTCCACAGCTTGATGCTTGCGCCGGATGCAGAGCCGGAAGCGGCAGTAGAAGCTGCCATGCTGGTAGAAGCTGCCATGCTGGTAGAAGCGGACTTGCCGCCGCAGGCAGCCAGCGCACCCGCTGCGCTCATAATGCCAACGGCCTTCAAGAAGGAGCGACGAGAAATAGCGTTCTTCATAATAAGTTCTCCTTACCTATCATCATATCGGCGGTCCTTCATCCCTGACCGCTCTTGTTGGCCTTATTATAGAAAACTTCTTTCATCTTGTCCATCGGTCGCATATACAATTTTCAGAAAGCTTTCTTGTCTATTCCGCACAAATATCTGGGATACCAGCCAGATTTTGGCCACTTTCACCAATTTTGGCGCCAGTTGTAGCCGTTTTGTAATCATTTCTGCGCAGTTTGTCATTTTCAGTTTGAAAATCATTTTCGTTCTTCCTGCCGCAGTTTTGAAATTTATTTTCAGTAATAAGTCGTACTTTTCCTTGTTTTTTGGATGCTCTGCACAGCTTTTTCTTCCGAATTATGGCGAAAGGCACACTTGTCAAGCGGCCAAACTTCTTTTATACTTTTTTTATAAAAATGCCCCCTTCCCTGTGCAGCGGAAGGGGGCAAAAGAAAGCATAAGGAATAGTGCGGGCATTGCAGCCTGCTCGAAGGAGCTTGACCATGGGTACAAATTTTTGGGAATTGCTGCATCAACGACAGGACCAGCTGACCAGATCCGGCCACGCGGTCGCCGACTACCTGCTGCAGCATGCGGACGAAGCGCAGTATCTCTCCATTTCCTCGCTGGCCCGGGAGTGCAATGTCGCCGAGGCGACAGTGTTCCGGTTCTGCCGGGCTTTGGGGTTCGACGGCTACATGAGATGCGCATTGCGCTGGCGCAGGCCAATGCCACCGGCACACCCTCCAGCCAGAGAGAGCTGCAGCCCGGTGCCACCACCGCAGAACTTTGCGAGCACGCATACGCCCGCTTTCTCACTGCCATCAACGGCACCCAGAACGCTCTCTCTACCGAGGCCGTGGACGAGGCCGTACACCTGATGCAGGAGCCAGGCAGGTGTTCTGCCTCGGACAGGGCGGCAGTATGCTCCTGGCAAACGACATCTGCGCCCGCTTCGCCAGCCTTTCCACCAAGTTCCGCACCGCGGGCGACAGCCATTTACAGCTGCTGACTGCCAGTCTGATGAACGAGGCCGACGTTGTGCTCTTTGTTTCCTACTCCGGCGCGACCCGCGACATGATGGAGACACTGCGCACCGCCAAGGCCGCCGGGGCAAAGATCATCCTCCTGACCCATTACGAGGACTCCCCCGGCGCATTGCTCGCAGATGTCGTCCTTCTCTGCGGCGCACAGGAAAGCCCGCTGGACTCCGGCAGCATCCCCATCAAGGCAGCATTCCTCTATGTAGCGAAGTTCTGGTGCTGCGGTATATGCTAGATGACCCTGCCCATAGCAACACCGCGCAGGACCTCACCAGCGAGGCTCTGACCGTGAAAATGCTGTAAAAAGTTCTTTTCCATGTACTGCCAAAACTGCCCGGAACGATAGGAGAAGGTCGTTCCGGGCAGTTTTTTGTGTTATGCAATAAAAATGACCGCAGCACGCCCGTTGACTCATCTGATTCAAGGCATTATAATCGAAGTATGGCAAAGTTTGCCGAAGAGCAGGAGCGAAAAAAGTATGGAGCATAGTCACCGCGATCGCACCTACAAAAAGAGCCGCTTTCAGCAGGAGCTGGAGCAGAGCGTCTCCCGTAAGCTGATCTCAAGCCTGCTGCTGGGATGTCTTTTGTTCTGCATTGCGATCGCTGCTGTGAATGCTCTCAGCCAGAATGCCCGGCGGGAAGACCATCTGGAGAGTATCGCCTCCACCTTCCATGAGGTGTACAATAGCACGTCCGCCTTTCTGCTGGACGCCGGACACACCGAGCTGTTCCTCTCCGAGCTGCGGAATGATCAGGACAACCTGCGTTATCTTATCAGCCAGTACAACGTCTCGGCTCTTGTGGAGATACAGCTCATCCTTACCGACTCTGAGGGAAAGGTTCGGTTCACGACCTTTCGGAGGGAGAGATGAATCTCCACCGGCAGGAATTCAACGGCATCGCGTGGACAACGCCTGCATCTTATGCGGGCCGTCTACACCACGGTCTACCACTTCCGGGCCAACAGCTCAGAATACGTTATGATCCATCCGCTCTACCGGGATGGCGAATATCAGGGTGCTGCGGCAGTTTATCTGAATGAGAACGACTGGGCAAAACTGTTCAGCCAGTACCAGTACGATGCCATCCTCACCAAACCCAACGGCGATGTCATTACCTGTTCAAGCTCCTCCTTCCTCTCCCAGAAGAACGCTAACAAGTATCTGCCCGCCGATGCGGCGCAGTATGTGCGAGTGAACGGGAACCGCTATCTGCGCAGCAGCCGCTCGCTGGAAAACGGCACGGTGTTGGCTTACTCCTTCATCTACTCGCCCACGAATTACAGTTATCTCTTCGTGGGTCTGCTCCTGATCGTACTGCTGGGACTGAGTTGGGCAGCAATGTTCGCCCGTATCATGCACGCTATGACTGAGCAGATGGTAAAGTCGGTGGACACCCTCGTGCGGGAGATCCGCATCATCCGCAAGGAGGACCCTGATCACATCATCGAGATCGACACCGGCGATGAGATCGAGGAGATCGCCCGTCAGGTCAACAAGATGGTTCGCAGCATTCAGGAGCTGAGCCAGCGCAACATCGCTCTTGCCGAAGTGAACAACCGGATGGAGATGCAGAATCTTCAGGCGCAGATCAATCCCCACTTTATTTATAATACGCTGGACAATATCCGCTATCTTATCCCGACAGACCCCAGCGAGCCCAGCAGCTGATCGGGCGGTTTATCGGCATCCTGCGCTACAGCATCAACAACACAAAGCACAATGTCCCTGTTAAAGATGATCTGAACTATCTGCAGGATTACCTTGTGATCCAGTCCACCCGCTTCGGTGCGAATTTCTCCTACGAGATCGACATCGACGACGCCTGCATGGAGTTCATCATCCCGAAGCTGCTTTTACAGCCCTTGCTGGAAAACAGCATCAAATATGGCTTCCAGAAGAAGCCACGCATCCATATAAGGGTACGGGGCTGGCTGGGGGAGGATGCACTCTATTTCACGGTAGAGGACAACGGCGGAGGCGTGGACGAGACCATGCTGGAACAGCTGCGAGACATCCTGCGCTCGGATGAAGTGAACATCGAGCACAATGGTCTGCAGAACATCAACCGTCGCATCTGGCTGGGCTACGGCGGTGACAGCGGACTGACCATCGACAGCACCGAGGGCGAAGGCTTCACGGTGAAGCTCAAGCTCCGGCTGGGAGGAATGTAAACCATGTATCGCGTTCTGCTGGTAGAAGATGAAGAGATCATCCGCAAGGGCATTCGCTACTCGGTACCGTGGGAGGAGTGCGGCTGCTCGGTGGTGGGCGAGGCAGAGAATGGGGCAGCAGGTGAAGAAAAGATCGCTGAACTGCAGCCTGACATCGTCATTACCGACATTACCATGCCGGTAAAAAATGGTCTTGAGATGATCGCCGACACCCGGGAGAAATTCAACTATATCGCCATCATCCTGACAGCTACTCGGAGTTCGAGTACGCCCAGCAGGCTATCCGGAACGGCGTATCGGATTATGTGCTCAAGCCTCTCGACATGGACGAGATGCGTACTGCGCTGGAGAAGGCTGTCCGCCTTGCGGGGGATAACCAGTACCTCCAACAGCGGGAGGACGAGGCAGAGGCCGTCCGCAGCCGGACAGCTCTGCCGCCATTAAGCGAAGATAAGGTCACTGACCCGCTGGTGCTGCGCATCGCAGCCTATCTGAAAGAGAATTACCGGAGCAAGATAACACTTGCTGACCTTCAGGAACAGTTCCACTACTCGGAACGGTACATCAACCAGAAGTTTCAGAAAGAGCTTGGCACAACGGTCATTGACTACCTCAACCGCTGCCGTATCCAGAACGCTCTGGAACTCATCCGGAAAGGAAAACTGCCCATCTCCCAAATCGGCTGGGAGTGCGGCATTGGTGAGTACAAATATTTTAACCACGTTTTCAAAAAATACATGGGCTGCTCGGTGCGGGAGTACCAGAGCACCTTGAAATAAGTGTCTATGAAAAAATACCGAACAGCCGCTGTTCGGTATTTTTTCCATTTGTTCTGCAATTTGAGTATTATTTTTGTACTAGAAGCATTAAAATGGGACTATCGAAAGGTTTCAGGTAAAAAATGGAGGTTTTTACTATGAAAAAGATTTCTCGTCGTTCGTTCCTGATGGCTACCGGTGTTATCGCAGCTTCTGCTGCTCTGAGCGCTTGCGGCGGCTCCTCCGCCAGCACCTCTTCTGCCGGTTCTACCGCTGCTTCCACTGCCGCTTCTGGTTCTGCTGCACAGGGCGGCGGCGACCTCGTGATCTACTCGCCCAACTCTGAGGGCCTGCTGAACGCCACCATTCCTCTGTTTGAGGAGAAATACGGCGTCAATGTCGAGCTGATCCAGGCCGGCACCGGCGAGCTGGTCAAGCGTATCCAGTCCGAAAAGAACGATCCCTACGCAGATGTCCTGTTCGGCGGCTCCTGGTCGCTGATGTACACCAACGAGGACCTGTGGGAGCCGTATGTTTCCGCCAACGATGCAAACGTCATCGACGCCTACAAGAACAAGTGCGGCTTCATCACCGGCAATGTGCTGGACGGCAGCGTCCTCATCGTCAACACCGACCTCCTCGGCGACATCAAGATCGAGGGCTACGAGGATCTGCTGAACCCGGCTCTGAAGGCAAGATCGCCACTGCCGACCCCGCCAACTCCTCTTCCGCTTTCGCTCACCTGACCAATATGCTGCTTGCAATGGGCGGCTACGAGGACGATAAGGCATGGCAGTACGTCCACGACCTGTTTGAGAATGTGGACGGCAAGATCTGCGAAAGCTCCAGCGGCGTTTACAAGGGAGTTGCCGATGGCGAGTATGTGGTGGGTCTGTCCTATGAGGACCCCTGTGCTCAGCTGGTTCTGGACGGCGCACCTGTCAAGATCGTTTACATGAAGGAGGGTACTGTCTTCCTTCCTGCTTCTGCCACCATCATCAAGGGCGCAAAGAACATGGACAATGCCAAGCTGTTCATTGACTTCATCCTGAGCGAGGAAGTACAGAACATCTGGGGCAGCACCCTGACCAACCGTCCTGTTATGAAGGACGCTGCCACCAACGATGCCATGACCCCGATGGCAGACATCAATGTCATCGAAGAGGACATTCCCTACGTCAGCGCCCACAAGGCAGAGTTGGTGGACAAGTACACTGAGATCTTCACCGATCTGCAGAGCAAGTAATTCAAAGGGCAGCAGGAGGCTAGTATGAGCAGAATATCAGTCAAAGACGCAGTAAAGCGCTACGGGAATAATACGGTCATCCCGGACCTGAATCTGGAGATCGGAGATGGTGAGCTGTTCACCCTGCTGGGTCCCTCCGGCTGCGGCAAGACCACTCTTCTCCGTATGATCGCAGGCTTCAACTCCATTGAGGGCGGCGACATCTTCTTCAACGAGAAGCGCATCAACGATATGGACCCCAGCAAGCGCAACATCGGCATGGTGTTCCAGAACTATGCCATCTTCCCGAACCTCTCCGTCCGGGACAATGTGGCATTCGGTCTGAAAAACCGCAAGGTGGACAAGGCCGAGATCAAGAAGCGGACGGATGAGTTTCTGAACCTGATGCAGATCATGCAGTATGCCGACCGGATGCCCAACCAGCTTTCCGGCGGTCAGCAGCAGCGTATCGCACTGGCTCGCGCACTGGTCATCTCGCCGGATGTGCTGCTGATGGACGAGCCGCTTTCCAATCTGGACGCAAAGCTCCGTGTCGAGATGCGCAGCGTCATCCGCCACACCCAGAAAAGCGTTGGCATCACCACCGTGTATGTCACCCACGATCAGGAAGAGGCAATGGCCATCAGCGACCGTATCGCCGTTATGAAGGACGGCGTCATCCAGCACGTTGGCACTCCCCGCGACATCTACCAGCGCCCGAAGAATGTCTTCGTTGCCACCTTTATCGGCCGCACCAACATCGTGAATGCCCACGTCAAGGACGGCATCATCACCTTTGCCGACGGCTACCATGAGCACATCGACGCTCTGGACAAGGCTGCCGAGCAGGATGTGCGCTGTTCCATCCGCCCGGAGGAGTTCATTATCTGCAAGGACGGCACCGATGGCATCCACGGCACCGTGCAGGAATGCACCTACCTCGGTCTCAACACCCACTACACCATTGACACCGATCAGGGCGACTCGGTGGAGATCGTAGAGGAGTCCTCCATTGGCGAGGGCCTCAAGAAGGGCGAGAAGGTGCTGCTGAAGGTCAAGAAAGAGAAGATCAACGTCTTTACCAAGGACGGTGGTACCAATCTCATCAGGAGCGACGCTTATGAAAAACAATAATAAGTTCCGTCTTGATGTCTGGGGAGCCATTACGCTGGGGACCATCGCACTCTATGCACTGTTCCTGCTTTACCCGATGGCATACCTGATCCGCCAGTCTGTGCTGGACCCCGACACCGGCAGCTTCACGCTGGCTTATTTCACGAAGTTCTTTTCCAAGAGCTACTATTTCGATACCCTGATCAACAGCTTCAAGGTGTCCATCACAGCGACGGTGCTCTCCATCGCCATTGGCACCCCACTGGCATACCTGTTCACGATCTTTAAGATCAAAGGCAAGTCGGTGCTGAATATCCTCATTGTGGTGGCATCCATGTCGGCTCCCTTCATCGGTGCTACTCATGGATCCTGCTGCTGGGTCGCAGCGGTGTCATCACCGCCTTCTTCAAAAACCTCGGCATCGCTATCCCGGACATCTACGGCTTCGGCGGCATCGTGCTGGTCATGACGCTCCAGCTGTTCCCGCTGGTGTTCCTCTACGCCAAGTGCATTGAAGAATATCGACAACTCCCTCATCGAGGCGGCCGAGAACCTCGGATGCTCTGGCATTGCCTGCTTCTTCAAAGTGGTCGTACCCCTGATCATGCCCACCCTGCTGGCTGCGGCTCTGCTGGTGTTCATGCGCTCCTTTGCAGACTTCGGCACCCCGATGCTGATCGGTGAGGGCTACCGTACCTTCCCTGTTGTCCTTTACACCGAGTTCATCAACGAGGTGGGCGGCAGCGACGGCTTTGCAGCCGCTATCGCCGTCATCGCTATCGTCATCACCACGCTGGTGTTCCTCGTCCAGAAGTACGTTTCCAACAAGAACGCCTTCGCCCTGAACAGTATGCACCCCGTGGAGGAGCGGGAGGCCCGCAAGGGCATCAACGCTCTGGTGCATCTGGTCGTCTACCTTGTAGTGGGCATCGCCATCCTGCCGCAGGCTACGTCATCTACACCTCGTTCAAGAACACGCAGGGTAAGATCTTTGTGGACGGCTACTCGCTGCAGAGCTACCAGACCGCCATCGGCAAGCTGGGCCGCAGCATTCAGAATACCATCATCATCCCCTGCTGGCACTGGTCGTCATCGTGCTGCTGGCTGTTCTCATCGCTTATCTGGTGGTGCGCCGCCGCAATGCCCTGACCAACGTGGTGGACATCCTCTCGATGATCCCTACATCGTGCCCGGCACGGTCCTTGGCATCGCGCTGCTCATCGGCTTCAATAAGCCCCCGCTCCTCATCAGCGGCACCATGCTCATCATGGTAGTAGCCCTCATCATCCGGCGTCTGCCCTATACCATCCGCTCGTCGGTGGCTATCCTGCAGCAGATCCCCATGAGCATTGAGGAAGCTGCTATCTCGCTGGGCGCTTCCAAGATGAAGGCATTCTTCCGCATCACGGTTCCCATGATGGCTTCCGGCATCATCTCTGGTGCTATCCTGAGCTGGGTCACCATGATCAGTGAACTGTCCACCGCCATCATCCTGTATACCGGCAAGACCAAGACCCTGACGGTAGCGATCTATACCGAGGTCATCCGCGGCAACTATGGCACTGCAGCCGCATTGTCCACCATCATGACCATCCTGACCGTCATTTCCCTGCTGGCCTTCAGCAAGCTCAATGGCGGAAAGGATATCAGCCTTTAAGTAATCCCCCGTTCTCCTTCGATCGCTGAGTTTCCAAACCGGGCTGTTTCTCAGCAATGCAAATAGCCCCCAACAGAAAAATGAGACAGGCTTCCCGAAAGGTGGGTCGCCTGTCTCATTTTTGTTGTAAGTTGGACGCTTGGGGACTTCAGACCTTTGCGCTCCCGAAAAACTGTGCCGAAATACACAAGCAACATCCGCAAACTGCATATCGCAAATATGTCCGTTTGATAGGCACTATTTTTGAAGATCGCGATAAATTTTATTTCACGCAAAACATATCGACTGTTCCATCTGCAAGCAGGCGGCCATCCTCACTTTTGATCTGGACGCGGATAATGACGATGGTCCGGCCTCGGCTGAGGGTCGTTCCGTAGGCGTGTATCGTTCCCTCGGTCAGATTCTTGATAAAATTGATGTGAGCGCTCTGGGTCACATAATTGCGTCCATCGCTGCGGGCGGTCAGGCCGGCTACACAGTCGGCAAGCGTGAACAACAGGCCGCCGTGGACAAAGCCATGGGTGTTTTTGTCGGTGGCGGTGATGGTCATTTTTACTTCACAGTCGTCATGCTCGGCGCGGACAGCTTCAATGCCACAAAAATCCATAAACGGATTGCTCCTGCGGTAGGCAGTCAAATCGGTATAGTTCATAGAGAAAACTCCTTTTATTTCTTTGGGCGCTTGCTGGCAGCAGGAAGCGCAAGCTGCCGACGGTATTTGGACACGGTGCGCTGCGCGAGCTGATAGCCTCCTGCGCCAGACGCTCCCGGAGGAGACGGTCGTTGAGCATCGGCTCCTGCTGCAGGAGCTGCACCTTCGGGTGCGGATCTCCTGCGGAGAACTGCCGCCGACGGGCTGAGAAAAAATGCGCTGAGCGGGTAAATTCCCCGGCGGTCACTGAAGACATTTTCCCTTCACGCCCGGGTGATGGTGGACGGATTCAGCCCAAGAGACTCTGCCAGAGTGCGGCGGGTCATAGGGGAAAGCACTCCATCCGGCAGAAGAAAAAAGGGGGCCTGCGTGCTCACTACAGCCTCCAGACATCGGTGGAGCGTTTTCCCCCGCCGGGAAAGTCCGCTGAGAAGCTCCTGTGCCTGCTTGCAGGCGCGGCGCAGATAGGAGGCTGTTTCTGCATCGGCAGAATGCATCATCTCTTCATACTGGCTGCTGAGCGTAAGGTGCGGAAGATAGAAATCGTTGAGCACTACGGAAAGCGCTCCGTTTTCATCCAGCACATAAGCATCCGGCTGGATATACTGCACCGGCTCAGAAGCCGGAGCATCCCATCGTCCGGGGTGCGGGTCCAGCTGTGCGATCTGAGCTGCCGCATTTTCCACTTCTGCCTTGGAGCAATGAAGCAGATGTGCCAGCGGGCTGTACTGCTGCCGGGCGAGGGCTCAAGATGATGGGAGACAAGCTCGGTGAGCAGAGGCGTTTCCTGCCCGCTGCGCCGAAGCTGGATCAGGAGGCACTCGGACAAACTCCGGGCCGCGATACCGGCTGGCTCCAAGGCTGAACTGCCGCCAGTGCCTCCTCGAGCATGGGAGCCGGAAGCCCCAAATGATGCAGATGCTCCAGCTCTTCTGGGGGCAGAAAACCGTCCTCATCCAAACGCTCTATGAGATAGGTGCAGAGGGACAAGAGCTTCGGCGGAAGCTTTCTGCGTGCCAGCTGATCCCGCAGAAAGCTTTCCCGGCTGGTCAGCTCCCGGTCTTCCGCACCCGGCTCAGGCGGAGCATCGGAAGAAGTCCGCATCCATTCGTTCCGGGCCGACAGCTCCCGGAAGGCATCGCCGGACGGCTCCTGCTGTTCAAGCATCGGGTTTTCTTCCACGGCACGTTCCAGAAACTCGCGCAGATCCTGTACGTTCATCTGGAGCAGAGCGATATTCTGCATCAGCTGGGGGCAGAGTTTGAGCCGCTGGGACAGCTCCTGACGGAATTGAGGCCCTTCCATGGGGCGTCACCTCCTGTCTATCGCACTATTTTACTGACTTGCGACAAAAAACGGCAAAGAAAGCATTTCACGAAAAGGAAAGTTTACGAAATAATCTTGACATTGTCGAAAATGATGGCTTAGTATTAAGGCCATGACAGTCTGCCGGGAGCAAGCTGTGGCTCATTCTATCACAAAATGAGAGAAAGGAAAAGATGCCATGACCGAACGAAGCCCAAAAATCTGCCTCATCTCTCCCACCGAAAATCTGGCCCGGCGGGCCAAACCCCTGATCATGCGACGAGGCATGGATGTGCGTGTGGAGGTCGCAGAGCTGGAGGCCGCCGTTTCGCTGGCCAAGCTGCTTCTGACGCAGAACGATTATCTGTTTATCAGCCGCCGCGGCACCCGCGACCTGCTGCGCAAGAGTCTGAATATTCAGGTCGTGAACATCCCCGGCGAAGCATCGGATTATAT
>ENA-OQIW01000135-OQIW01000135.1-human-gut-metagenome-genome-assembly--contig:-NODE-135-length-16183-cov-1.531203_pt1 | contig 16183 bp, 16 predicted proteins | sample MGYA00242586_ERZ504751 | MGnify/ENA primary metagenome ERZ504751 (study PRJEB26092, sample SAMD00036349) | human gut metagenome | host: Homo sapiens | study: EMG produced TPA metagenomics assembly of...
TTATAAATTACAAAAAATTCAACTAATGAAAAGAAATACTAACATTAAAATCCCTAAAAACTACAAGGAGATTTTATGGGATTTATTAAAAATTTAGTTGCCGTAATTCTGTTTTAAAGTTTGTAATTTGTAGAAACACCACAACATACCGAACCAAACCAGGTGTAAAGAGTAAGGCAATAAGTGTTTCATTATTAAAGGCTAAAGAAACTAATACTAAGAAGTAGAAGCCTAAAATCACGTAGTTCATAAGCGGATATAACGGCATTTTAAACGGATTTTGTTTAGCCAATTCCGGATGCTGTTTGCGATATTTCATATGACAAACCAAGATGATGGCCCAGATGAAAATAAAGCAGAACGTAGACACACTGGTAATCAAAATAAACACGTTTTCAGGCATAATGTACTGCATAATAACGGCGATAAAAATAACCAACGCAGAGAATACAACGGCGTTCATAGGCACCTGATTGGAACGCAAACGGAACATACGACGCGGTGCATTCCCTTCACGAGCCAAAGTGTACACCATGCGGCTTGTACTGAACAAACCACTGTTACAAGCCGATGCAGCCGATGTTAGCACGATAAAGTTAACAATAGCCGCAGCCGCTACGATACCGGCCGCTTTAAATACCTGTACGAACGGACTAGAGTCAGCGTTTACGGCTGTCCACGGATAAATACTCATAATAATTGCCAAGCACCAACGTAGAAAATAATAATACGAATCGGAATATTGTTGATTGCCTGCGGAATTACCTTCTTAGGATTTTCCGTTTCGCCCGCCGTTAAGCCTACCAGTTCAATCCCCGTAAAAGCAAATACAACCATCTGGAAGGACAACACAAAGCCTTCCCAGCCATTCGGGAACCAACCGCCATGACTCCATAAATTAGAGAAACTTACCGGTCCCACATCGGTCTGGTAGCCGATAAATATTAAATATAAACCGCCGCCGATTAAACCTAAAATGGCGATAACTTTAATTAATGCGAACCAGAATTCCAATTCACCGAAAATTTTGACTGCCATCAAATTCGAAGCGAACAGAATCAGTAAAATACAAAGACTCGGTATCCACGGCTCTACATTCGGTATCCAATACTGGATATATACCCCCGCGGCCGTAACGTCGGCCATGGCCAGCGACACCCAACAGAACCAATAGGTCCAGCCGGTAACAAAAGCGGCGCCCGGTCCAATATATTCTTCAACAAAATCTACGAAAGAATGATGATCTGTATTCGAGAGCAACAGTTCCCCCAAGGCCCTCATCATAAAGAACGAAATCAAACCCGTAATAATATACGCTAACAAAATGGACGGTCCCGCCAAATGAATGGAACGGCCTGATCCTAAAAATAAACCTGTACCTATGGCTCCCCCAATTGCCAACAACTGTACATGTCGATTTTTTAACCCCCTAGCTAACTCCTTCTTCTCGTGCATACAAATGCCCACCTCCAAAATACTAATTTTAATAAAAAAATAAACCCACATTGATATGTGAGTTACCAACTGAAAAATAATGGTGGCGGCACACGGATTTGAACCGCGGACACACCGGGTATGAACCGATTGCTCTAGCCAACTGAGCTATGCCGCCAAGTGTATATGGAGCTAGTGACCGGGATTGAACCGGTGACCTTATCCTTACCAAGGATACGCTCTGCCGACTGAGCTACACCAGCATACGTAATGAATGGTTGCGGGGACAGGACTTGAACCTGCGACCTTCGGGTTATGAGCCGACGAGCTACCAACTGCTCCACCCCGCGATGAATGGTGGAGGGAGAAGGATTCGAACCTTCGAAGTCGAAGACGGCAGATTTACAGTCTGCTCCCTTTGGCCGCTCGGGAATCCCTCCAAAAATAATGGAGCTGGCGATAGGAATTGAACCCACAACCTGCTGATTACAAGTCAGCTGCTCTACCGATTGAGCTACGCCAGCATACCACAACATGGAATATTATACATATTCCTGAACATCTTGTCAATAGATTTTTTAGCTCAGATTGACATTTTGTTCTGCGCTTCCGTTTCCCGTATAGCGCTTTATTATAATAGCATAGGTAATATTTTTGCGCAAGTTACTTTTTTACAAAATTCTTGCAAAACACACTAATTTTCTTACAATGTGTAAAAACACTGTACTCTTCCCATCTCCAGACTCTGTTCAAACATATTTCTTGTCCTATTTAACAGCTACAATTCAACGCTATCGAGCAAACTAATATAGACGTACTCCTCAATGTAAAATAGCCGTACTGCATTATAAAATAACACACTACGGCTATTAAACGGATATATTATTTTTTCAGACTTGCTTCCAACTGAGCTAATCGTTCTTCCAACGCACTAACTTGTGATTGTAAGTCAACTACGGTATCAGTTTGAGCTGCATATTTAGCCTGTAACTCATTCATGGCACCCGCTTGCGCTTCTACGTAGCCCGCAAGCTCTGCCTTAGAATACGCGCTATACTCGGATTCAGAGCCAAATTTAAAGGAAACACCCACATTATACATTGTTTCATCTCCTAAAGTTGCCGCTGCATTCACCATAGTATTACGATTTGGCCGATAAAATGCACCTAAGGCGTAAGCCTGCTCACCCTTATAGCCCCCCATACCGGCTGCAAAAGAGATTTTATCATTAGGATCGAAATCAAGCGGATTTAAACCGGCTAAAGCGACCGCCCCGGCTACGGCTTTATTTACACGATTGTCCAAACGATTCAAATTATTATTAATCGTTTGAATATTATTACCTTGGGCATTAATTCGTTCATTCACAGCATATAACTGGGAACCGTTAACGCTTCGGTGGAATCAGCCGAGATTTTACCGGCTTTCACATTGGTCAACGTAATAGTTTCCGTAGTATCACGATTCATACCGGCCAACGTACTTACCGTGGATTTACCGGTGAATTCGGTGGCACCGGCTTTTACTTCGCCGGATTCGGTAATATCCGTAGCTAAGAACGGTTTGCCGTCTACATAGACAACCTGATTACCGCTATTATCTAAATGAATCACCGCATCAGACCAAACAACGCTATGACCGGTGTCGCCTTTTTCACCCTTGTCACCTTTAGGGCCTTGCGGACCGGCCGGACCTTGCGGACCCTGTGGGCCTGTAGGACCGTCAGCACCGGCATCCCCTTTGTCCCCCTTAACCCCTTTGTCACCTTTAAAGGCATCATCACCTTTTAGCGAATCTTTATCTAAGGACACAAAAATATGCTTTTCATTATCGGCGGACGTTACTTCTTCTGCTTTTAGGCCATTGCCAAAAGATAAGGCTAAATTACTTAGTGTTGGTGAAAACTTCGAAGCCCCAACAGTATAAGTATCACCCTTCTTGGTGCTGCCACTATAAATAGGCACAATGTGATTGGCCACTGCTTTTAACTGCGCCACGTTAACTGCATCCGTATCGGCAGTGCCGGCCGCTAAATTCGTGATTTGGCGTGTAACGGCACCATGGTAAGCACCGTTTTGATCTACATAGGCGGATGCGCCTACACTAAAGGCGCCGGTTGTGGATTTGTAAATAGATACGAGATTATCCTTCTGTATTTTGGCTTGCATAAATTCACTGTTAACGGCAACCCAACTATTTAATGCTTGTTTCGCCTTCCACGCTGCAGTTGCTAACTCTGCTCGTGCCTTATCAGCATCTTTAAACCTTTGATTACTTTTATAATCAAATGCATTCGCATTATACTCTGCCCCATATTCTTCAGTACCATCAGGAGTAGACTTATTCGACTTAGCATATACATCCATAGCCTTAGCCATCTCTTCCTGCTTTATAGCCGATACCTCAGCGGATTTATTATCAGCAGCTTCTTGAGCACTTGAGTAAACTTGCAACAATTCATTATATTTATTTTCTTTTTCTACATTACTTGTATCATCATAAAAATGTAATGCCTTGTCCCACTGCGAATCAAATGACGAATCACCTGCATTCAATTTTGCAATATTTGCGATTAAATTACTATCACTGGTTCCAATCATATCACCACTTACTGAATTATTTTGCAAATCAGTTGTTAGTGTTGGTAAATAACCGATGATTTGACCTCCTCGGTCTGCCACCGTATATGCTCCCGCAGCAATACCGCCTTCCACTTTTACTTGGCTATCCCTTCCCAATGCTATGGCATCTTTAGAATTTTGAGTAACAGTCGCATTATAGCCAAAAGCGGTTGCCCCTGTAGCTTCAGCTTTTGACAAGCTACCTAAGGCCACACTGTACTCATTGAGACTTTTAGCCATAAGACCTATAGCTATTGTTCTATCTGCTGCATTAGCCGAGTTTCCAATAGCAATTCCATTAGTGCCGCCTTTACTTTTGAATCCCAAAGCAACACCTAAATCTATAGCACTCGCTCTATAGCCAACAGCAATGGAATTTATATTACTATATGTTTCTCTACCTATAGCAATATTATTTTGTCCTGTATTTGCCGTGCTTCCTGTCAATTTCCCTGCCGCAATACTGTTAGCTAAAGCAATACCATATTTATTTACCACCGTTCTTTCACCAATAGCAATTGATCTTGCTTGTAAACTTGTCGCTTTAGTTCCTATTGCTATCGAATTTCTCCCATTAATTAAAACTTCGAGTTATTCCCTAACACTATAGAGTTATTCGTACTTTCCGCAGTTGAACTATCATTACCTATAACTATACTAGTATATTTTGCTACGTTACCTTTACCAATTGCTATGCTTAAGTTCCCATACGTTTCATTATTGGAGCCAATGGCCACGCCACCACCTTGTGCAAGACTGTTGTAACCAATAGCCAAAGAAGAACCATTTTTTGAAGCATCTTCCGATGGAGTATAAGCCTTCTGAGCTTTACTTAATTTACCTATAGAGATCCCATTTGTTGCAAAAGCATGAGCCTCAGTCCCTATAGCTACGGCATCTTCAATAGCTTTAGTTGTATTTGGCGGATTTGGACCAGAGCCTCCGGTTTGAGCCTTACTGCCGTTACCGATTGCAATACTCCCACTTCCATTTGCCACACTATTAGTTCCCTATAGCCACGGCATTTTCAACTGTACCACCACCTGTCATCGTAGCTTTACTGCCATTACCGATAGCTATACTCTTATCTCCATCTACCGTGCTGCCGGCGCCAAAAACAATCCCATTCTTAGCCGTCGAGCTATCGGTCCCTGCTACATTTGTTTCCGCGAAAGCCACATTAGTGGTGCTAGCACCTAAGGCCAATACAGCTAAAGCAGCTGCCAATTTTTTCATTTTACTTTCAGTGCTTTTCTTAACACTCCCATACTTTGATTTACCCATATGCCACATAATTTCCTCCAAAAACCACTAACCTATACCTTTTGATTAAAACTCCTTTTTTGATTAGAGCCTTTTTTAATTCATTTAATGAAATTATAACATGCTCACAATTCATTCATCAATCAAGTTTTTTCACTGACAGTAAAAACGCTGTATATGAATTCATTAAGAACTTCATATACAGCGTTACTGTTCAAATATTCATTTTTTCTTTGTGATATGGCAAGATTATATCAACAATTTTTACTGATACTAAAATAAACAAAACGTTTAATTCTTCCTCACCCTACAAGACATTATTTGTGTGTCAAACACAAAATTCTATACAAAATAGAATTCCCTTATATTAGAAAATGAAGAAGTATGCAAACGCAATCACTGCGATTATAAAGCGATAATACGCAAAACCGGCCAAGGATGATTTATTTAAAAATTTCAAGAACCATACGATGGACAAGTATGCAAATACGAAAGCCGTTACAAAACCGATAGCAAACATAACGAAATCGGACCATTGCAACTGGTCGATGATTTTGAGCAAATCATAGATACAGGCAATCAACATGATTGGTACGGCCATGATAAAGGAAAAGTCAGCCGCTGCTTTACGGCTTACACCGAGCATCAAGCCACCGGCGATAGTCGAACCGGAGCGAGAGAAGCCCGGCCACAAAGCCAACACCTGGAACAAACCGATTTGAAGACATTGATACATGCTCAATTGATCCACTTCGTGTACCGTAATCGGTTTATGACGTTTTTCAGCCCAAAGCATGAATAAACCGCCGATGATTAAGCCGATAATAACCGTACCGGCCGAGAATAAATAGTTTTTAATAAACGAATGGCCCAAGAAGCCGATGGCCATAGCCGGCAACATGCCGAAGAAAATATGAGCTAAGGATAATCTGTCATTACGAATCCAGTTCTCACGACGAAGCATGCTCATGAATTTTTCGCGATAATAGAAGAATACGGAAAGAATCGCGCCTAACTGGATAAATACTTCAAATACACTGGCTCGTTCGCCGGTAAATCCTAAAAAGTCACCTACTAAAATCATGTGCCCGGTACTGGATACCGGCAAGAATTCTGTTGCCCCTTCTACGATACCAAGTATAAAGGCAATAAGATTTTGATCCATTATTTCACCTCGACTACCAACTGGCCGCTCAAGCGCCGGCCTCTCATCATAATCATCTTCTTCGCCTACATGATAACCGCATAATATATGCCGGTTTCATGTGATAACTCAACCATTATAGACTTTTTGACAAAAATAGACAATGGAAATTTCCCTTTTAAGCAAATAGTTTAAAAAATTTTAATATTTTACTATACTTTTGCAACTTTTCCTTCTCTAAATGTGAATATCGTAATTTCTCGCGGACAATTATAGCGAACCGGGAACCAATGGCCCGTGCCGTTATTTACATAACCGTACTTCGTGCCGTCCCGATACATACCCTTAAAATACTTCGTTCCCACCGGCACAAGGGCTGTGCCGCCGACTACAATCTGACCACCATGGGTGTGGCCGGAGAGCGTCACCGGAATATTATGGGCAAACGCGTTTTCAATAAAATCAGGATGATGAGCCAATAAAATGGTAAACGCTTCCGATGGAACATTGGCTAAGGCTTCCTTCAGATAGGTTTCACGCTGTTCACCGCTGTGGTCAAAGGAATATTCAACGCCGGCCAAATATACGGGCCATGAGCCACCGCTTAAGCGAAGCGAAGAGTTACGATGCATACGCATGGAAATACCGCTGAAGGCTTCCAACACGCGAGGCAGGTTTTTAAAATACTCGTGATTCCCCAAAATATAGTCGATGCCGTCCGGAATTTTAGGAAATAACTCTTCCAAGCGACCACAGAGAGGGTTTAAAAAATCCAAGTCATCAATTAAGTCGCCCGTAATAACCAAGCGATCCGGCTTTTCATTTAAAACGGTCTGCGTAATTTTGTCGAAATCTTTCAAATCAATGAACGGCCCGATATGAACATCACTAATCTGCGCCAATTTATAATCTTTTAAATATTCAGGCAAACTGCGAAATACCAAGTCAATATGGTTGACTTGAACCTCCTTGGCTCCTTCATACGCTCTGACTACGCCGCCACCGGCTGTTACTGCCGGCACCGCCCAAATAGCTTTGCGTAAAAACTGCCGCCGACTATCCTGTTCTTCTGCAGTCGTTTTTTTAGCTCGCCAATTAACGGCTGCCATAACGATACCCAAAGGAATCAATATGGCAAAACAAACGCCGAGACCCATCATGAGCCCATAGGTACCGGTCGCCCAGCCTCGCCAGAACTCATACATAGAGGTTCCCAAAAGTTGAACCTGTGCCATCTGGTAATACGTTGTCCCCCCGATAGCCAGTACTTGAAGCAAAACTAATCGCCAAAACCAACGGGAACGCCGTTTCACATTAGTTAGACGGACAATCAAATAGGAGTTGGCGAATACTATAAGAAAGATAATAAGCGTCGTTATAATGAGAAATATTAATCGTGCCGACATTCTTTCACCTGCCATTCTCAAAGTTTAATCTCTACAATACACTGTCAGTTTACCATGAGGGCCAGCCCAAGGCAGCTCCGTAAAATCTTCCGGCGAAACCCAGCGCCATTCGCTATTGTCTTGCTCTATTGCGAGCGTGTCATCACCGGTAAACTCTGCCTCATAGGCTTCCATATCCCAACAGCGATGGGAAAACACATGACGCAAGGTGGTAACCGCCTTGCTATGCCATTTAATTTCAGTATCTTTAAGCCGGCCCTTTAGACGCTTCGAGTCTGTAAATTTACGTTGCCATTCACGAGCCAGTTCATCAACGCCGATTAACGGCAACTCTTTTTTATCCTGCATGGTCACATTACGCGGCACTTCCACATTTGGAAACTCCCACATGGAATGCAAAAGCCCTGTAGCGGGGCGCCGATGAAGCAAATATTCCCCTTTTTCATTGCGAATAAGCCCCGTTACCACAGAGATAATAGGGACCGATTTCTTAACAATACGCACCGGTAATTCAGCGGCAATGCCCAGTGCATCAGCTTGGCACCAACGTCGTAAAGGACAACCTTCACAACGGGGCGCTTTAGGAATACAAATGCTCGCCCCAAAATCCATAAGGGACTGATTAAAATCCCCCGGTCTGTCGTAGGGCAATGTTTCCTCAACTAACGCGGCAATCGCTTTTTTACCGGCGGTGCGCATAATATCTTCACGCACTGCGTAAAGCCGTGCATATACACGCAATACATTACCGTCAATGGCGGCTTCGCGCTGACCAAAAGCTAACGACAAAATAGCCCCCGCCGTATAAGCTCCGACGCTTTAAGGCTTTCCACCTCTTTGCGGGTTCGTGGCATCTCGCCGCCGTACTTAGTCATTACTTCGCGAACACCAAGTCGTAAATTACGAGCCCGGGAGTAATAACCCAAACCTTGCCAAGCTTTGACTACTGTATCTTCATCAGCTTCAGCCAAGGCTTCCTTGGTGGGGAATTGCTCCATCCAATTCTCGTAGTACGGCTTCATTGCTTCAATACGAGTTTGTTGAGACATAATTTCCGATACCCAAATGCGATAGGGATCCTTTGTCTTGCGCCACGGCAAGTCCCGTTTATTGGCATCGTACCAGCTAAGGAGCGTCTTGACCCACGCCGCCTCAGCCACAGCATTTTCAGCGGCAGCCTGATTGGATTCCGGTTTCGCCTTTAAAGCTACTGTGTCTATATTTTTATTTTTAAACCTTTATCCTCATTTACGCTTCGAGCCACTCTTTCATTGCCTCCACCGATTCCAACTCAGGAATCTCCGTTACTTTTGTTATCTTCATGTCCATGACACCGTCATTATCCTTGCCAAACACAAGGGTGCCTTTCAAAAGTTCACCGTTTAAAACCTGCGGGATCCAATCCTCATCACCGGCCCACATGGTATCGTAAGGAATTTTGTCAAAAGAAGTCCAAAACGGTTCCATTTCTTCCGTTTCCATAGGAAGCCCTTCATATTTACGCAATAGATACACATAATTGACATGGGTCCAATCCTCGTTATAAGGGAATTGAAAATCCAAAATAGCTACCGGTTCCAAGTCTTCCGGCTTAGCCAGCAAGGACGTTTCCTCAAACAATTCGCGCACCGCACATTGACGGAATGTTTCACCATCTTCCCGCTTGCCGCCAAAACCATTAGGCTTACCGGCGCCTAAGCCGCGCTTTTTGCGGCCCAAGAGAATCTCTTTTTTATCATTTATAATAAAACATAATGTAGTCGGTCTCATATCATTGCCTCATTTGTTTTTTCAAAAAAACTGTATATAATCATCAAACTTTATTTTAAACCTTAATTCTGATTCATCAAGCTATGCTGTGATTCTAAATCGTATTTTAATGTTAAATTAAATATATTTTAAATTTATATCACACTGCCCAAAAGGTCAATCCTGTGTTAGTATTAGAGTAAGAGAGGTGTACTTATGAATGAACCACTAATATTTAACATAGCCATGGGCCGCACCAAACCGGAAAATATTCGCCATCGCGAAGTGGCTTGCCCGTTCTGTGCCGTGGATAAGCTTACGGACATATTGGAAACAAAGGGCGATATTATCTGGCTTATGAACAAATATCCCGTCTTAGATCGTACCTGGCCCACCGTTATCATCGAAACGCACGACTGTTTTAGTGAATATTCCAGATATTCACCGGAAACCGCTACCGAAGTGCTTGATTTTTCTTTGCGCAAATGGCAAGAAACCATGGCCCGCGAAGAATTCAAATCCGTCTTATATTTTAAAAACTACGGGCCAATGTCCGGCGGCTCCATTCGTCATCCTCACAGCCAAATCATCGGCTTATACGATTACGATTATCGGGAAGACATTAAAGTTCACCATTTTGACGGTCCTATTCTCAAAGAAGACGATAATTTAAAAATTACCTTATCCGATAAGCCCATTATCGGTTTTTTCGAATTCAATATGGAGTTTAATGAAAAAACGTCCAGAGCCTTAATGGCTAAACGAATTCAACAAATCTTACACTATATTTTAACAGACTTTTCACGACACAGCGGTTCGTACAATCTGTTCTTCTACGATTTACAGACCGGCTCACAGTATGTTAAAATAGTACCTCGTTACGTTACGTCACCGTTGTATATCGGCTATTCTATCAGCCAGATCAGCAACAAGGAACGGGTTGAACAGATTAAAAATGAATTGAATTGCGACTTTTTTATTTAGTTAGGAGATACCATGAAAATTTTTGCCATTGGCGATCTTCACTTTTCAGGCGAACCGCCTACCAAGCCAATGGATGTATTCGGTCCACATTGGCAAAACCATCGCGAGCGCATCATAGCCGCTTGGCGTGAACAAGTGAGCGATGACGATATTGTCTTTGTTGTCGGCGATACTTCATGGGCTTTACGCCTGGCGGAGGCAGTGTCTGATTTAAAAGCAATTGCCCAACTGCCGGGCCAAATTTATTTAATCCGCGGCAATCATGATTACTGGTGGAGCAGTGCCAAGAAAATGGACACCGCTATGCAACAGGAGCTGACCTTTTGCAAGGTCACGGCACCGCTATAGACCACATTGCTTTTGGCGGCACGCGCGGTTATCTTTGCCCCAATGATACATCCTTTGATGAGGCAGCTGATACTTCCATCTATGCCCGCGAATTGCTTCGCACCGAAGCGGCTCTTCAGGAAATGGAACAGGCCCTTCGTAAAAACGGCTCTGTCACTTCGACAACCGAAACCGTAGCCACGCAAGCTGACAACAATGTAGCCGCAAGCTCATCAGCACACGCTCCGATTCGTATTTTGCTCTTGCACTATCCGCCGTTTAATGATAAAAACGAACCGAGCGGCTTTACGGAACTTTTAGAAAAATATAAAGTTGACCATTGTATTTTCGGTCATCTTCATGACAAAAATTCCTTTGATCGCATTCCTGAAACGTTTGGCAATACTAAATTGCATCTTGTTTCAGCAGATATATGGATTTCAAACTTAAACAAATTTTATAAGGAGCTTTTTATGAGTCGTATTCATCGTGAACATTTACAAGCAGGCTATATTTTTGGAGATATAGCCAATGAAGAATATATTTATTTGCCCGCCGGCGAAGTAGGCGTTGATTCCCCTATGTGCGTCTTGGAGCGACATGGCAATTATGAGGACGTGAGTCTGGACGAAGCGACCCATCTCATCGACACCTTGTCCCTCAAGCCATGCAGCCATCCTAAATTAGGCAAACGGTCGTTTTAAAACGATAGGAACGACGTTCTTCAAACTCGTTACCGCTTCAGTAAACCCAATATTTTGAAAAGCAAAGGCCGACCTGCGAGAAATCTCGCAGGTCGGCCTTCTTATTATTCAGCATTTCCCAAAAGCTGATAAATTCTTATTCTTCTGAACCGAACGGAACAAGTTTTTGAGCCTGTTCACGATGCATTGGTTTAATAAAGCGGTTAGCCACTTTAAAAGCCAACGCAATGACAGCGGCATCATCAACCCAACCGATAAACGGAATGCGGTCCGATACTAAATCGATTGGCAAGATCAAATACCCTAAAGCGCCTGCCACGATAGCTTTTACGTACTTAGGGGTGTCAGGGTCACGAAAACAATAGAACAAAATAGCCGCACGACGCAAGAAGGCGACATTTTTACCGACACCGGTGGCAAAATTTAAAAACTTAGATGACGAAAAGAATTTCGCATACTTTATTAATTTCAAAGGATTCATTTTGATGCTCACTCCTATAATTCTCGTATACCTATACTGGATTGCCGCGGTGATTATTTCTGTAAATTGTCTTTCATGCCTTTTACAACATCGCTTACTTTTTCCACAACTTCGTCTTTTTTATCCCCTGCGGAGGCAACAAAGTCGCTTACTTTATCTACTACATCATCTTTAGTATCGCCGGCGGATGTCAAAATATCGCTCACTTTGCCGAGTACGGTAGATTTTGCTTCACCGGTCGATTTAATAGCGGATGTAGCTGTACCGGCTGCCAAGTCAATGGCTGTGGAGCCTACGGTTGCCAATAAAGCACCGATACCGGACAAAGCATGTTTAGCATTGGCTACATACTCATTGTCGGAATTGGCAAGAGCTTTGCCGGCAATACCGGCTACGGCCGCACTGGCTACACCGATTACTATGTTTTTAATAGAGCCAAAGCTTTCCAATAAGTCGCCCGTCAACAAGCTGTCTAAATTGAATTTATTAAGGCCTAAGAATTCATCGCTGCCCACACCGGCTTCTTTTAAGAAGTCTTTGTTTTCATCGCCTAACGGTTTATCTTTAAGCGGCGAATTTACCAACATGCCCACCGTTGTTTTATTATGCTCAATAATGTCTGTCAAACGTTCTCTGTATTCGGAGAAATCGCCCGGCATAGCATGCCGTTTTCTACCCAAAGTTTAGCGCATTTGCCCACGGCATAGGTCAAGCAAATAGCCAATGGGATTTTAACTTTCGGATTAGGGAATACGGACGTCAATAAAGCGCTCACTACACTACCGCCCAAACCGCCGAGGAAGCCGATAATCGCACCGGCTGTAGCCGTATGACCATAAACAGCGGCAATGCGGCTTACCATATACGCATCATTGGCAATCAATGCAGTGGTGCTAAGTTTTGGTGCCATCACGAGTACGCCGGCACGAGCGGCCGCCCAACGGCAGATATTTTCAATTTCAGCATCGCGATTCGCGAGTTCCGCTTCTACGGCTGCTAACGTTCCTTCCGGATGAGTCATCAAATCTTTTACATCTTCCATCTATATCGCTCCTTTATCACCTGTAAAGTCAAATAACAGACAAATTAATACTATTCAATTTAATTATAACCCTTCATTCTAACTATTTCTATATGAAGGGTGAAAAATCCTCTTTATTTATCTATATTAATTATGCAATCTTACGCCGACTTAATTCCGCCCGGCACAGAGGTTCTATCCGGCTTGCCTATCATACGCCTAACCATACGCCTAATCGGGAGTCGAAAGCCTCTATAGGCCGTTATTACCAACTCGTTAAGCCGCCATCAATAGTCCAAGCGGCACCGGTTACGAAGGAGGCTTTTTCACTGAGTAAAAAAGCGATGACTTCCCCGATTTCTTCCGGTTTGGCAATACGGCCCAACGGATAATGCATGGCCATTTCTTCCATAGCTTCTTCAAAGGTCTGATCGCTTTCCGCAAGCTGGCGAGCTACGAGCGAAGTATCTACATCGCCGGGGCACACGCAATTTACGCGCACCTTATGGACGGCCATTTCAAGGGCCAACGATTTGGTAAAGCTTACAATGGCACCTTTAGATGCACCGTATACGGAACATGCCACATTGCCCTGAATCCCCGCATCACTGGACACGGTTACGATACTGCCTTTCGTACGACGCAAACAAGGCGCGGCAGCCTGACATAAAAAGACGGTACCCTTCACATTGGTGCCAATCATTTCATCGAAGTCCTGTTCCGTCACATCATCAATGAGTTCTTCTTTATAAAAACCGGCGGCAGTCACCAATGCGCTGATATCGCCGAACAAACGACAGGTTTCATCAACGATACGCCGACAATTCATGACTTTACTTACATCCCCTTGTACAAAGCGTACTTTAGACGAAATGCGACGCAATTTAACGACCGCCTCTTGGCCGGCTCGCTCATTGCGACCGTTTATCACAACACTCCAACCTTTTTTGAGTAGTAATTGCGCCGTAGCAAAACCAATCCCGGAAGTACCGCCACTAATAAGAGCCACCTGATTTTCACTGTTAATTGGCATAGTATCTCACCTTCCTTTGTCACCATTGCGCAACGATATAATCATAAGTTAATTTACAAAGCATACTTACGGTGGTGGCAATAAATACAAAACGCACCAGGCCCACACCTTTTTTGATGGCCAAGCGTGCCCCCAGCGTAGCTCCTATAATCTGTCCCGCCGCAGCCGAAAGGCCGAGCACATAGTCTACATGACCCAAACTTATAAACAGAATCAGTGACGCCAGATTACTGGTAAAGTTCAAAAACTTAGCATTGCCTGACGAATATAAAAAGTTAAAACCGGCATAAATAAACAATAAAGATTAAAAACGTGCCTGTGCCGGGGCCGACAAAGCCGTCATAAAAGCCGATACCTAACGCACCGATGGCGAGTAAAATCAACTTTTGCTTCGATGCGCCCGCATAGGTGGTCACTGTGCCCCAGTCTTTTTTAAACAGCACAAAAATCAAAACGCTGACGAGGAGCACGATGATAATCGGTTTTAAATATAAAGGGGGAATGCTGATAACCAGCCAAGTCCCGAGGAGGGAGCCTACAAACGTAATCGGCATTAAGCGTTTTACTAAAGGCCATTCCACTTTGCCGGAACGAGCGTACGCAATAGCCGCCGTTAACGCCCCGAATACACTGGATAATTTATTACTCCCCAGTGCCACACTGGGCGGTAAATTAGTAAGCAACATGGCCGGCACGGAAATTAATCCGCCACCGCTACAATGGAGTCCACAAAACCGGCCAACGCTCCGGCAAAAAATAACATCAGCGGCATCAAAAGTGCCGGATCAATAAAACTTACATCCATATATGCCTCATTTCAAACGTGCCAAAATAGTTTTGTAGCCATCAGCTCCATAGACCAAGCAACGTTTTACACGTACTGATTGTGGCTGTACTGGCACCCGTCGTCTCCACAATATTATCATAGCTTTCGCCGGCTTCCAGCATACGTGCTACCTGCAAACGCTGTGCCAACGCTTTCAATTCATTGACCGTACAAATATCTTCAAAAAACTCATAACATTCGTCGATTGTTTTCAAGGCTAAGATGGCTTCAAACAATTGATTATTTAAAGGATTACGTAGTTTTTCATTGACGCTCATAAGAATCCTCCCTTTGCTTAATTAGATAATTTTATTATATACATATTTAAGCAAAAGAAAAAGACTTTCACACAAAAAAGTGAAAAAGTCTTTTTCAACCCGACTAGAATGCCGGAATAATGGAACCTTTGAAGGTATCTTCTACAAATTTCTTAGTTGCATCAGACTGGTAAACAGCCAATAATTTCTTAATAGTTTCGTTGTTTTCATCGCCTTGACGGACAACAAATACGTTAGCGTACGGGGAATCTTTGCTTTCAACTACAACGGCATCTTTCAAAGGATTTAACCCTGCATTAAGCGCGTAGTTTGTATTAACTAAAGCAATATCTACATCGTTAAGCGAACGGGCAATCTGAGCGGCTTCCAATTCCTTAATTTGTAAGTTCTTAGGATTGGAGGTAATGTCCGCTACCGTAGATTTCGGCGAACCGCCGTCTTTCAACTGAATGAGCCCTGCTTGCTGTAATAACAATAGAGCACGACCGCCATTAGTCGGATCATTTGGAATCGCTACGCTCGCACCGTTTGGTACAGTAGCCAAATCTTTATACTGGTTGGAATAAAGACCCATTGGCAAAAGAATTGTTTTGCCGATAGACACTAATTTCAACCCCCGTTCCTGCACCATGTTGTCAAGGAATGGCTGATGCTGATAGGAGTTGGCACTCAATTCTTTTTGTTCAAGCGCCACATCCGGCTGAATATAATCATTAAACTCTACGACTTTAACTTTAAGACCTTGTTTCTCCGCCTCTTTGGCTACAAAATCCATAACCTGAGCGTGCGGACCGGCTGTTACACCTACGGAAATTTCATGATTCCCCGCTGCGGCGCCGTCTTTGCTGTCATTGCCGCAACCAACCAATACCAAGGCGAACGTTGCGATGGCTGCCAATAAGAATGCTAATT
>ENA-OQIW01000136-OQIW01000136.1-human-gut-metagenome-genome-assembly--contig:-NODE-136-length-15954-cov-1.367600_pt1 | contig 15954 bp, 20 predicted proteins | sample MGYA00242586_ERZ504751 | MGnify/ENA primary metagenome ERZ504751 (study PRJEB26092, sample SAMD00036349) | human gut metagenome | host: Homo sapiens | study: EMG produced TPA metagenomics assembly of...
CAATTTTGAAAAAGGTCTTCCTTCGATATAATCCTGGCCAAGCGGCGATTATTGCTGTGCGGTGAAAAGAGGGTCGCTTCATAGTCGCCTAAATGACTGAGCCGTAGACAGTCATGGCTTGTCCGCCCATGGCGGAGACTAAGACCGAGAGCTCATGGCACCGCGGCCATGAGGGCACCCTTTAGGCTGTCATGTGGGCACCGTCGAGCATGCCGGCTGCGATGCCGACGACATTCTTGGCGGCAGCTCCGATTTCAATGCCGAGAAGATCCTGGCCGTAATAAAAGCGAATCAAGGGCTGGTGAAGGTGTCGACTAAAAAATGGGTAAGCCTATCGTCGGCTGAGGCGATGACCATGCAATTGGGCATACCGCTGATAAAGTCCTGAACATGGCCCGGGCCGACCCAGACAGCCGTCCGCACGGCCTTACCCAGTTCTTCTTCCATGACCGTCGTCAGCCGTTTGCCGCTGCCAGCTTCTAAGCCTTTCATGGCCAGTACGAAGGGAAGGTCGGCGTCGTATCCGGCCTCACGCAGGTTTTTGGTAAAGGAGCGAAGCTGCTGGGCGCTGATGGAAATGATGCAGATGTCGGCACCGGTAAGGGCCTCTTTCAAGTCATCGGTCAGGCTAATTGCGTCCGGCAAGGTAAGATAGTCATTTTTTCGTGTTTCTTTTAGGCGGCTCAGGTTTTGAGACCCCGGTCGTCCCCATAAGGTCACGGTATGACCGATGTGATCGGCATACCAGGCGTGGAAACTGCCCCAGCGGCCGCAGCCTAAGACGGTGATGTTCATAGCATGTTCTCCCCTCAGAATAATTTTTTGTAATTAAATTATAACATGGATTAATCCCTTCAGACAGTTTAGGAAAATTAGGCCTGTCTTTCTCTCCTTACAATAAGCTATACTTTTTTTGAAATTACGATGAGTTCTGTTGTATTTACAATGGATATCTGTCTTTCGTATCGGTATAATGAACTCAGAAAGGGCGGTAATGAGCCTCTTGATTCGTTAGCTTTGGTCAGCAGATAGGCTGACTTGAAAGGAGAATGAAGTATGGGAAAGAAAATTACAGAAAAAGTTACTTGGGTCGGTAAAATCGATTGGGAACTCAATAAGTTTCATGGTCACGAATATTCTACGGAAAAAGGCTCGTCTTATAATTCCTATTTAATCCGCGACAAAAAGGTCGCCTTGATCGATACGGTATGGAAACCCTTTGATGAAGAATTTGTCGATTACTTAAAACAGGAAATCGACCTGAAAGACATAGATTACATCGTCATGAATCACAATGAAAATGACCACAGCGGGGCCTTCCGGCCTTGATGCGGGGAAATCCCTGACCGTCCCGATTTACTGCACGCAAAAAGGGGAAGCCATCCTTCGCGGTCTCTACCACCAGGATTGGAATTACGTCAACGTCAAGACCGGCGATACCTTAGACCTTGGCGACAGCAAACTGGTATTCATTGAAGCGGCCATGCTCCACTGGCCGGACACGATGTTTACCTATATGACCGGCGAAAACATCCTCTTCAGTAACGACGGCTTCGGTCAGCATTTTGCCAGCGAATGGATGTACAATGACTGTGTCGATCAGGCAGAACTCTATCATGAAGCCATGAAGTACTATGCCAATATCTTGAACCTCTACAGCCCCATGGTTACCCGCAAAATCGATGAAATCTTAAAGATGAACGTTCCGGTCAATATGATTTGCCCCAGCCACGGCGTCATCTGGCGGGACAATCCCCTGCAGATCGTCGAAACGTATCAGAAATGGGCCAAGGAATATCAGGAAAACCAGATCACCATCATTTATGATACGATGTGGAATGCGACGCGCCGCATGGCTGAATGCATTGCCCAAGGCCTTCTCGAAGCCGACCCGACGCTGACGGTCAAACTGTACAACTCCGCCGTCGACGATAAGAACGACATCGTCACCGAAGTTTTCAAATCAAAGGCCATCTTGGTCGGCTCGCCGACCATCAATTACGGCTTCCTCTACTCCATCGGCGGCATCATGGAAATGATTCGCGGCCTGAAGTTTAAAAATAAGAAGGCCGCTGCCTTTGGCAGTTACGGCTGGAGCGGTGAATCGGTCAAACAGATTACGGGCCTCTTAAAAGAAGCCGGCTTCGGACTGATCAATGACGGCCTCCGCTGCCAGTGGAACCCCGATATGGAATCGCAGAACCTCTGCCGTGACTTCGGTCGTGATTTCGCTAAATCTCTCGCCAAATAAAACCTCCTTTATCTCATAAAAAATCGGATCTCTCTGAAGAGGTCCGATTTTTTCATGACTTATAAGTGAGCGATGACGGCGTCGCGATAAGCTTCTGTCGTCGCCGTTCCGCCAAGGTCCGGTGTGAGGGCCTTCTTTTCGGCAAGGACGGCATCGACGGCTTTTCGGATATTGGCGGCAATAGCCGTTTCGCCGATATGTTCCAGGAGCATGCAGGCTGACCAAAGGAGGGCCGTCGGATTGGCGATGTGCTTGCCGGCAATATCGGGAGCACTGCCGTGGACAGCTTCAAACATAGCGTAATCGTCGCCGACATTCATCGAAGGCAGGAGGCCCAGGCCGCCGATGAGGCCGCTCGTAAGGTCGGAAATGATGTCGCCGTAGAGGTTCGGCATGACGATGACGTCGAATTGTTCCGGCCGCATGACCAGCTGCATACACGTATTGTCGACAATTTTGTCGTCACTTTCGATTTGAGGATAGTCGGCAGCTACGGCGCGGAAGGTATCGAGGAATAATCCGTCGCTCATCTTGAGGATGTTGGCTTATGGACACAGGTGACTTTTTTTCGTCCATGGGCGATGGCGTATTCAAAGGCCGAGCGGATAATGCGTTCACTGGCTTTTTCGTGATGAGTTTGATTGGCGTGAACCGTATCTTCATTCATCTTATATTCGACGCGATATATAAATCTTCTGTATTTTCACGGAAGGTTGACGACGTCGACGTTCGGGAAGGGCGTCGGTACGGCCGCATTCGATTTTGCCGGACGGATATTGGCATAGAGATCGTATTTATTGCGCAGGGTGACGTTTAAGGAACGAAAACCCTTGCCAATCGGCGTCGTAATCGGCGATTTTAAGAGGATGCGGGTCTTTTCAAAGGAGGCAAAGGCAGCATCGGGAATGAGGGCGCCGTTCTTTTCATATTCGGCAGCGCGACATTGAAAATTTCATAAGTAAGAGGCGCTTTGGCGGCGTCGAGGATGGCCAGGACGGCATCCGTGATTTCGGGACCGATGCCGTCGCCTTTAAATACGGTAATTGTCTTCATCGTTTATCTGTCCTTTCTGGGAATGTAATCCATGAGGTCGCCGACGTATTTTGCGGCCGGACGGACGATGCGGTTGTCATAGAGCTTGTGTTCGATGTTGTGAGCCAGCCAGCCGACCATACGGCTGATGACGAACAGCGGCGTATACAGGTCGCGGGGGATGCCCAGCATATTGTAGGCAAAGCCGCTGTAGAAGTCGACGTTGCTGCACATGGTGACGCCCTTTTCCTTGGTCAGCGTATCCATGGCCAGTCGCTCGAAACGATTATAGAAGCGGAATACGTCGTTCATGCCCTTTTCTTTGGCTAAGATGCCGCAGTAATGGCGCATGATTTCGGCCCGCGGGTCGGACAGGTATAGACGGCGTGACCGAAGCCGTAGACCAGACCCTTATCGCTGCCCTTGAAGGTTTTGTTGAGGATTTGATGGATGACTTCGACGATTTGGTCGTCCGTCGCCTTAATGCCGATGGCATCGATGATCTGTTCCATCATCAAGGATACACGGATGTTGGCACCGCGTGGCGCGGCCCTTTCAGGCGCCGACGGAGCTGGCCATACTGGAGTAAATATCGGTGTCGGTAGAAGAAACGACGATGTTAGTGAAGGTCGAGTTAGTACCGCCGCCGTGATCGGCATGGAGGAAGAGCAAGAGATCGAGGAGCTGCGCTTCTTTTGGGGAGAACTTACTGTCCGGACGCAGCATGGATAAAATATTTTCAGCCGTGGAATAGTCTTTTCGGGGATAGTGGATGACCAGACTCTTACGATTGTAATAGTGAATCTTGGACATGTAGGCATAAACGGCAATGGACGGCAGCTTGCTCATGATATTGAGGCCCTTGCGCAGGGTTTGATAGACATCGGTATTGTCAGGATCTGGATCGTAGTTGTACAATGTCAGGAGGGCGTGCTGCAGCTTGTTCATCAGATTTTTGCCCGGCAGGCGGAGGAGGTTCATTTCCAAAAAGTCATCGGGCAGATCGTAGCCGTTTTGCAGTACCTTACAGAAGGCCTTCAATTCGTCTTCTGTCGGCAAGTATCCGAAGAGGAGCAGGAAGCTTGCTTCTTCGTATAAATAACCTTTATAATTCGTTTCTTTAACCAGCTCGCGAATGTCGATGCCGCGGTAGTACAAGATGCCGTCACAGTCGATTTTTTGGTCGTTTTCACCGCGGCGGTAACCGACGACATCGGCGATGCGGGTCAAACCGACGAGGACGCTGTGTGATCTTCATTACGCAAGCCACGCTTTACACCGTACTTGGAAAACCATTCGCGGGGAATCTGCGTGTAGTTCTGTGACTTGCCGTAAAATTGGGCTAAATAAATATTTTTATCCAATTTGATTCCTCTCTTTCCTTCAAGTATGAATATAGAGGAATAACTTATAAATTATCGGTTATTCAGGAATATTCATATTTTTTTTCTAGGGAATATTTTTTAGAATATTCCTGTAAAGTATAAGTTATTATAGCATATTAATGGACAAAGTAAAATAAAAATCATGCAAAGTATGTAACGTTTAAAGGGTAGTCAAGGCCTTTTTTTGTTATGATATAATATTTACTGAAATGGGATAAATTTTATATTGTGAAAATTATTTTACTAAATTTCATATTGTGAAAAGCCGTCGCTTTGGCGATGACAAAGGAGGGGTTATGTATGATTAAGTTATACGATGGTGGTGTCTATTTAGTTCATGGAACGGAAATCGTACCGGAAAAGGAAATCGCTAAGGTCAAGCAGCTTACGGGAAAAGACGTTTCCAAAGAAGACGCCAAGAAGGGAACCATTGCCTATTCTATTTTAAAAAATCATAATACGTCAGGTTCGATGGATAATTTGAAGATTAAATTCGATTCCATGGCGTCTCATGACATTACCTACGTCGGCATTATTCAGACGGCGAAGGCTTCGGGCATGGATCATTTTCCCCTGCCTACGTCTTGACTAACTGTCATAACTCGCTCTGTGCCGTCGGTGGGACCATCAATGAAGATGACCATGTATTCGGCTTATCGGCAGCTAAAAAATACGGTGGTATTTTTGTTCCTCCTCACGTTGCCGTCATTCACCAATATATGCGTGAAAAAATGGCCGGCTGCGGCAATATGATCATCGGCTCCGACAGCCATACCCGTTATGGTGCCCTGGGGACGATGGCTGTTGGCGAAGGCGGCGGGGAACTGGTTAAACAGCTTCTCGAAGATACCTATGACATTGCCTATCCCGGTGTCGTCGGCGTCTATCTGACCGGTAAACCGAATCCGGCCGTCGGTCCTCATGATATTGCCATCGCCATCGTCGGTGCCGTCTTTAAAAACGGTTACGTTAAAAATAAAGTCATGGAATTTGTCGGCCCCGGCATCGCTTCCATGTCGACGGACTATCGCAACAGCGTCGACGTCATGACGACGGAAACGACGTGCTTGTCTTCGGTATGGCGGACCGATGAAGATACGAAAGCCTACCTTACGCAGCATGGTCGCGGCGATGCCTATAAAGAATTGAATCCGGCCTACGTTGCTACTATGACGGCTTCATCTATATCGACCTCAGCACGATCAAACCGATGATTGCTATGCCCATGCATCCGAGCAATGCTTTCACCATCGATGAACTCAATGCCAACTTAGAAGACATCCTTCATGAAACGGAAGAAGCCATCAATAAACGGATGAGCAATAAGGATTTGAAATACACCCTTACCGATAAGATTAAAGACGGCAAACTCATCGTCCAGCAAGGGGTTATTGCCGGCTGTTCCGGCGGTAACTACAGCAACGTCATGGCCGCCGCTCACATTTTAAAACAAGGTTCCAGCAATAGTCATGACTTCTCCCTCGACGTCTATCCTTCGTCGCAGCCGGTTTACCTGGACCTCGTCCGTAACGGTACCGTTTCGACCTTACTTGAAGCCGGTGCCATCTTTAAGACGGCCTTCTGCGGCCCCTGCTTCGGCGCCGGAGATACGCCGGCCAACAATGCCTTCAGTATCCGCCATACGACGCGTAACTTCCCGAACCGCGAAGGTTCAAAGCCGGGTAAGGGCCAGTTTGCATCTGTCGCCCTGATGGATGCCCGTTCCATTGCGGTAACGGCCATCAACGGCGGCGTTCTGACATCGTCTGAAGGCTATATGGACGACTATGTCGAAAAGCCTTACGAATACGACGATAAACCCTATGCAACCTTGGTTTATCAGGGCTTTAAACAGGCGAAGATGAAGATTCGCTGGTTTATGGTCCGAACATCAAAGATTGGCCGGATATGGAACCCTTGGCTGATTCAGTCCTGTTGAAAGTCTGCTCGAAAATCATGGACCCGGTCACGACGACGGACGAACTGATTCCGTCGGGAGAAACGTCTTCTTACCGCTCCAATCCTTTGGGCCTTGCTGAATTTACCCTGTCCCGCCGCGATCCGGAATACGTCGGACGGGCCAAGGACGTCAATAAAGTGGAACAGGCCCGCCTTGCCGGAGAATGCCCGGCTGGTGTCGATCCGGAATTAAAAGCCGTCTTTGAAGCCTTGAATAAGCAGTTTGACGGCGTTTCCATGAAAGAAGTCGAAATCGGCAGCATGATTTACTGCGTCAAACCTGGCGACGGCTCAGCTCGTGAACAGGCTGCCAGCTGCCAGCGCGTCCTCGGCGGCCTGGCTAATATCTGCCAGGAATATGCCACTAAGCGCTATCGTTCCAATGTCATCAACTGGGGCATGCTGCCCTTCCAAATGGAAGGGGAACCGGATTTTGAAATCGGTGACTATATCTATGTTCCCAACGTCAAAAAAGCCCTCGACGGCGACATGAAGGACATTAAAGCCTATGTCGTCACCAAGGGCATGAAGGAACTGTCCCTCTACATCGCTCCCATGACCGACGATGAAAAGAAAATCGTCAAGGCCGGCAGCCTGATTAACTACAACCGCAGCCGATAATCGTCATTCATCGAAGAGATCGTCCTTTTCGATGAGTCCCTCCTTTGGTGAGGAATGGTAGCGGTTTTTCCAGGCCCGATAAAATGTTGAATAATTGGTGAATCCGCACTCGTAGCAGATTGCTGTCAAAGCCCGTCCCTCCTGCATGAGGCGACGGGCTTTTTGCAGGCGCTTGGCCGTAATGTAACTTCCCGCCGTCATTCCCGTTTCACTTTTGAAGAGGTGCATCAAATAGTCAGGGCTCATGTAGAACATCCGGCCAAAGCCGGAATTGATAGATCATCGGTGAGATGGGCTTCGATATAGTCGACGATGGCCGTAATTTTTTTATGCTGCGGTTTTTTATTTACAAAACCTATTTTTTGTGCCTTTACATCCATCCACAGGTGGAGGAGAAACTCGGAAAACAAGGTTTCCTGAAGGAGCGTCCCTTCCGGTCCCGGATACGACCAGGCACGCCGGAGGCGGCAGGATACGTTATACAGGCTGTCCGCTTCCTGGGCTGGCGGAGGATAGGAGAGCGGGACGCCGAAAAAATCTGCTCGACGGGACAGCCGCGCTGGCGGTAGGTCTTTAAGTACGCCGGTGAAATATAAGCGATGATCCGCTCGTAAGGGGCATCGTCCATGATTGTCGGGCGATGAATTTTCCCGGCTGGAATGACGACGATGTCGTAGGGCTTTAAATCGTAGGCCGTTCCTTCCACATCATAGGATACGTGGCCTTGAAACAATAAGGTGATCTTATCAAAGTCATGGTAGTGGTACGGGCAGATCCACCGCCTTTTATCGACGAGGTGGAAGAGTTTTAAATTGCCCGATAAATAACCTGTCTTTTGTGCCATCGCAGTTGCTCCTTTATAGATTTTTCTCCTAAGAGAAGGGAAGGATATTTGAAATCGCATAATTTGCAATGTATAGAACATTATTTTCATATACTTTTCACTTTCAGCTATTGTATAATAGATGCTGTAAGGATTCAAGACAGTTACTAATCTATCATTTGTGAGTATAGAATTTTTATGGAGGGTACAAACTATGAAATTTGTCAAAATGCACGGTTTAGGCAATGACTTCGTCTTTTTTGAAGACAAACAGGGTGCCGATAAGGATTTTTCCCAGTTAGCGGTTAAACTTTGTGCACCTCATACCGGTGTCGGTGCCGATGGTATCATCGTCATCGTTCCCAGTGATAAGGCCGACGTTCGCATGCGAATCATCAATGCCGACGGCAGTGAAGCTGAAATGTGCGGCAACGGCATCCGTTGCTTTGCAAAATACGTCTATGACCATAAGATCATCGATAAAAAAGAATTTACCGTTGAAACACTGGCCGGTATTATGAAGCCGAAGGTTATCCTCGGCGAGGACGGCAAGGTCAGCCTGGTTACGATCAACATGGGCAAACCGTTCACGAACCGTTCTCAGATTCCCATGGAAGGCCCGGAAGGTCCGGTCGTCGACGAACCCCTTGAAGTCGACGGCAAGACCTATAAGATTACCAGCCTGCTCATGGGTGTACCCCATACGATGATCTATGTCAAAGACGTCGATGCCGTACCCCTTCACGAATTAGGTCCTAAATTTGAAACCCATAAGGCTTTCCCGCGTAAGACGAATATGAACTTTGTCCAGGTCATCGACGACCATACGATTAAGGTTCACACCTGGGAACGCGGTGCTGGTGCTACCCTGGCCTGCGGGACCGGTTCCTGCGCCTGCGCTGTCGGCTCCTTTATGAACGGCTTTACGGGACGCAGCGTCGACGTTCAGCTTTACCTCGGTACCCTTCATATCGAATACGATGAAAAAGACGGCAAACGTCTACATGACTGGTCCTGCCGCCGTTACCTTTACCGGCGAATGGCTGGAAGATTAATCTATAACTGTATATAATAAAAGAGGCTGTCAATGTGGCGGCCTCTTTTTACCATATACGAGGTATTTTATGGAAATGAAACAGATTCAAAAGGCGATATTCCTCGACCGGCCCAATCGCTTTATTGCCCATGTCGATCTTAACGGTCAGGTCGTTACCTGCCATATGCCCAATCCCGGACGTATGTGGGAACTCCTCTTTCAGGGAACGACAGTTTATGTGCGGCCGGCAGAAAATCCCAAGCGGAAGACCCCTTATGACGTCGTCGGCATCGAACGTGACGGGACGCCGATTTTACTCGATACACAGTACAATAACGATACAGCCGCTTGGCTCGTCGAAAACCATCTCGTTCCCGGCTGGGAGAAATGGGACCTCATTCGCCGCGAAGTGACCGTCGGCGACAGCCGCTTTGATCTCCTTCTGGGAAACGGCGAAGAGCGCTTTTTCGTCGAAGTAAAGTCCTGCACCTTATTCAGCAAAAATGGGGCTATGTTTCCCGACGCCGTTACCGAACGGGGGCGAAAGCATATCTTAGAATTGGCTTCTATGAGCGATAAGGGAATCCATACCGGTGTCTTGTTCCTCGTTCATTGGGATCGGGCCCGGTGGTTCCTTCCCGATTACCATACAGATCCCAATTTTGCCGAAGCCTTCTATGAAGCGGCGCCTCGTCTCGATTGGAAAGCCCTGGCCCTGCGTTGGGACACTTCCTTTAAACGACCGGAACCGGTCCGACTCCTGCAATATCCGGAAACCATTTTAACGGCTGAAAACCATGACAGCGGCGATTATCTCTTCATAACCCAACTTTCAGAAGATGCCGATATCGTCATCGGCTCTAAGGGACTGATGCATTTTCCCAAGGGATACTACGTCTATACCGGCTCGGCTAAAAAGAAATTTAGCAGCCCGCCTGGCCCGTCACAGCCGCAAGCGTAAAAATCTCCACTGGCATATCGATTATCTGCGGCAGGAAGCGGACGTCATTGCCGCCCTTCCCATCCGTACGTCTCAGGACTTAGAACATGAACTGGCTAAGGCTGTCGACGCGGCTTCCCAGTGGCGTATCGACGGCTTTGGCTGTACGGACTGCCATTGTCCGTCTCACCTCTTTGGCTTTACCGATAACCCCATTCACGATCGTGCCTTTATCCAAATTGTCGAAGATTTCGTATGAATCGACTGCAAAATAAGATATAAAATGTAAATTATAGGCGTAAAAATGATGAACACCCTGTTTTTTATGCGGGTTTATGGTATAATGTGAAATAAATCAAGGATTTAGAGGGGGCGAGGCGCCATGGAACGCTCGCAGGCATTAGCTTTACTGCAAAAATATAATAAAGAACCTTTTCATATCATGCATGCCCTGACGGTTGAAGGCGTTATGCGCTGGTATGCTCAAGAATTAGGGTACGGCGATGACGTCGATTTTTGGGGACTCGTAGGACTTCTGCACGACGTCGATTTTGAACAGTATCCCGAAGAACATTGTAAAAAAGCACCAGAACTCTTAGTAGAAATCGGTGCTGATGATAAATTAGTCCATGCCGTCGTCTGCCATGGTTATGGCATCTGCGTCGACGTGGCACCGGAACATATGATGGAAAAAGTACTCTATGCTGCCGATGAATTGACGGGCCTCATTTGGGCTGCTGCCAAGATGCGTCCTTCGAAGAGCACGCAGGACATGGAAGTAAAGAGTGTAAAGAAAAAATTCAAAGATAAGAGTTTTGCTGCCGGCTGTTCCCGCGACGTCATCCGCAAGGGTGCCGACGTATTGGGCTGGGACTTGGCAGAACTGTTTGAAAAAACTATTTTGGCTATGCGCTCCTGTGAAGACGGCGTTCGCAAAGAATGCCGGGAATTGACCGGAGTGGATGAATAATAAGGAGGAATCTACTATGAAATTACGCAAAACGATTATGGCAGCTGTGGCTGCGGCTATGTTGACTGTTGGTGCTGCCGGTGCTTCTTTCGCAGCAGGTTTGGGTACGATTGACGCTGCCGCTCTCTTGCAGAATCATCCGAAGTATGCTAAGACTATGGCTACCTGGCAGGCAGATGTAAAATCGGCTCAGGACGATTTCCAGCGTGACTTGAAAAAGACCAACGATCAGAAAGCTCAGCAGGCCTTAGTTGAAAAATATAACAATAAATTAAACCAGCAGCGTATCGCTTTATTCCAGCCGCTGGAACAGGATATCCTCGCTAAAACCCAGGCTGTCCAGAAAGAAAAAGGCTTGGACTACGTCGTATTGAACGGCTCCGTCGTTGTCGGTCAGGGTCAGGATATTACCAAGGACGTCGCTGCCCGCTTGAAATAAGCCCGGCACGAAGCCGGATTCAGGCGTCGGTAAACGTTTACAACCAATAAGTAAAAGCGCAGCTCTATAGAACTGCGCTTTTTTCATGTTAGGAAAAGGCTATTTTCTGGCTCACATTCAAAAGGTGTTATTTCACAGCTTTTTTATTTCATTTGTCAATTTCAAAATTGTCGTGAATAATATTTATTAACATTAATAAAAAAAGGCGGGACATATCTCATGAATATCCTGGACATCTATAAAGGCTTGGTTCCCTTCTTAGGAGAAGCCTTGGGGAAAGACTGTGAAGTCGTGCTGCATGATTTTAGAGAGCCTGGTCATTCTGTTATTGCTATTGCCAATGGAAATATCAGTGGCCGTCATGTGGGCGCACCGGCGACGGATTTTATTTTAAAGCTGCTTCAAATGGATAAGAAACAGCATCAGCAATCGGTTACAAACTATTATGGGAAAAGTTTTAATGGACATACACTGCGCTCATCGACGTATTTTATCCATGATGAACAGGGCGAAAGCATCGGTGCCCTCTGTTTAAATTATGACGTTCAGCACTATGTAGAAGTCCGCAAGCAGTTGGATCAGCTTATTTTGATGGATCCGGCTAAACGGATTGATGGCATGCAAGGCGCTATCGTATCCGATGATACCCACCTTCATAAGGTAGAGATATCGGAGAGTATGTATCCTACCGTAGACGATGTCATACAAAACCTGATTCAACGGGCGCTGGAACCTTTTGAAGCTGAAGCAGGCCGTCTTTCTCCAGAGAAAAGAATTTCCATTGTTGAAGAGTTATATAAGAATGGTTTGTTTGTGCTCAAGGGAAGTGTGTATGCCTTGGCAAAAGCGCTTGAAGTATCTGAGCCCACTGTATATCGATATTTGAATCGTGTTAAAAAGAATAATCCTGATAGTCATTAGACAAAACGTCCTTTATAAAAGGACGTTTTTTTTATTAGAGAAAAAACTATACTTATTTTAGATTAAACGATTAATGTCCATTCGTAAAAAGCAAGTTTAAATGAATTTATTTTATTGAAAAATAATTATTACTATGATAATATTTTATTACAAAGAGGGGGACTAGTAAATCATGACGTACAAATGGCTGATAAGGGGATCACTGATTTGTACATATGCTATCGGAAAAGGAGAATGGAAAATATGGAAAAAGTACTTACCCCGTCTTCAGGTGAAGAGCGGGAACTCGTAAAGAAGAAGAAAACTCACTGGGAAAAAGCCGGCATGAGCCGGGAACAATGGCTGACAGCCGTCAAGTTTGACAGCACGGACTGGGGCTGGGTCATTATGAGTATCGGCATGGCTATCGGCGCTGGTATCGTATTTTTACCGGTACAGGTAGGCTTAGCTGGGATTTGGATCTACTTATTGTCATCTATCATCGGCTATCCGGCTATGTACTTGTTCCAGCGGCTTTTTATCAACACCCTGGCTAAATCGGAACGATGCGAAGACTACCCCAGTGTCATTGGCAACTGACTTAGGCAAAAACTGGGGGCTCTTTTTAGGTCTGCTGTACTTCTTGATGCTTATCATCTGGGTCTTCGTTTATTCTACGGCTATCAATAATGACAGCGCATCTTTCTTAGTCACCTTTGGCGTAACTAGTGAATCATTAGCTAAAAATCCGCTCTATGGATTGGGCATTATCTGCGCTTTGGTTGCTTTGGCGTCCCGCGGTGAGAAAGTCTTGTTTAAAATTTCGACACTCATGGTTCTGACGAAGCTTTGTGTCGTCGCCGTCTTAGGCATTATCATGATTCAGCACTGGAATCTAGCTAACATTGGGGCCTTCCCCGATTTTGGCTATCTCATTAAGCAAACGATCATCATGCTTCCGTTTACCCTGACCTCGATTTTATTTTTACAGAGCTTGAGTCCGATGGTTATTTCTTATCGCTCCCATAATAAGTCGATTGAAGTGGCTAGGTATAAGTCGATTCGGGCGATGAATATTGCTTTTGGCGTCTTGTTCGTTACCGTATTCTTCTATGCCATTTCCTTTAATTTGGCCATGGGACACGATCAGGCCGTCATCGCCTATGCCAATAATATCTCGGCCTTAGCCTTGGCAGCCCAGGGGATTCCCGGTAATTCTATTAAAATCATGAGCCTGATTTTAAATATTTTTGCCGTCGTTACGGCTTTCTTCGGCGTATTCTTAGGATTCCGCGAAGCCTGCCGCGGCATTGCATGAACTGTTTAAAACGATTGATGCCGGAAGATAATATCAACGTCCGGGCTGTATCGATCGGAATTTTAATTTTTGCTGTTCTCGTTTCGTGGGGCGCCATTATTTTAAATGCTCCTGTGTTAAGCTTTACCTCCATTTGCAGTCCCGTATTTGGCCTCATCGGCTGCCTGATTCCGGCCTATCTGGTTTATAAAGTACCGATGCTGCATGAATTAAAAGGTATCTCCCTTTATTTAATCATCGCAACAGGTATTTTATTGATTATATCGCCCTTCTTGGCTTTTTCGTAAACGCGGGAATTTGGAATGTAAACTAAACCTATACTATAACAATCGGAGTGAGGACTATGGAATCAACTTATTTATGGAATCAGATGATCGATGTAATTCGTCAGGAAGTCAAACCGGCTACGGGATGTACCGAACCTATTTCTCTGGCTTTTGCGGCCGCGATGGCAGCAAAGGAACTGGGAGAGCCTGTTCAATCGATAAAAGCCTTGGTTTCAGCTAATTTGATGAAAAACGGCATGGGAGTTATGGTTCCCGGTACCGGAATGCCTGGTTTAATGATTGCCGCAGCAGTCGGTGCTTTAGGCGGCGATGCAGAGGCAGGACTGCAGGTTTTAAAATCTCTGTCACCGAAAGCTTTGGCTGAAAGCAAAGCCATGATCGAAGCAGGCCGCGTATCCGTTGATATCAAAAAGGATACAGAACACGTTCTATATGCAGAAGCTGAAGTACACGGAACGAACCATTGGGTGAAAGTCGTTATCGTCGATAATCACACTCATGTCGTCCTTATTGAGAAAGACGGCGATACTTTATTTGAAAAAGAAAGCACTTCGACTTTAGGCGAGACGGATAAGACGGCTTTCCTTCAGACATTGAGCCTGAAAGATATCTTAGATTTTGCCGAAGGCGTACCCCTTGAAGATATCCGATTTATCCGGGAAGCAGAGCTGTTGAACGATGTCTTGTCAAAAGAAGGCCTTCGTGGAGATTATGGGCTGAAAATTGGCTGTACGATGAAAGCCGGAATTGAACAGGGCGTGTTATCGACGGATTTATCGCGGGATATTCAACTTCGTACGGCCGCTGCATCGGATGCCCGCATGGGTGGTGCTCCCTATCCGGCCATGACTAATTCTGGGTCCGGTAATCAGGGGATTACGGCTTCCGAGCCGGTGACGGTTGTCGCCGATCATTTACAGGTGTCGGAAGAGCGACGGATAAGAGCTCTGGCTTTATCGAATATGGTGGCTATTTATGCTCACGGTTACCTTCCGAAATTATCGGCTTTTTGTGCCGTCGTAACGGCTGCCATGGGTGCTGCTGCCGGTATGGCTGGTTGTTGGATACTAAAACTCCCTATCAGACGATTTGCAGGGCCATTGCTCGATGAATGGCGGGATTGTCGGCATGGTCTGTGATGGAGCGGCTGACAGTTGTTCTATGAAAGTAGCGTCGGCTGTCGAAATTGCTTATCGATCAGTCATGATGGCCTTAGCTGGTATTCGTGTTGAAGGCACCGACGGCTTAGTTTCTGACTCTGCCGATGAGTGCATTCAAAATATCGGTAAACTCGCTTCGAATGGCATGCAGCAGACCGATTGTGAAGTACTCCATATCATGATGAATAAGAACAAAGCACAGTCACCGGCTTAATCAAAGGCCGCAGACATAAGAAGGATTTAAAGAAAGGGGATTTTTAATATGAAAATCATTGTAAGTCAAGATGCACCGAAGGCCATTGGCCCGTATTCTCAAGCTGTCGTTTCTAATGGAATGGTCTACATTTCGGGTTCAGCCGGTGTCGATCCTGAAACAGGTAAGCTTTTAGAAGGCATTGAACAGCAGACCGAACAGGCCATTAAAAATATTGAGGCTATTTTAAAAGCTGCCGGTACGGATTTTTCGAAGGTAGTCAAGACGACCTGTTTCTTACAGGATATGGCTGATTTTTCCGTATTCAACGGGATTTATGAAAAAGCCTTTATCAGTAAACCAGCCCGCAGCTGCGTAGCTGTAAAGGAGCTCCCGGCCCATTTCCTCTGTGAAATCGAAGTAATTGCCGAAGTATAAAGAATAGTCTGAAAAGAGCTTACTGCTTTTGACTGATTGTCTAGGCAGTAAGCTCTTTTTTATTTGTGAATGTATGGACACTCTCTGTGATGTTGTTGGCCTTAGGAATTTTTGGGTCACGGCGGGACACTTTTATAATCTGTTTTCTGCTGAGGCGATGCTTTCTTTGAAGCCTTTTGCTACCGATTCGCTGACAGTTTAT
>ENA-OQIW01000137-OQIW01000137.1-human-gut-metagenome-genome-assembly--contig:-NODE-137-length-15932-cov-2.005758_pt1 | contig 15932 bp, 13 predicted proteins | sample MGYA00242586_ERZ504751 | MGnify/ENA primary metagenome ERZ504751 (study PRJEB26092, sample SAMD00036349) | human gut metagenome | host: Homo sapiens | study: EMG produced TPA metagenomics assembly of...
GCCGAAGGCTTCCGGTCAAATTGGCCGATGATGGATCCGCATGTTCCTCAACTCCATGCCCATCAACTCGCTGCCCACCCTGCTGGGCGAAGGCGGCAAGAAGATCGCCCAGTTCATGGTTGACGAGTACGCCAAGCTCGCGAAGTAAGGGCTGAAGCGAGGCAATCGCACGGCGTAATACAGCTGGCTTCCCTCTCCTGAGGGGAGCCAGCTTTGTTTAGGCTCAACAGTTGTTTGGAGATACTACAACACGCCGATTGTTGTATGTGCAACTGTTGTATATAGGTCTCTTTATCATGAATTGTTGCGTATACAACAATGTGGGGTGAAGGTACAAACGCACACGGCCCCCGCATGGTACGGAGGACAATGGATCAGCATATTCTCAGCATCGAAATGCGCGCGGTAACCAAAGCCGTCGACCGCTATTTGGGCGAGAGCATGCCGCAAACCGCCAGGGAAACCACCGGCGGCAACGCGCATATCATCATGTTCTTGGCGCGTAACCGCGGCCGTGAGATATACCAGCACACCATCGAACAGAAATTCTGCATCACCCGGTCCACCGCCTCGCGTGTGCTGGCCCTGATGGAGAAGAAGGGCCTGATCGCCCGTGAATCGGTGGAGCATGACGCGCGCTGCAAGCGCATCGTCCTGACCGACAAGGCGGACGCGATCGTCGCCGATCTCAAGGCGAACGGCGATCGGGTCGAACGGTTGCTGGTCGGCGGCTTCTCCGATGGCGAGAAGGCCGCTCTGCGCGACTACGTCGCACGCATGCGTGCGAACATCGAGCGCGCACAACGCGAATTTGAACATCAAACACTCCCTCAGTCACCTGTGGTGATGGCTCCCGATCAAGACGGAGCAGAGGTTGCTAACACGAAGGAGGAGAACGAATGAGCGATACCGCAGAGGCAATCGCGCAGGCGCGCAAAGCCGTCGAACCGGACAAGCCCAAACATGTACTGCGCACGTTGGGCCAGTCGATTCGTGAATACAAGAAAGCCAGCATCCTGGCTCCGGTGTTCGTGACGGTCGAAGGCATCCTGGAGATCCTGATCCCGACCATCATGGCTTCGCTGATCGATGAGGTATCACCGGTGGCAGCATGCCGGCCACCGTCAAGTTCGGCGTGATTCTGCTGGTGTGCTCGATGGTTTCGCTGGGTGCCGGCTTCCTGTCCGGAAAGTACGCGGCCGTGGCCGGCGCGGCTTCGCCAAGAACCTGCGCAAGGACCAGTTCGAGAAGGTGCAGGGCTTCAGCTTCACCAATATTGACCGGTTCTCCACCGGTTCGATCGTGACCCGACTGACCACCGACGTGACGAACCTGCAGAACGCCTACATGATGATCATTCGTCTGGGCGTGCGTGCCCCGATTATGGTGGTCGTATCCTGGCTGTTCTCGTTCCGTATCTCCCCGTCGATTTCCATGGTGTTCCTGGCCTGCATCCCGATTCTGGCCATCGGCCTGTGCGGTCTGGCCGTGCTCGTGCATCCGGTGTTCGAGCGCGTGTTTCACACCTACGATGCGTTGAACAACGTGGTCGACGAGAACCTGCAGGGCATCCGCGTGGTCAAGTCCTATAACCGCGAATCCTTCGAGGTCTCCAAGTTCGGCCGCATCTCCCAGCGCATCTTCAAGGACTTCACCAAGGCTGAGCGCATCATGAGCTTCAACAGCCCGCTGATGATGATCTGCATCTACGGTTCGATGATCCTCATCGCATGGATGGGCGCGCAGCAGATCGTCGCCTCCGGCAACAACCCCGCCGTGGGCCTGACCACCGGCGACCTGACCGCACTGGTCACCTACGCCATGCAGATCCTTATGGCCATGATGATGCTGTCCATGATCTTCGTCATGGTGATTATTTCTCAGGCTTCTGCCGAGCGTATCTGCCAGGTGCTGCAGGAGGAAAGCACGGTGCAGAACCCGGCACAGCCGGTGACTGACATGGCCGACGGCTCCATCGAATTCGACCATGTCACCTTCCGCTACTCCGACAGTTCCGAAAAGCCCGTGCTTGACGACATCAACCTGAAGATCCGCTCCGGCATGACCGTCGGCATTGTCGGCGGTACTGGTTCGGCAAAGTCGTCTCTGGTACAGCTCGTGCCGCGACTGTACGACGTGAGCTCCGGTTCGCTGAAGGTCGGCGGCGTGGATGTACGCGACTACGATCTCGAGGCGCTGCGCGATCAGGTGGCCATGGTGTTGCAGAAGAACGTGCTGTTCTCCGGCACTATTGCCGAAAACCTCAGGTGGGGCAACCCGAACGCCACCGATGAAGAGATTCGCCATGCCGCGCAGCTCGCGCAGGCCGATGGATTCGTTCAGGAATTCCCCGATAAGTACGACACGTACATCGAGCAGGGCGGTACCAATGTGTCCGGCGGACAGCGCCAGCGCCTGTGCATCGCCCGTGCGCTGCTGAAGAAGCCGAAGATTCTGATTCTCGACGATTCGACCAGCGCCGTCGATACCAAGACGGACAAGCTGATCCGTTCCGCGTTCCACAACGAGATTCCGGACACCACGAAGATCATCATCGCCCAGCGCGTGGCCTCCGTGCAGGAATCCGACATGATTCTGGTGATGGATTCCGGCCGCATCATGGCGTCCGGCACACACGACGAACTGCTCGTCACCTGCGATGAATACCGTTCCATCTACGAATCCCAGACCAAGAACCAGGCCCAGCCCGAAGAACTGGCTGCTGCCGAACAGGCTGCTGAGTCATCTACCGCTGAGCCGTCCGAAACCGTGACGGTGACAGTGACCATGCCCACGGCCGATACCAGCGCAGCTGATGCCAATGCAGCCGATACCAAGGAAGGAGAAGCACGATGAGCAACGACCAGAGTTTCAAGAACCGCAAGCCCGCCATGGGCAAAGCCGAGCCTGGCACCATCAAGCGCATCTTCAGCTACATCTTCCAGTACAAGTGGCGCGTCATCGCCATCGTGGTGTGCATCTTGGTCGGTGCCGCCGCGCAGGCCGGTTCCGCGCTGTTCCTCCAGTCGTTGATTGATACGTATATTCTGCCGATGGTGGGGGAGTCGAACCCCGACTGGGCCCCGCTGCTGCGGGCCATCAGCCTGATGGCGTGCCTGTATGTGGCCGGCATCGTGGCGTCCTGGCTGTGGCAGTGGCTGATCGTCACCGTCGAGCAGGGCACGCTCAAGAAGATTCGTGACGACATGTTCGCCCACCAGCAGAAGCTGCCGATCCGCTACTTCGACAGCCACGAGCACGGCGACATCATGAGCCACTACACCAACGACACCGATACGCTGCGCCAGGCCATCTCGCAGTCGTTCCCGCAGATGTTCTCCTCGATTATCTCCGCGGTCGCGGCGCTGCTGTCCATGCTGTGGCTGTCCATTCCATTCACCGCGTTCGTAATCGTGTTCACCGTTCTGCTCTACTTCATCGTGCGCAAGATCGTGAGCCGCTCCGGCCGCTACTTTGTCAAGCAGCAGCAGTGGATCGGCGACGTGAACGCCTTCGTGGAGGAATCCGTCAACGGCCAGAAGGTCATCAAGGTCTTCAACCATGAAGACGCCACCCAGAAGACCTTCGACGAGAAGAACGAGGAACTCTTCGAGGCGTCCGCCGAAGCGAACACCTGGGGCAACGTCACCATGCCGGTCGTCGGCAACATGGGCTACCTGCTCTACATCCTGCTTGCCATCGTCGGCGCCGCCGTCTCGCTGGCCGGCGTCAACGACATCGGTCTGACCGGCGTCAAGCCGCTCACCCTCGGCACGCTCGTCTCCCTGCTGACCCTGTCCCGCTCGTTCATCAACCCGATCGGTCAGGTCTCTCAGCAGCTGACCATGGTGATGATGGCGCTCGCCGGTGCCTCCCGTATCTTCAAGCTGATGGATGAGCCATCGAGGAAGACAAGGGCACCGTGACGCTCGTGAACGTGGAACTTGGCGAGGATGGCCGCACCATGACCGAAGTCGACCACGAGACCGGCCACTGGGCATGGAAGCGCGAGGTCGGCGACGACGGTACGAGGTCTCTGAAGGCCGCAGAAAAGCTCAAGGGCTCGGCCCGCGAGGTGGCGATGAAGGCCAAGGAGCAGGCGATCACCTCGCCCGACGGCCGACTGACCCTGCTGCGCGGCGACGTGCGTTTCACCAACGTGACTTTCGGCTACAACCCGGACAAGCCGGTGCTGCACGACATCACCTGGTTCGCCAAGCCCGGCCAGAAGATCGCGCTCGTCGGCGCCACCGGTGCCGGCAAGACCACCGTGACCAACCTCATCAACCGGTTCTACGACATCCAGCACGGCCAGATCCTGTACGACGGCATCTCCGTGGCCGGCATCAAGAAGCCTGACCTGCGCAGGTCTTTGGGCATCGTGCTGCAGGACGTGAACCTGTTCACCGGCACCGTGATGGACAACATCCGTTACGGCCGCCTGAACGCCACCGATGAGGAATGCATCGAGGCCGCGCGTCTGGTCAATGCGGACAGCTTCATCCGCATGCTGCCCGGGGGATACAACACGGTGCTCGAAGGCGACGGTTCCGGCCTGTCCCAGGGCCAGCGCCAGCTGATCTCCATCGCTCGCGCGGCGGTGGCCGATCCGCCCGCGCTGATCCTTGACGAGGCCACGTCCTCCATCGATACCCGTACCGAGGAGGTCGTGCAGGCCGGCATGGATAACCTGATGAAGGGCCGTACGGTCTTCGTCATCGCCCACCGCCTGTCCACCGTGCGCAATTCCGATGTGATCATGGTGCTCGACCACGGCAACATCATCGAGCGTGGCTCGCATGACGAGCTGATCGCGCAGAAGGGCGAGTACTACCAGCTGTACACCGGCGCGGTGGAGCTGGAGTAGTCGGTACGCCTGCAAAAACCGCACCTCGATTATCGGGTTGAAGTAATTCTTATCCGGTAGTTGGGGGCGCGGTTTTCTATGTTGAGAGCCGTGTGTTGGCGCAGGATTGCGAATATTGGCGGTGAAAAGGGTACATTTGAATTGTTGTTTTGACGATGTATCGGCCGCAAGGAGGGGACTATGGCGTTCGTGACGTTGAAGGATGTCGCTCAACGTGCCGGTGTGTCGGCTGCTGCCGTCTCCCAGATACTTCACAATAAAGGCCGCTTTTCTAGCGATACGCGACAGTTGGTGCTGAAAACTGTTGAGGAAATGGGGTATGTGCCGATCAACGTGCTCGCTCCATGCGCTCGTCGGATACTAAGACTGTTGGTTTGCTGGTTCCTGATTTGCGCAATCCGTATTTCGCTGATTTAGTCTCGTCAATGGAAGACGAGTTGTATGCCCAGGCTATTCCACGCTGATTGGTACTTCAGCAGAAACAGTGGAACGCCAGGATGCGTTTATTGACAATCTGCTTGGGCAACGTATTGATGGTGCGATCGTGGTGCCGCAAGGTGTGGAGTCACCCGGGGTGCAGTCGTTGATTAAACGTAATTTGCCATTGGTGTTCGTGGATCGGCGTGTGCCGGGCGTCGAATCGGTGCCGTTTGTGGTTTCCAATCCGTATACGGGCATTCGCGAGGCGGTAGAGGAATTGGTACGTTTGGGACACCGTTGCGTGGGATATGTGTCGCATCCCTCATTAGGGTCGTTCAGCGTCAACGAACGAGAGACTGCATTCCGTGCGGTTGCGTCGGATATGCTTATCGAGGGTAACGGCGTGGTAGTCGCTTGCGACTCCACTTATGAATCGCGTACGGCAGCGGTTGAGTCGTTGCTTGATGCCGGCGTAAGCGCGATGCTGTGCGCATACTCGCCGGATGCGCTCACGATGATTGGTGTGCTGCACGACCGTGGGGTTTCGATAGGTGAGGATATGTCGCTGGTGTCGTTCGATGACATTGCGGCGTTCACCTTGATGACACCGCGTATCGCGGTGGTTTCCCAACAGGCCGAGCTGATGGGGCGGCAGGGCGTGGATTTGCTGCTGTGCCGTATTCGCTCTGGCGCTTCGGATGAGGGCGTCACCCATTCCGTGCCCACGATGTTCATCAACCGCGGGTCTGTGAAGCAGGGCCCCTCCGCAGCCGTCGCCGGCTGATTGTTTCAGTATTTTCCTGCTTCTACTACTTCTTTGTCCGTATGCGTGACACGCAGAAGACTATATTTTGACAACGATGATTTAACGTTTTATCATTGCTCCCATCACTTGATAAAACGTTAAATCTTGTGACGGCGACAAGGCCTCGGCTTGGTCGTGAGGAGACGGTCATGGAAGACGTCTCCGATTTTTCGGCAAGGAAGCTGATGGAAAGGAACATCATGAAGAAGATCATTCTCGATTTGGATACCGGCATTGACGACACCTTGGCATTGTCATACATCCTTGGATCCGAAGACGCGGAACTGATTGGTATTACCGGTACCTATGGCAATGTGTTGTTGGAAACGGGTATCCGTAATGATTTGGATTTGCTGGAAATGTACGGACGACCAGATATCCCGGTGTTTAAGGGTGTGCCGCATCCCAGTGATGCGGATTCTTTCGAGGTGCCTGACAGTTCAGGCATTTTTCACGGTCGCAATGGCACCGGCAATGTTGAGGTGCCTGCAACGGCAACACGTCAGGCGTCTGATAAGTCGGCAGTCGATTTCATTATCGAATCCGCTCGCAAGTACAGCAAAGAAGAGCTTGTCTATGTGCCAACTGGTCCCTCGACCAATATTGACGCCGCATTCGTCAAAGCACCCGATATTGTTGACAAGCTCACCATCGTCATGATGGGAGGGGCGCTGACGCAGCCGGGCAACTGCAACCCCTACATGGAAGCTAATATTTCCATGGATCCCAAGGCCTCTAATCGCATGTTCTCCACTTCGGCCGACATCACGATGATTGGTCTTGATGTGACCATGCAGGCATTGATGACCAAGAAAGATACGCAGGCTCTACGCGATGTCGGCACTAAGGCCGGTGCATTTCTTGCCGACATGACTGATTACTACATCGATATCAGTGAGGAAACTGATCCTGCATTCCAGGGCGGATGCAACCTGCATGACCCATTGGCTGCTGCTGTGGCCCTTGATCCGACACTAGTTACGACTTTCCCGATTGACCTTATGGTCGAGACTGAAGGCCCGAGCATTGGGCGTACCATCGGCGATCCGACAAGATTATTGAGCCAGCCGAAGAACACCAAAGTAGCTCTTGGCGTAGATGCTGAACGATTTACTTCGCAATTCATGGAACGACTGCTGAAGCTTGCCGCCACCGTCGATTGAATCACTAAGGAAAATAAGGAGAATTGTAATGACGGAACAAATACAGTCGGTTGCTTCCATTGATGATTTTGAAGCCAACCGAGCAAAGACCAAAAAAGCACTGCCTGCACTGCTGATTGTTTTCACTTTGGGAACACTGATGATTCAGGCATTCAATCTGGTGTTCCAAAACATTGGTGATTCGCTCGGCATGTCATCAAGTGCCTCACTGATCAGCACACTACCAGGCATCGTTCTTGGTGTGGTGTGCATGCTGTATGGCACATTGTGCGACTTCATATCCCCGAAGCGTATGACGCTATTTGGCGTAGTTGCATTAGTTGCCGGTAGCTTTTTGGGGTTCTTTGGCTCGTTCAACTTCTGGGTCGTGCTCATCGCACGTATGATTCAGGTTGCTGGTGCACAAGTTGCTGGTTCTGTGTTCCTGGTGATGACAGTCAAATATCTGAATGACAAGGAAAAGGCCATCTACATTGGCATTTACAATGCTGTGTATTATTTGGCCGCTGCTATCGGTGTGTTTGCGGGAGGCTTCATCACCTCTTTCGATTGGAAGTACCTGTTCCTTGTGCCGGCGTTATCTGTGTTCTTTATTCCTCTGCTGATTAAGAACACTCCAGACATCAGTGCCAAGGCGAGAAGATAGATTCCATTGGCGTTCTGTTGTTTGCGGTATTTGCTGCGCTCATTGCCATTTACTTCTCGTTCCCCGGAGTCGGCATGATTATTGCCTCGATTGTATTCGCTGTACTGTTTGTGCTGTGGATTTGGAAAGGCAAGAATCCGTTCCTGGGTCGTTCTTTCGTGACCAATGGTGCGTATATGTCCATTCTGCTGCTGCAATTTGTGCTGTACTTCTTCAACTTTGCTTGTGTGCCGATTTACAACGTGATTGGTGAGCAGATCTACAACGTGCCGTTGACCACGGTTTCGCTGTGTCTAACATTGGTCTACATTGTGGCCACAATTGTTGGATGCGTTTCTGGTCCAGTAATCAACAGACTCGGACGCATGCGCACACTGGTTATCGCTATCGTGCTCATGATTGTCGGCTTCGCAGGATCTGCCATATTCATTAAGAGTGGTTTCGGAGTGCTGACTTTTCTTGCCTGCTTGTTCATTGCTGGTGTTACCGCTGTATATACGCCAATCTACGACGCTGCGTCAGATGCGTTGCCGGTCGAGGAGAATGGTCGTGGCGTAGGAATTCTCGATCTGATGATGAACACTTCGGCCTCTATCGGAGTCGCCGTATACTCCAGTCTCATGGCCAGTGACACCATGGGCAAGGGTGGTCTGTTCGGTGTTGACAGTGGTGTGGAAACGCAGACCTCCAACATGTTCTGGATTATGTGTGCGGTTTCGGTGTTGTCGATGATTGTACTGTTCGTATTTCGCAAGAGTTTTACGGCAAAACGCAATGTCTGATTGCGCCTGCTGGTGCGGAGCATGTTGATCGAACAGACTACCGCACCAACAGCATCTATCATTCAGAAAGGGAATATCATGCCTGCTATGGATGAAACGCTTGTTTCTCTTGATTGCATTCATGGGGCCGTGTCCGTCGTTGGCTCGATGAATGCCGATTATACCGTCACCACCGAGCGTCTGCCCAAACCGGGGGAGACAGTGCTAGGAGGGCCGTTGCGGGTGCTTCCTGGTGGCAAGTCAGGGAATCAGGCTGTTTCGGCCGCTCGTCTTGGAGCCAAAGTCCGATTGTTTGGTGCGCTCGGTTCCGACGCTAATGCGGATTTTTTGCTTGAAGCATTGAACGATACCGGTGTGGACACCAGTTATATTCGGCACGTGGATGGGGCCAGCGGGACCACGGTCATCACCGTAGACGCGGCAGGAGAGAACACGATTGTTTATTCCCCCGGTTCTAACGCTTGCGTCAGTGTTGAGTATATTCAATCGATGCGGGATAATCTGACCTCAGCCGATGTACTGGGACTGTGTTTGGAGAGTCCGATGGAAACGGTCACGGCATGCGCTCGCCTCTGCATGATGCCGGGCTCAAGGTATTGCTCAACGATTCGCCATTCGTTGCTGAACTACCCGCTGAACTTATCGAGGCTTCGGACATTCTGCTGGTCAATGAACATGAAATGGCACAGCTGCTGGACATCGCCGAGCCTGACGATGACGATTGGGATGGACTGGACTGGTCTGATGTGGCGCGGCAGATGCATGACTTCGGCTTTAATCAGGCGGTAATTACGCTTGGCGGGGATGGGTCGGTGGTCATCGATGGTGATGATATCTATCGTATTGCGCCAGTTGCGGTTGAGGCCATCGACACTACCGGGTGCGGAGATGCCTTTATGGGCACGGTTCTGGCCGGACTTGCCTCGGGTCATGCGTTGGCGGACAGTGCGCAGTTGGCCTCGTACGTTTCCGCGTACGCCGCGACTGGGTTCGGCGCGCAAGCCTCTTATGGTACTGCCGCTCAGATTCGTGAGCGGTTTGGTACGAATTGATTACTGAGAAGTGTGGAGTATTGCCGGCCGTGAATTGGTGCAGACCTAACACGTTCATTTAGGCGCTATGCAGTGTCGAATGTTCTCGGCGCGGATTTTACGAAGTATTGTCAGCAAATGCATCAAGGCAATGGCGGCGGTCTGGGCGGGACTACGGCCACGCATAACAGTATCGAGTACTCGAATGAGTCCTATGACGCGAAAACTCGGACCGTGACGATGCATGCCGTTATCGACTGGAGTGATCCGTACCGATTCGGGGATTCGACCGGCAGTTTACTGCGCCGGACATCACCGTTGTCTTTGACAAGTCCGGGAAAATCCAGCGCATTGACTCCACGGTCTGGGGATTCCCGCCTGCCCGATAATTATCGGAGGGCCTGAAACATGCACGTTCTCATCAGCGCTGCGGGTCGACGATGCTGCAACCATATGGCGTCATACCCGCATGACGTGAGTTACACTATGTAGTAAAGTTATTTACTGAAATACTGCGTATTGTTACGTACTGAGGCGTGGAAGGCTCAACTATGGTCACGATGAAGGAAATCGCGCAGGAATCAGGTTTCTCGCAGGCCACGGTATCCCGGCTGCTCAATGGGGACCCGACATTGTCTGTCAAAGAGGAGACGCGACGTCGCATCATCGAGGTCAGCGAGCAGCTTGGCTACGCTACCGGATCACGCCGTATCGTATTGCCACGCCGTGTGGCCGTACTCGACAACGCCACCCGCGAGGAAGAACTGGCGGACGCCTATTTCGATGAACTGCGGTCCGTGCTCGGCGACAATGCCAGAGCCCAGCACATGGAACTCACGTCGTTTTCCCATATCGACGATCTGATTGCCAACGCCGGTGATTTCGACGGCTTCATTTCCATCGGACCGTCCGTACCTTCTTCGGATGAACTGTTGAAACTCCATCTGGTATTGCCTTATGGCGTATTCATCGACATCAATCCTGCGCCCAGCCTGTTCGATTCGGTGCAACCGGATTTAAGCCAAACCATTTTGGACGCATTGGATGTGTTGGTGTCCTCGGGCAAACGACGCATCGGCTATATCGGCGGTACTGGCTTCACGATGGGTTTGTACGAATACCCGGAAGACAGCCGATTAACCGCATTCCGCAATTGGACCGAGCGTTTGGGGCTGGATGCGGAAGGCCTGATTTACGCGCAAGGCGCGTTCACTGTGGACACCGGGCGCACTCTAGGGGAGAAAGCGGCTAACGATCATCGAGATGACATGCCGGATGCGTTCATCGTGGCTGCGGACACGATTGCAGTCGGCGTACTGCAGGCGTTTACCGCTGCGGGAGTGCTGGTGCCTCGCGATACCAGTGTGATCAGTATCAATAACCAGGCCATCGCCCAGTACACTTCGCCGACATTGACCAGTTACGATATCGATCAGAATGAGCTGGCCGATACTGCGATTACGATGCTTGCCGAGGCCATCTCCAGTCGGCGCACGCTGCACCACCATACCTTCATCTCCACCACCCTAGTGGTGCGTGACAGTTTCGTACCAGCACGATAAAGAAGCTCCCTCTGTGCGATAAAGAAGCTCCCTCGTCAGAGGGAGCTTCTTTATCGCTGTTAGAACAGTTCCAGATTCACGTCGAGCGTGTAGGCGCGATCGGCGGGCAGCTGGTACTGCTCATGGACGGGCGCGCCCCATGAATCGTCTCCGCCCACGCCCATTTGCGCGGCCAACAGGCGCAGGAACGTGTGACGGACCGGCGGCAACTCGTTCTGGTGGGTCGCCTCTTCCAGCATGAGCGAGCTGTACGGCAACAGGCTCGCCGCGAAATGTTCGCTGCCGGCCTGGCTGATACGCATGCCGTGTCCTTGGGCGTCAAGCACTTCGGCCCAACGCAAGTCTTCATGGTTGCCGGTCTCCTGCGGCACCAGATACGGTGCATTGTCTTCGGCCGCGGTGCGCTCGAAAATGCCGAGCTTGCCGCCGTGCAGACGGTCGTGATAGGTTTCCTCGGGGGCAAGGCCGTAGAAGCGCAGGTTCTCGTACTGCTTGGGAAGTGTCCATTCCAATCCGAATGCCGGCAGCGTCGGCGCATCGGTGGCACCGGCATATCGGGCGGTCAGATGTACACGTCCGCTGGCGGCATCCACCTCATAGCGCACGGCAACTTGGGTTTCGCCCGGTTCGGCCAACGTATGACGAATGCCGCCAACGGGCACAAACCTCGTTGGAGGCATTCGTCTTTCCAGGACACCGCAATCGCGGATGCATGCCGTTTACGCGTTGAATACGTATTGGTCAAGGCGGCGCATGGCCTCCTTGATGCGGCTTAAGGGCAACGCAAGGTTGACACGGATGCTGTAGGGAGCCTGGAACATGCTGCCGTCCTGCCAATCGACGCCCACATCCCAGCCGCGCTTCTCCAATTCCGCCAAAGTCAAACCATGAGCCTTACACCACTGCTCGCAGTCGAGCAGCAGCATGTAGGTGCCCTCCGGCTTGGCCAAACTCACCCCTTGGAAATGCTTGGTGATGTAGTCATAGGCGTAGTCGACATTGCCGGTGAGCACCTCTTTGAGTTCGTCGAGCCACTCATGCCCCTCAGGCTTGTAGGCACCGATAAGCGCATGCATGGAAAGCACGTTCATCTCGTTATAGTGGGACTTCGAGCCCTTGGCCACGATCCGGTCGCGCAGCATGGGGTTATAGATAATGTGGTAGCTGCCCACGAGCCCGGCGAGGTTGAAGGTCTTGCTGGGCGCGTAGAACGCCGCGGTTCTATTGCGTGCGTCCTCGCTGACCGACTGGGTGGGGATGTGCTGGTGATTCCCCAGAGTCAAATCGGACCAAATCTCGTCGGAAATGACCACGCAATCGTTGGCCTTGTACACTTCCATGGCCTTCTCGATTTCCCAACGTTCCCACACGCGCCCGCAAGGATTGTGAGGCTGCAGAACACGGCCACGTGGATGTGATGCTCCTTGAGCTTCCTGTCCATATCCTCGTAATCCATGCGCCATACGCCGTGCTCGTCCAGCGTGAGCGGACTGTGGACGATGCGGTAGCCGTTGTTTTCGATGCTCCGGGTGAACCGATGTAGGTCGGGCTGTGCAGCAGCACGCCGTCGCCGGGGGCGGCGACGCGGTCAGCGCACTGATCACACCGCCCAGGACCCCGTTCTCGTAGCCGATCGCCTCCCGGGTCAATCCGGTGACCCCGTTGCGCGTGGACTGCCAGTCGATGATGGAGCTGGAATAGTCGTCGGTGGGGGAGAAGTACCGTAGGCGGGATGCTTCGCCCGTTCGATGATGGCCTGCGGGATCGTGGGCACGGTCGGGAAGTTCATGTCCGCCACCCACATGGGGATGACGTCGAAACCCTCGCGTGGCGGGTCCGGCGCGAATCCCGGGTCGGTGCCCAGTCCGTCGACCGCGATCGAATCCATGCCATGCCTGTTCATGATGGACGTGAAATCATACGTCATTGTCCGACAATCCTTTCTCGGTCCGTGGTGGCCGGTCCCAATCTAAATCGGGCTCCTGACGGTGCCGTGGCCGTGGGCGCGATTTGACCGCGTGGCGTGTTAGGATATGCACTGTTGTGAGGCAGTGATCCGTTATCAGCGGGGAGTCTTCGGAAGAACGGCGGCAATCGCCCAGTAGAACCGACGGGATCGGCCCGAGACAGCCGAACACAAGCGGTCGCGCAGGCTCGCGGCTCCGAGTGCAACAGTTCGGAGCGGCGCAACCGGTGCGATAAGCGAGGTGGTACCGCGGTGCGGAGCGCATACCAGCGCCCGTCATCGTCCTCGTAGGCAGGAACGGCAGACAGGGCTGTTCCGGGCGGAACACAGTCAGTTCCGGCTGCGAGGCGATTGACGCGATCGGCCCACGGTTCGGTACGTGACATTCGTGAACCCAGCCGGCACATGTCGGCGCCCGGCAATCGCCATCAATGACGCTCCTGTAGGACCAGTGCACAGTACTAACAGGAGATTTACGGTGAGCGAAAACGTATATCCCAAGGCGAGCGAGGGCGGCGAGACCGCGCACGTCGCGCCGAACCCCAGCTTCCCCGACATGGAGGAGACCGTTCTCGACTACTGGGACAAGGACGACACCTTCCAGCAGTCCGTTGAACGCAACCCTTCCGGCGACCACAGCCAGAACGAATTCGTGTTCTTCGATGGCCCGCCGTTCGCCAATGGCCTGCCGCACTACGGCCACCTGCTGACCGGCTACGCCAAGGACGTGATCCCGCGCTACCAGACCATGAAGGGCCGCAAGGTCAACCGCGTGTTCGGCTGGGACACCCACGGCCTGCCCGCCGAGCTTGAGGCGCAGAAGGAGCTCGGCATCGACTCGGTCGACCAGATCGAGAAGATGGGCATCGACAAGTTCAACGACGCCTGCCGCGCTTCTGTGCTGAAGTACACCAACGAATGGCAGAACTACGTGCATCGTCAGGCCCGTTGGGTGGACTTCGAGCACGGCTACAAGACCCTGAACATCCCGTACATGGAATCCGTGATGTGGGCCTTCAAGCAGCTCTACGACAAGGGCCTGGCCTACCAAGGCTACCGCGTGCTGCCGTACTGCCCGAAGGACCGCACGCCGTTGAGTGCGCACGAGCTGCGCATGGACGCCGACGTGTACCAGGACCGCCAGGACACCACCGTATCCGTGGCCGTCAAGATGCGCGATGAGGACGACGCCTACGCCGTCTTCTGGACCACCACCCCGTGGACCGTGCCCACCAACTTCGCCATCGTGGTCGGCGCCGACATCGACTACGTCGAGGTCCGCCCGACCGAAGGCAAGTTCGCTGGCAAGAAGTTCTACCTCGGCAAGGATTTGCTGCCGCATTACGAGAAGGAACTCGGCGAGAATTACGAGGTCGTGCGCGAACTCAAGGGCAACGAGCTGGCAGGCCGACGCTACTACCCGGTCTTCCCGTACTTCGCGGGTGACGAGGCCGAATCCGAAGGCCACGTGCCCGGCCCGAACGGCTACACGATCTTCACCGCCGACTACGTCGACACCGTCGAAGGTACCGGCCTGGTTCACCAGGCTCCCTACGGTGAGGACGATATGAATACGCTGAACGCGCACGGCATCAAGAGCACCGACGTGCTCGACGATGGCTGCCGCTTCACCGCGCAGTGCCCTGACTACGAGGGCGATTTCGTGTTCGACGCCAACCTGCCGATCCTGCGCAACCTGCGCGCCGGCGACGGCCCGCTCGCCGAGATTCCGGAAGAACGCCGCGCGATCCTCTTCCAGGAGAAAAGCTACGTGCACTCCTACCCGCACTGCTGGCGTTGCGCCACCCCGCTGATCTACAAGCCGGTGTCCTCCTGGTTCGTGTCCGTGACCAAGATCAAGCCGCGTCTACTGGAATTGAACCAGCAGATCAACTGGATCCCGGGCAATGTCAAGGACGGCCAGTTCGGCAAGTGGCTCGCCAACGCGCGCGACTGGTCCATCTCCCGCAACCGCTTCTGGGGTTCCCCGATCCCGGTGTGGGTGAGCGACGATCCGAAGTACCCGCGTGTGGACGTCTACGGTTCGCTCGAAGAGCTCAAGGCCGACTTCGGCGACTATCCGCGCGACAAGGACGGCAACATCAACATGCACCGTCCGTGGATCGACAACCTGGTCCGCGTCAACCCGGACGACCCGACCGGCAAGTCGCACATGCACCGTATTTCCGATGTGCTCGACTGCTGGTTCGAGTCCGGTTCCATGTCGTTCGCGCAGTTCCACTACCCGTTCGAGAACAAGGAGAAGTTCGAACAGCACTTCCCGGCCGACTACATCGTGGAATACATCGGCCAGACCCGCGGCTGGTTCTACCTGCTGCACGTGATGGCGACCGCCCTGTTCGACCGCCCGGCGTTCAAGAACGTGATCTGCCACGGCATCGTGCTCGGCTCCGACGGCCAGAAGATGTCCAAGCACCTGCGCAACTACCCGGACGTGAACGGCGTGTTCGACAAGTACGGTTCCGACGCCATGCGCTGGTTCCTCATGTCTTCGCCGATCCTGCGTGGCGGCAACCTGATCGTCACCGCCGAAGGCATCCGCGACACCGTGCGCCAGGTCATGCTGCCAGTGTGGAGCTCCTACTACTTCTTCACCCTGTACGCCAACGCGGCCAACGGCGGGGCCGGATTCGACGCCCGGCCCAGCTGCGGCGCGGACCGGAGCCGCG
>ENA-OQIW01000138-OQIW01000138.1-human-gut-metagenome-genome-assembly--contig:-NODE-138-length-15902-cov-1.722219_pt1 | contig 15902 bp, 20 predicted proteins | sample MGYA00242586_ERZ504751 | MGnify/ENA primary metagenome ERZ504751 (study PRJEB26092, sample SAMD00036349) | human gut metagenome | host: Homo sapiens | study: EMG produced TPA metagenomics assembly of...
AAATCCCGTACATAACCCTAAAAATTGCCAAATAACCAACTATATTACAAGATATCAGTCTGTAATTTTAAGAAAAATATTCAACTAGAATCACATATAATATACTATAGTATTTATATTGTTTTCAATTACCTCATATCCTATTGACAATGTATGATTTAAAAAGTACAATCAAACACAGCTTTACATTTTACGCACTTCGTGCGCCATAAATACCTGTTAAAATTGTAGGAATTAAAAATTAATCTGAATGAGATATATGAATCCGTCAAAGATGCTGAGAGTACAGATTCATATAGCAATTCGGTTTTTTCACAATAAACAGTATGATTTGGGAAAGAAGCTACGGCCGAGAACGAGTAACGGCCAAAGAGAGAGTTTTAATAATAGAGAGAGTTTAAAAGATAGAAGGTTATAATTATGAAACGAAGAGGTTGGTACGTACTTCTTTCGGTAGGCATAGTGGGGGCTATGCTGTGGGGAGCCGGTCATTCGTTTTCGTCGCAGAATAACAGTCAGGTGACAACCTTGACGAATGTATCCTATGACCCGACTCGAGAGTTTTACGAGGCATATAATGCCGATTTTTCAAAATATTATAAAGAACGAACCGGTAAGGATGTAGAAATTCATCAGTCCCACGGCGGATCGGGCAATCAGGCTCGGGCCGTGGTGGAAGCTTTGACGCCGACGTGGTGACCTTGGCGCTGGCTCAAGACGTGAATCTACTGCAGAAGGTTCATCTGTTAGACCCCAGCTGGGAATCACAATTGCCGAACTATTCGGCACCCTATACGTCCACGGTAGTATTCCTGGTTCGTAAAGGCAATCCGCTACAAATTAAAGATTGGTCGGATTTGGTAAAACCGGGTGTGCGCTTGATTGCACCGGATCCTAAAAGCAGCGGGGGCGCTTGTTGGATCTTTTTAGCGGCCTATGCTTATGGTGAAGGTCCTAATAACGATACCGCTAAAGGGAATGATTTTGTCAAAAAATTATATAACAATGTGACCGTAATGGACGCGGGGGCTCGCGCGTCTACGACGACTTTTGTTGAAAACAAGCAAGGCGATGTGTTGCTCGCTTGGGAAAACGAAGCAAAACAGATTATGGAACATTATCCCGGCGAGTATGAAATCGTAATGCCGTCCGTTTCGATAGTAGCGGAACCGAGTGTGGCTGTAGTGGCGGAAATCGCCAAAAAACACGGCACCTATGACGTGGCTCATGAGTATTTGGCTCATCTTTACGAACCGGACAGTCAACGACTCATTGCTAAATACGGTTTCAGACCGACGAATCCGGACGTTATGAAGGAAGTAGCGGCTAAGTATCCCACTCCGGCACGCATGGTGACAATTCGAGATTTTGGCGGGTGGTCGGCCGCTTATGAGCGCTTTTTCGTAGATGGCGCCCTATTCGATACAATTCGCGATGAATAGGAGGGTCTATGAACGAGCAGAATCAGTTAAATGAAATTAAACGGGCTACACCGGTACGAATCGAAGGTCCTAAGCGTCAGACGAGTGGTAAAAAGGCGAAAACACCGCGTTTATTGCCGGGGTTTGGCTTAACTCTAGGCGTGACACTGACGATATTATCCATTATCGTGATTTTGCCAATCGGTACCATATTGGGGTTTGCCTTACAAATCCCACCGGCCGCCTTCTGGCAGGCTATTTCAAAACCGGTTGTATGGCATGCCTTTGCCACGAGTTTAACCACCGCCTTTGTGGCGGCCGCTATTAACCTCGTGTTCGGAACCTTATTGGCGTGGATTTTGGTGCGTTACACCTTCCCGGGACGGCGTATCATCGACAGCCTTTATCGAGTTACCGTTTGCCTTACCGACGGCAGTAGCGGGCATTACCTTGTCCAAACTCTATTCCGAGACAGGCCTCTTAGGCAGTGCCTTGGTTAAATTGGGCGTATCCATTGTTTATACAAAAATAGGTATTATTATAGCCTTAGTATTTGTGGGTATTCCTTTCGTAGTTCGTTCCGTGGAGCCTGTGTTGGCAAAACTTGACGGTTCTTACGAAGAAGCCGGCGCCGTATTGGGTGCCAATAACTTTACGATTTTCAGACGCATTATTTTGCCGGAAATCTTACCGGCCGGTCTAGCCGGTTTTGCTTGGCTTTTGCCCGAGGGCTTGGTGAGTACGGTAGCGTTATCTATATCTCCGGGAACAGTGCTAAAGCGCAGACGCAAGTCGTGTCCTATGTGATTATGCAAAAACTCAATTATGTGGATTATGAGGGGGCAACTGCCATGGCGTTGGTGCTCCTCGTATTGGCCTTTTTAATTTTGCTTACCGTGAACTTGATGCAGCTTCGTCAGGCACGGCGGTTAGGAGGTCGATAATATGAAACAGTCAAAATGGGTGAAAAATACATTGATTACATTAGGCTTTATCTTTGTAATCTTAATGTTGGTCTTCCCGCTGGTAACTGTGATAATCAGTTCGTTGGCACAGGGCTGGGGCTTTTACTTAAAAGCTATAACCACACCGTATGTGTTATCCGCTTTGGGGCTGACGCTTTTAGCAGCTTTAGTAGCCGTTGCAGTCAGTGGCTTCTTCGGCCTTTGTGCAGCATATTGTATCGGTAAATTCGATTTCAAGGGGAAACAATTCCTCATGACTTTAATCGATGTGCCGTTCTCCATTTCACCGGTTATTGCAGGTCTTGCCTTTATCATGGTATTCGGCCGCATCGGCTGGGGCTATGGGATTTTAGATACAATTAATCAGTGGCTTGGCACGAATTGGCGCGTTGTCTTTGCCTTACCGGGTGTTTTCTTGGCAACTATATTTGTACCTTGCCTTTCGTGTTCCGCGAAGTGATTGCCATCATGCATACGCGCGGACGTGAAGAGGAAGAAGCGGCGGTCCTCATGGGGGCATCGGGATTGACCGTTTTTTGGAAAGTAACCTTTCCGCAAATTAAATGGGCTTTTTTATACGGCGTCTTATTGTGTGCGGCTCGTGCTTTGGGGGAATTCGGGGCCGTAGCAGCCTTGTCAAAAGCTCGCGGCAGCACCTTTACCTTGCCGCTCGAGATCGACGCATTATATATGTCAGGTTCGGCGACGGGCGTAACGGCAGCCTTTGCGGCATCCTCTTTATTGGTATTGATGTCCGTATTATTGCTCTTACTAAGAGCCTATGTGGAACATCGCGTCGGTCATGCCGGCGATTAGAGCGTTTAGATTGAATAAACGTCAGCCAATGAGGGTAAAATAAGTAGCTATATACAACATAAAGTATAAGAATATAACTTGAAGAAGATAAGAGAGAATTTGAGGTGATTAAATGGGCGTAACGTCGGCGGCGTCATCGAGCTATGTGGCGATGACCGGAATATATAAGCAATACGGCGATTATGAAGCATCGAAAGATGTTAACTTTGAAATCACGGAAGGCCGTATCGTGGCCTTATTGGGACCCAGTGGCAGCGGGAAGACGACAATCCTACGTATGTTGGCAGGGCTTGAACATCCCGACGAAGGGGATATTCATATTGCCGGTCAGCGCGTAAATGAAATCGTACCGGCTAAACGCGGCATCGGGTTTGTTTTTCAAAACTACGCCTTATTCCGTCATATGACGGTGTTTGATAATATTGCGTTCGGCTTGGACGTACAAAATAAAGATCGAGGCAAAATTGAAAAGCGTGTTACCGAATTGCTGGACTTGGTGGGCCTTGCTAATTTACGAGATCGCTATCCGGGGGAATTGTCCGGCGGTCAGCGGCAGCGTGTGGCCTTTGCCCGTGCGTTGGCTCCAAGACCGCATGTATTGCTATTGGATGAACCGTTTGCGGCTATCGATGCAAAAGTAAAGCATGATTTACGGCAATGGCTTAAGGCGACGATTAAAAATCCGGGATTACCAGTATTTCGTAACCATGATCAGGAAGAAGCAGTCGAACTGGCCGATGAAATCATCGTAACGAACAATGGCCGTATCGAGCAGATGGGCACACCTGAAGAAATTTATGGTACGCCGGCAACGCCGTTCGTGGCCGGTTTCATGGGTAAAGCTAAAGGCATCATGAATTATGAGAAATTAGTCGGTTTTGACAAAGAAGACGATTTCGACTGGGCTATTATTCGGCCGGAATTTGTAGCGGTTTTCAAAAAAGACGCCGACCATGGCAATAAGAGTGCTATAGAGCAGGGCGTGGTAGAAGCGGTGACATTCCAAGGCACAAGGCTCAGCATGCAAATTCGTATCGGCGAGCATATACTCGAAGCGGAACAGCCGATTGAGGCCAACATGTTTACCGTCGGCGAAGAAGTGGATGTACTCATCTATCGACTGTTTTTGTGCAGCAATACGGACGTTCATATTGCCAAGAACAAAGCGCTCGAACCGGACCAAGTGTTCTATATTTAGTGATATTCAGTCGTTAACGGCAAAGATGAACGACGTATCAGTAATAGGCAATTATAAGGAGATAGCATTCAACGCCAAAGTGATTGTTGTTAACTATATCAAATGATATTCAGCCCTTAAGTAGGCATTATAGAAATTAGGTGGAATGGGATTATGAAATTTGAGAAGCGAGAGCGAATTGAGACGGATGTGCTCATCATCGGGGGCGGCACGGCGGGCTGTTACGCGGCGCTGACCTTGCAAAAAGAGAGCAACGCCAAGGTTCTCATCGTAGAAAAAGCGGCCATTCGACGCAGCGGCTGTTTGGCGGCCGGCGTGAATGCGCTGAACGCGTATATCGTAAAAGGCCGTAAGCCGCAAGATTATGTGGATTATGCCACGAAGGACGCGGCCGGCATTGTCCGTCACGATTTATTGCTCACCATGAGCGAACGCCTTAACGGCGTGACGAAAGTACTGGAAGATTTGGGGCTCGTTATTTTGAAAGACGAAAATGGCGAGTATATGGCACGCGGTAATCGTAATATTAAGATTAACGGCGAAAACATCAAGCCGATTCTGGCTGATGCGGTTCTTCAGTTACCAAATACGACGGTTATGGAACATGTGATTATGACCGATTACTTGGTAGAAAACGGCGAAATTAAAGGGGCGGTTGGTTTTTCATTGCGCAATAACGTAGCCTATGAAATCTACGCACCCTATGTAATTTGTGCCACCGGCGGAGCGGCCGGCTTATATCGACCGAACAATCCGGGTTTTCACGTCACAAAATGTGGTATTCACCGTTCAACACGGGCGCCGGTTATGCCATGGGCATCAAGCGGGTGCTGAAATGACTACCTTTGAAATGCGTTTTATCGCCCTTCGTTGTAAAGACACAATTGCGCCGACCGGCACTATTGCCCAGGGCGTGGGCGCTAAACAGGTCAATGCGGATGGTGAAGTGTATGAAACGAAATACGGCCTGACACTTCGCAACGCGTGTACGGGACTGTAAAAGAAACGCTCGATGGTCACGGCCCTTGTTATTTGGCAACCGAAGGTATTACGAGCGAGCAGAACATGGACCTTTTAAAGGCGTATCTTAACATGGCACCGGGTCAGACTTTAAAATGGTTAGAATCCGGCGAGGGTCCGCAGCAGCAGAATGTGGAAATCGAAGGAACGGAACCATATATTGTAGGTGGTCATACGGCGAGCGGTTATTGGGTAGACACGAAGCGTGAAACGACAATCCGTAACCTCTTTGCGGCCGGCGATGTAGCCGGTGGGTGTCCGCAGAAATATGTAACCGGTGCCTTGGCTGAAGGTGAAATTGCGGCCTTGGCTATTGCCGAACGTTGGCAAAACGAACAAGGTGCGAATGCAGGGACAGTCAATAACGTAGCAACAGGGGTCAAAGTTAACGCAGCTAGAGCAGCAGCGAATACTGTTTCCACTACTGTAGCGGCGCAGGCCAAAACGTACTTGGATGCGTATGATACCTTCCTTACCGGCGAAGCACCACTCTATACGACGGAACAGCTGGAAGAAGCGATGCAACGGGCCATGGACAGCTATGCCGGCGGTATCGGCTCTTATTATCGTTTTAACGGCAAGCAATTGGCCAAAGCGAAAGCACGTATCGAAGAGCTCATAGGCATGGCGGAACAGCTGAAGGCGGAAAACCTCCACGATTGCTGTTTATCTACGAGCTCAAAGAGCGCTTGGTAGTATGTTTAACCTTGATTGCTCACTTGGGGCCCGCAAGGAAACGCGTTGGCACAGTTTTGCGGAAAACCTGGATTATCCTGAGACCAGCGATGAATGGCTCTGCTATGTTAACTCCGTGGCAACGGATAAGGGCATTGAAATTCGTCAGCGTCCATTGGTAACATCGGACAGCTATAAACATCAAGACGGCGCGGCCGTTAGCAAAGGAGGCGCACTATGAGCATCAAAATCGATCAACAGACATGCGTAGGTTGTCAGCGGTGCGTTAATATTTGCCCCGGCAGCTTACCGGCTATGAATGAAGCGGGCAAAGCCTTTATGGCCTATCCGAAGGATTGTTGGGGCTGTATGGCCTGCATTAAGGAATGTCCCGTAGGCGCTATTGCCTACTTCCTCGGTCCTGATATGGGTGGCCTCGGCGGCACCATGAAGGCTCGTCGCGACGGTCAATATTGGAATTGGGAATATACTTCGCCGACCGGTGAGAGTCAGACCATCGTGGTGAATGCTCAAGAATCCAATAAATATTAAGCTTTGATATCTCAGATACGACAATTTTAAAGTTTAGATTTTTTCAACATTGTAGTATCTTTGCAACGTTTAAAAGTTAAGATATTTTTCAAAATAAATTATAGAGTAAAAGAGAGAAGGTTTAGCATGAGTGAATACAGCCATTTAGACGAATTGGAAGCGGAAGCCATATATATTATCCGCGAAGTAGCGGCGCAGTGTGAAAAGCCGGTTATGTTGTACTCCATCGGTAAGGACAGCTCGGTAATGCTCCACTTGGCGCGCAAAGCATTTTATCCGGAAAAACCGCCGTTTCCGTTTTTACATGTAAACACAACGTGGAAATTCAAAGAAATGATTAAATTCCGCGATGAAACAGCCAAGAAATTCGGCCTCGATATGATCGAATACATCAACCAGGACGGCGTGGATCAGGGTATCAACCATTTGACCACGGCTCGGCTTACACGGATATTATGAAAACACAGGCCTTAAAACAGGCACTCAACAAATACGGTTTCACGGCAGCGTTTGGGGGCGGTCGTCGTGACGAAGAAAAATCCCGTGCGAAGGAACGTATCTTCTCCTTCCGTAATGCGTCGCACGGCTGGGATCCGAAGAACCAGCGTCCGGAAATGTGGAAACTTTACAACGCTAAAATCAATAAGGGTGAAAGTATCCGTGTTTTCCCATTGTCCAACTGGACCGAAAAAGACATTTGGCAATATATTAAGCGTGAAAACATCGACATTGTATCCTTGTACTTCGCGGCAGAACGTCCTGTTGTATACCGTGACGGCAACATCATCATGGTGGATGACGACCGTTTTAAACTTCTTCCGGGTGAAAAAATCGAGCAGAAGAAAGTTCGTTTCCGTACCTTAGGTTGCTATCCTTTGACGGGCGGCACCGAGTCCAATGCGACCACCTTGGATGAAATAATTGAAGAAACCTTGTCGGCTGTATCGTCTGAACGCACGACCCGTGTTATCGACAGTGAAGCGGCGGGCAGCATGGAACGTCGCAAACGTGAAGGTTATTTCTAATACATACATGACGATGAGGCCATTCTTTTTGAAAAAGAACAAGCCTTGGGGATGACAGAGAGGATACAACGATGAAAGGACTTTTAAAATTTATTACCTGTGGCAGTGTGGATGACGGTAAATCCACACTCATCGGCCACATTTTATATGATGCAAAATTATTATATGCGGACCAGGCGAAAGCCTTGGAATTGGAAAGTAAAGTGGGCAGCCGCGGCGGCGCCATCGACTACTCTTTATGCTCGACGGCCTCATGGCGGAACGCGAACAGGGGATTACCATTGACGTAGCGTACCGTTATTTCACCACCGACAACCGCAGCTTTATCGTAGCGGACACACCGGGCCACGAAGAATACACCCGTAACATGGCCGTAGGTGCGTCCTTTGCGGATTTGGCCACTATCTTGGTGGATGCTTCGCAGGGCATTTTGGTGCAGACCCGTCGTCATGCACGTATTTGTGCGTTGATGGGGATTGAGTCGTTCGTGTTTGCCGTGAATAAATGGACCTTGTAGGCTATAAAGAAGACGTGTTCCGCAAGATTGAAGCGGACATTGCAGCCCTTGCTAAAGAAGTAGGGCTCAAGCAAGTACAGGTGATTCCGGTTCGCGTACCGAAGGGGATAACATCACCGTTAAAGCAACGACCATGCCTTGGTACGAAGGACCGGCCTTATTGCCATACCTTGAAAACGTAGATGCATCCGGTGCAGCGGAAGACGGTTTCTATATGCCCGTACAACGCGTTTGCCGTCCGAATCACACCTTCCGCGGCTTCCAAGGCCAAGTGGAATCCGGCAAAATTACCGTTGGCGATACCCTCACCGTATTGCCGAGTGGAGAATCAGCTAAGGTTAAAACCTTGATGGTCGGTTTTGATGAAGTGCAGGAAGCGAAAAACGGCCAGCCGTTGACTGTTGAACTTGACCGTGAAATCGACGTGTCTCGTGGCAGCGTGTTGGTAAAACAGACCGGCATTGAAATCGCTCAGACCGCCAGCGTAAAACTCCTTTGGATGGATGACGAACCGCTTGAAGTGGGCAACGAATATCTCGTAAGCCTCGGCACCAAACAGGTGGCCGCTACGGTGACGGATATTCAGTACCAAATCGATGTAAACAGCGGCGAACATTTGCCGGCTGCCGAACTCGGTAAAAACAGCATCGCCCTTTGCACTTTGCATTTCCAGACGCCGGTTGTTATGGATGAATTCCGTCGCCATAAGACATTGGGTGAGTTAATCCTTATTAACCGCGTAAGCAACATGACCTCGGCTTGCGGCGTTGTGGAAGCGGTAGGTACTACTGCGGAACAGCATAGCTTTGAAGGCAATGGCTTGAAAGCACGCGGCGACGTGTTTGATGAATTCTACTATAATGTAGAATTCATCAAAGTGGATAAAATCCGTCCTAACCGTACGACTTTTAATATTGGTGACAGCTTACCGCTTGCCGGTGCCAGCTACAACTATCCGGCTAACTTTGATATCTTGGTTCTCCGTGATAAAGTGGCTATCGAAGTACGCGACGGTAAATTGGCGAATATCGTACCGTTGGTTGATTATACCTACAACGACGTACCGGTTGTGAACGGTCGCGGTTTTGCCGTGCAGGTTAACTCCGACGATGATGTAAAACAGTTTATTGCTGAATCCTCCGACGATGCATTGCAGCACGATGGCGCATGGCATGATAAATGGCTTCGTTTTGAAACGTACCGTAAGATCATATTCCATGATTCCTTCTGGTCGATTTAAAATTATAAGCGAATAAGACTAAGCAGTCATACAGTACATTACTGTGTGGCTGCTTTTTTTATTGGTCTTAGATTCCTCAATCCTTGAGCAATATTGATTGATTTTGAGCGACATATATTTTATTCGCATAGTCCTATATCCGTCAAAACACACCGGCATTTCCTTTTTTTAATCAGGAATATGTTCAAAGTAAAAGGTTTTTGACATATATAATCTATTTAATTTGAATAGTCACTCATTTGGAAGTCATTTTAATATATAGAATATATTTTACAATGCAAAAGAGGTATTTTATAAATTCACTTAGAATATATATAATAGTGAGTATAAAGTAAAATATCGATATGGTATTTTGCAAATTTCTAAGCTGTGTTTACCTACAGTGGGTCGCAAAAGGCCGACGTGGGACGTAACTGTTTTTTGTTTTTCAATGTATAAAATATACAGTATATTACACAAGGAGAACAGCATGGAACAATTTGATGCAATCGTTGTAGGCGGTGGCTTAGCAGGTGCGGCAGCTGCTTATCGAATGGCCAAAGAGGGTGTGAAAGTGCTCTTGGTTGAACGAGGGAGTTATGGGGGCGCGAAAAACATGACGGGTGGTCGTATTTATACGCATTCGTTAGAAGAGTTAATCCCTGATTTTAGAAAAACGGCTCCGTTAGAACGTAAAGTAACGAAGGAGCGCATCTCCATTTTGGAAGGTGGCAAGGCAACGACCGTTGAATATGAAGCGGAACCGGCTCAGCCAAAAGACGAATCCTATGTGGTATTGCGCGGCGTTTTTGATAAATGGCTCGTAGAGCAGGCTGAAAAAGCCGGTGCGTGGTGGTTAACCGCATTCAGGTTACGGATCTTCTCATGGAAGGCGGCAAAGTGGTAGGCATTCGCTGTGGTAAAGATACGTTGCGTGCTGACGTAGTGGTATTGGCTGACGGCGTTAACTCCTTATTGGCTGAAAGAGCCGGTTTACGTGCACCGATTACGGCTGCCGAAGTAGCCGTAGGTGCTAAAGAAGTATATAGCTTTAATAAAGGTGTGTTGGAAGAACGCCTCGGCCTCGACGGCAATGACGGTTTGTCTTGGCTTTTCATGGGTGATATTACGCACGGTCTCATGGGCGGCGGTTTTATCTATACTAATAAAAACAGCTTATCCATCGGCGTCGTAGTAGGTCTTGAACATATCGGTGAATCGGATGCTACTATCGAAGATATGATGAACGAATTCATGGCTTATCCGACAGTGGCTCGCTTGTTAAAAGGGGGCAAACTCCTTGAACGCAGCGGTCACATGGTTCCGGAAGCGGGTATAAAATGGTGACCACCTTGAGCGGTGACGGCTTTATCATCGTCGGTGATGCGGCCGGTTTCTGTATCAACATGGGTTACACCGTGCGCGGTATGGATTTTGCCATTGCGTCCGGCATGTATGCCGCCGATGCGATTATTAAAGCCAAACGCTTAGGCGATTATTCCGCCGGTGCGTTACGTTACTACGATATTATGATTGAGGACAGCTTCGTAGGTAAAGATTTGAAAACCTATCGTCACTTCCCTGAATTCCTCAACAATCCGCGTATTTTCCAAAAATATCCGGGAATGGTCAACGGCATCATGTCCGATGTATTTACCGTTAACGGCGACGGCGCGAAACCGCTTGTTCCTAAATTATTGAAACGGGCTACCGGTGTAGGCCTTGTTAACTTGGCTATGGATGCCTTAAAGGAGGTCGTGCCCTATGACAAACTTAGAAGAAAAGTTAGGCGTCAATAAATATTACGTAAACGAAGGTCATCCGCACATTGAAATCATTCATGATTATCCGGATATGAAGGAAAAAATGAAACTCGTCAATGCCTGCCCGGCCGGTTTATATACCTTAAACGACGACGGTACGCTTGCATTTGACTACGCCGGTTGCGTAGAATGCGGTACCTGCCGAGTTTTATGCGGCAAAACGATTGTAACTAAATGGGAATACCCGGACGACACGAAGGGTATTGAATTTCGTCAAGGCTAATAGGGAGGCTGACTATGGAATTACTCGTATGTATCAAGCAAGTGCCGGATACGTCTGAAATCAAGCTCGATCCGGAAACGAACACTTTAATTCGTACCGGCCTGCCAAGTATTGTCAATCCGTTCGACATGAATGCATTGGAAGCGGCTTTGACCGTTAAAGATAAATATCCGGGAACCCGCGTTTCCGTGATTACCATGGGACCGCCGCAGGCGTCCGTGGCGTTAAAAGAATGTATCTCCATGGGGCCGATGATGCGTACCTCATTACGGACCGTGCCTTTGCCGGTGCCGATACGCTCGCTACCAGCTACACCATCGCTTGTGCTATATCCAAAGTGCAGGAAGACCAGGGCAAACCGTTTGATATGATTTTCTGCGGTAAACAGGCCATCGACGGTGATACGGCGCAAGTAGGTCCGCAGATTGCCGAAGAACTGGGCATTCCTCAGGTTACCTATGTGTGCGGCATCGAAGTGAACGATAATATTGTACGGACCCAACGTGAACACGAAGAAGGCTTTGAAGTATTGGATACGGAAATGCCGATGCTCCTTACGGCCGTTAAATCCCTCAACGAACCACGCTATCCGACCCTCCATAATTCCATTCGTGCCACGCAGTACGAAGTGAAGACGATTACCGTTAAAGACATGACAACGGATCCTAAGCGTTTAGGCCTTCAAGGTTCGCCAACCCGTGTACGCAAAGTATACAGCCCACCTATGCGCTCCGCCGGAACCATGTTGACCGGTGCCGTTTCGGAATCCGTAGCAACCGTTATGGATGTGTTAAAACAAAAAGAACTTATCTGATAGCTAAGGAGGAATTACGGTGTTTGAAGAATACAAAGGTGTCTATGTCATTGCTGACTGTTTCGACGGTCAGGTGCGCAAAGTCACATACGAATTAATTGGTCAGGCCCGCCTCATAGCGGATCAGTTACAAGAAGATGTACATACCTTGCTTCTCGGCGCCAAAGTGGCCGGCGAAGCACAAAGCCTCATTGAGTATGGCAGCGATTACGTTCATGTATTTGAACATCCTTTATTGGCACGCTATACGACGGACGGCTACACGAAAGTTATTACCGATTTCTTTGCTCAGAATAAACCGAATGTTATCCTCATCGGTGCTACCAACGACGGTCGTGATTTGGCACCGCGTATATCCGGTCGTATGAAAAACGGCGTTGTAGCGGACTGTACGATTTTGTCCGTAAGCACATCCGACGGCCTTGTTGAATGGACTCGCCCGGCTTTGGGCGGTAATATTTTGGCGGAAATCATCTGTCCGGAACATCGTCCGCAAATGGGCTCCGTTCGTCCGAACGTGTTCAAAATGCCGGAACGCCAAGAAGGACGTCAAGGTCATATCAACCAAGTAGATGTGCAGCTCACTGATGCAGACATTCGCAATCGTTTCGTAGAAATGATTAAGGTGGACATGAACGATGTTAACATCGAAGAAGCGGAAATCATCGTGGCCGGCGGTCGCGGTATGGGTTCGCCTGAAAACTTCAAAATCTTGGAAGAATTGGCGGACGCCCTCGGCGGTGTGCTTGGCGTAACCCGCCCGATTGTTGAAAAAGGCTGGTATCCGTTGAGCCGTCAGGTTGGTCAGACCGGTAAAACGGTAGCGCCTAAATTGTACTTGGCTTTCGGTATTTCCGGTGCTATTCAGCATACGGCGGGCATTACGGGCTCCGATATGATTGTGGCAATCAACAATGATCCGGAAGCGGCTATTTTCAAAGTGTGCGACTATGGTATCGTAGGCGATGCCATGGAAGTGGCTCGTGAAATGATTGCTCAATGCAAGGCAATTAAAGGATAAACTAAATATTAGATTGTTTATTTATTGATAAAATTTATGAAGAAGTCATGGTATTATAGCGCCATGACTTCTTTTTGTTTAATACGATGAATATTGAGAAAAATATAAAATGAATGAAATTGCAATACGATAGTTTGAAAAATAATTTTTATTCACCGGTTTATGTTTTATGAGAAACAGTGATAAAATAATGGCTATATGTCTTGTGGGGGGTACAAATATGGATAGTATTTAGATATAAATGAAGTCGTGATGAATTGATTGGTATAGGTAATAATCAATTCACTGTTTTCAAAACGTTAGTTAGTGGACGTATTTTGAGAGGAGTATTGGGTATGAAAATCAAGAAAAATGGTCATCGCGTAGTTAAGGCATCCTTGGGGAGTGCTGTTTTATTAAGCTTGTTGTTAGGTGGGCAAGTATTTGCTGCAGATCCGATTGTAATGAATGGGCAAAATGGAACAGCAAATAATGTAACAGAGGCAACCGATTCTACAGTTATTGGTAATGGGAATACTGTAACTAATAGTAAAAGTCAGGTTGTGCTAGGAGATAATAACACAGTTACAGGCAGAAATAATGGGACAGTTAGTGGAGAACAAGAAGAACGAAGCAAAAATGTTTTAGATGTAGTTATTGGTAAAAATAATGATATTGGTGGTAATAATACCTATATGAAAGGGTATGAAAGTTTAACCGTAATCGGTAATAATAACTCAGCAACAAATCCTTCCGCAACAATTCTTATTGGTGATAATCAGGAATTTGGTGATGCAAAAGAAAGTGTTATTATTGGATCTATGACATTAGAAGATAAATCTGATGAAAATATTAAACAGAAGAATAAGAGTGTAGTAATTGGATTTGGTGCAAGAAGTGGGGCTCGTGATAAGGGTGGCTCTAATGTTGCCGTAGGTTATGGTGCCACAGCATTAGGGTGGCAGAGTAATGTTACCGGTTTTAATTCATCAAGTGGTTATGACATAATGATGGCTAATATTTATGGGACATCTAATTTAATTACTGATAATGTTTCTGATAATGACAATATTGAACTGTCTGGCCATCAGAGTAGTATTTGGGGTAATTTAAATAAGGTAGAGAATTCTAATAACTCTATGATTTTTGGGAATGGTAATCATATTACTAATGCAGTAATGGATACCGAAAGCGGCGTTGAAAACGCTTTAATGGAACTTGGCGGTATGTCGACTTATATTCTAGGGTCTAATGAATTTCTTAAAGGTTATACAGATAATTACTCAGGATTAGTATCAGCCGCGGCTAATGAAAATGGCGGTTCAGTATTTGCCTTAGGTAATAGCAATAATTCTGATTACGCAAGATTATCACAAATTATAGGTACTGGTAACACATTGAATGGTGAATCATCATCAATAAGTAAATTTAATACTATTGCCGGTTATCAAACACTAGTGTTAATGTAAATAATACATCTGTTGTAGGTACAGGCAATACAGTAACCGGAGAAACATCTTCAGTAATTATTGGCGATTATCATTCATTAGAGGGCGGTAATAATAATGTTATTCTCGGCGCAATGAAGACTGAAGGAAAAAACGGTTACTAGATACATATACACCGTTCTCAATTTATTCGGGTCAAGAACAAATAGGTGATCCTATTGAATATACAGTTACTGTAAAGTCTCCGGTTATAACTCATAAAGCAAATTTAGAAAATGCTGTTATGCTTGGCTATAATACAGACGTAACTCAAAACGGTGGTGTTGCTTTAGGTGCTCAATCCGTAGCAAGTACAGCATCCGGTGTTGTAGGTTATGATCCAACGTCAGGTGATAGTACAGATCTCTCAAGCAGTGCGTGGAAATCAACATTAGCTGCTGTTTCTGTTGGTGATGCAGCTAATAATTTGACTCGCCAAATTACAGGTGTAGCGGCTGGTACAGAACTAACTGATGCGGTTAACGTGGCTCAGCTAAAAGAAGTAGCTGCTAATGCTGCAGATGGCAATGATAAATTAAAAGCAACTGATAGTGCATTGACAATTGATGGTAATATTATAAAATTAGCTATCGAAGATACGGCAGGTACTAAAGTAACCGGTAGTGTAAAACTAGAGACTATCGCATCGGCTATCGATACTAAGAACACTATCGCCAAAGGTAGTCATATTGACTACACAACTAAAGCCAATGAACATGGTGGTACAGAATATACACTTAGCGTAGTAACTGACGGCAAAGTTGAAGCCGGTAATACCGGTATTGTAACCGGCGGTACCGTCTACAACGAAACCCGTGTAGCCAAAGACGGTACTTACGTTAAACAATCTAAATCTGCAGGAGAAAACTTGACTGCGTTGGATAGCCAAGTAGCGGCCAATACGACTCAGATTACGCAGAACACTAATAATATTACTTCCATTTCCAACGAAGTAAGCAATATTACCAACAACGTAACCAGCTTGAACAGCCAAGTTAATAAATTGGATAATCGAATTAAGAGTTATAGGACAAAAAGTGTGTGTAAAAAGTGCTGTAAACCTAGATAGATACTGGGTTTATAGCACTTTTATCTTTTTTTGACAAAGATAAAGGGTGGACAAAAAGTGTGTGTAAAAACATGCGTG
>ENA-OQIW01000139-OQIW01000139.1-human-gut-metagenome-genome-assembly--contig:-NODE-139-length-15828-cov-1.149863_pt1 | contig 15828 bp, 27 predicted proteins | sample MGYA00242586_ERZ504751 | MGnify/ENA primary metagenome ERZ504751 (study PRJEB26092, sample SAMD00036349) | human gut metagenome | host: Homo sapiens | study: EMG produced TPA metagenomics assembly of...
CATTCCCGGCGCATCCCCGCCAGCTTGGTCAATACTCCGATTTTGTTGATCATTTTACATCATGTCTCCTTCTTTTCCCTGGCAATAAACTGCACATGCCTTTCATTGATTTTATGGACAATGGATTCGACGATCTGTGACGCTCCCCCGCGTGTCGTATCGACGACGCCGTCGCAGTACGGATAGATCTCTTCCCACTGTTTCATCATAGTATGGACAAAATCATGAAGATTATCGTAGTCCACGGTCGGCCGCTTTCCAATGTGGCGGCTGACTCTTTCCTCGACGCGGAAGGCTCGGATAAGAGGCCACGATAAAGCCATGACGATGCAAGATACGGTACGTATCGACATTCATGGGAAAGTTGCCGCCAAAAGAAATCACCGCTTCATGATAGCGGCTGACTTGCTGTAAAATATTGAGCTCCCGCTCTCGAAACGCCTGTTCTCCATAGCTGGCAAAGAAATCAGCAATCGTCATGCCTACGGCCCGCTCGATACGCCTATCCGTATCGACAAACTGCCAATTGAGGCGCTGCGCCAGCTTACGGCCAATATGACTCTTGCCGCTCCCCATCATCCCGACGAGGACGATATTCCGCTTCATCATGATCGGCACACCTCCTCCAATTAGTCTATTCTGCATATGTACCTTCCTATTTTATCATACTTCCTTCTCGTTGACACAAAAAAAGCCGTACTTTTTCTTCATATTACTATAAACAGAACGGGACGTCAAAAAAAATCGCCCCATCCATCCCATGAGCCACGTGTGCCCGAGCCCGTCATTCTGCCGATGCGGGGCCTTGCCGCGATCCGTCAGGCAAATATGAACCCCCTGGGACAAGTATTGCCCCAAAGAGGCGATCCCCTACAAAAAAAGAGATCTGCCGGCAAAAGGCAAATCTCTATTCTTCGTCAAAAGCTCGCTCCCAGCGGGGATACGGGCCTTCCGATGGCAATCAGGACGCACAGGTCGTGCCGCAGTTTCCCCCTTCGGCTGCCGCGTCATTGGTCAGGCCCAGGCGCTTGATCATGGCCATGTCTTCGACGATGGTCGAGCCCGACGTGGTCAGCATATTGCCCGTAATCGACGCCGAGGCGCCGCACAGGAGGGCCGTAGCCCCATTTTCAGGCAGGAGTTTACGGCCTGCCGCCAGGCGGATATTGGCTTCGGGGTTGATGAAGCGGAAGAAGGCAATGGTCCGCAGGATGTCGTCGCCAGAGAGTTCTTCCCGTCCTTCAAAAGGCGTGCCGGGAATGGGCATCAAGGCGTTGATGGGAATGGATTCAATGCCGAGTTCGGCAAGGCTGATGGCCATATCCAGCCGGTCTTCCCAGGTTTCCCCCATGCCGATGATGCCGCCAGAACAGACGCAGAGCCTTCGGCCTGAGCATCTTTAATGGTGCGGATGCGGTCGTCGTAGGTATGGGTCGTACAGATCTGTGGGAAGAAACGGCGCGACGTTTCGATGTTGTGATGGTAGCTGGTGACGCCCGTCTGGCGAAGGGCGTGGAGCTGTGCTCTCGTCAGCAGGCCGTGAGAGGCACAGAGGCCGATATGAAGTTCGCCCTTCATGGTCCGGTACGTATCGAGGGCCTTTTCAAAGTCCTTTCCCGAAAGGGCCCGGCCGGAGGTAACGATGGCGAAGCGGTTGGCACCGGCATCCTGATTGGCCTTGGCATTGGCCATGATTTCTTCTTTCGGCAGGAAATCGTATTCATCGCAGCCCGTATGGTGACAAGCCGACTGGGCGCAGTATTTACAGTCTTCGCTGCAGCGGCCGCTGCGGCCGTTGATGATGGTACAGAAGTCGACGTGGTTGCCGCAGAAATGGCGCTGCAGTACGCCGGCCCCCCTCTTTCAGTTCATCCAGCGGTGCCGTCAGGAAGAGGCTCAGATCGTCGCCCCGTTTGATGCGATAGCCTCGTAAAATTTTTTCGGTCAAACCTGCAATTGTATTCATTGTTAACCCATGCCCCTCTTTCTATTAGTGACTATGGGATTATTATACGCGCAGAGCCGCCTCTAGTCAACCATATTTTCCGAGTATTATGGTTAACAATAGGATAAATCGGGAACGATGCTGCCGCCTGTGAAAGCGCGGGAAGGCCACAAAAAAGGCCCGTCGCAGTTGCGACAGACCTTTTTTCAAGTGTTCTTGCCAATAGCTTATCGGCGTTCGCGGATACGGGCAGCTTTGCCGGTAAGACCGCGGAGATAGTGCAGTTTTGCACGGCGAACGATACCGTGGCGAACGACTTCGATTTTAGCCAAGCGCGGGGAATGTACCAAGAAAGTACGTTCAACACCGACGCCATAGGAAATGCGGCGGACAGTGAAAGTTTCGCGGACACCGCCGTTCTGACGGCCGATAACGACACCTTCAAAGATCTGGATACGTTCACGATTGCCTTCGACAACCTTTACGTGAACTTTGACAGTATCCCCAGGGCGGAATGCCGGGCATGATCGTCACGAAGCTGTTCCTGTTCAAGTACGCTGATAATGTTCATTGCTCTTTTTCCTCCTATAAGACATTCTTACCCCGTTGCCGCCATCGTACGCGGCAATCGTCATATGATACCGATCATATCGGGCAGCGGACTGCCTAAAATAACAAAGGAATTATATCATAAAAAATCCTTTGTGTAAAGCCTTTTTTCTCGCAAAATCGCAAATACGAAGGGACCTAAGGCCTACATCTGCACGTTAGGCAGGAAGGTACGGGACATGTGGGAGATGATGGCCTGGTACTTATCCCGCTTGTCCGTCGGATAGGTTACGGTAAAGGCCACGTAGGTCTTATCCTTGTCGTTGAGGTAAAGTTCGTGATAGTAAGACGTCTTGCCGTCGGTCCAGCCGATGGCGTAGCTGTCTTTGGTCTTGATGTTGGTCGTCAGTTCCGGCGATTCGTTCATGCCGACGGCCATGTTGTACAATTCATCGATGGAAAAGCCCATGGTATTCTTGGCGGCATAGGTCCGGAAAACGGCATCGTCCTTCGGGTCCTGGAAGTAAGCCCCGTCCCCGTCGACGGTCATATCGGCAGTCGTCGCCGAACGCGGGATGTCGACGGCATACTGATAGGTGCGGTTGTAATACTGGTAATAGTCCTTATCCTTGGTCGTCATGACCTGAACGACGTCGTAACTGTCGGCATTGGCGCTCTTGATGCTGACTTTTTCAGCAGCCAGTGCCGTCGAGCCTGCGATGCAGGTCAAGGCAGCGACTAAGAGGGCAACGTTCTTTAATTTCATGGATATCACTCCTTTATTGTCTGGTGCGATGAAACTTGCGAAAAGACGGCTTTCAAATAAATAACAGATGCAGGCAGGCTGCATCTGTCATCTATTATACCATATTCAAATTTAGCTGCACAAGAAAGGCGGCTTACGATAATTTTTTGATATCGCCGAGAGGCTGAATGAGGCTGTAGGTCAGAGCCAGGAGATGGAGTCGGTTTTCTTTGACGGCTTCATCTTTATGCATGACCAGGACGTTGTCTAAGAATTCATTGATGACGGCAATGCCTTCGGACAAGATGTCGGCAACGCTCTGGTAGTCATAGACGGCGTACTGCTGGGACAAATTGACCTGCATGGCCTGGCAGGCGCTGTAGAGGGCCGTTCTTCATCGGTTTCAAAGAGGTCAGGATCGACGTCGGTGTCGTCGGCACCTTTGATCATGTTGCTGACCCGGGTAAAGGCCTGGAGCAGGTCGGTCTTGCTCATGATGTCGGCATCGATGAGGGCCTGGGCGCGGCGAGCGGCTTCGTTGGCGTTGAGCGTATCCGAGCTCAGGACGCAGTCGATGATGTGGTAATCCATGCCCTTATCCTGGAAGATATTCTTCAGGCGCAGGGTAAAGTAATCGTCGAGCTGCCCCATGACCGTCGCGGCATCTTCGCCGGTGACGCCGAGAAGGTTCAGGATGAAGGCGAAGACTTCGTGGCAGTTGATGTTCCAGCCGGCATCCATGACGATGTTCAAGATGCCGATGGTCTGACGGCGCAGGGCGAAGGGTCCTGGGAGCCTGTCGGAATGAAGCCGCGGCTGAACATGCCCGTAATGGTGTCGAATTTATCGGCAATACCGAGGATGCGGCCCATGTCGGTCGCCGGCAGTTCGTCACCGGCAAAGCGCGGCTGATACTGTTCGTTGATGGCTTCGGCAACGGCTTCGTCTTCCCCATCGATGAGGCGTATTCCTTACCCATGACGCCCTGGAGTTCCGTAAATTCCATGACCATCTGGGTAGCCAGATCAGCTTTAGCCAGTTCCGACGCCCGCTGCAACTTAGCATCGTCGAGGCCGAGATCGAGTTTCTGATTGAGGAATACCGTAATCTGTGCCAGGCGCTGAGCCTTATCGGAAAGCGTGCCGAGGCCGTCCTGGAAGACGATTTTCTTCAATTTTTCCGTGTAGTCGGCCAAGGTATGCTTCTTATCTTCTTCGAAGAAGAACTTGGCGTCGTCGAGGCGGGCCCGGAGGACGCGTTCGTTCCCGTGCTGGACCGTTTCCAAATGGTAGTCATTGCCGTTGCGGACGGTCAAGAAGAGGTTCATGAGGCTTGCCGTCGGCGTCGCGCATGGGGAAATAGCGCTGGTGGTCCTTCATGGGCGTAATTGATGGCGGCTTCGGGCAGTTTCAGATAGTCTTTATCGAATTCCCCGCAAAGGGCCGTCGGATATTCGAGAGGTAGACGACTTCTTCGAGGAGGTCGTCGTCCATGATGACCGTACCGCCCTTTTCGTCAGCCAGTTTCTGGAGCCGTCGAGGATGAGCTGGCGGCGTTTTTCCGGATCGACGATGAGGAAGTGTTCTTCGCAGATTTTTTCATAGGAAGCCGGATCGTCGATGGTGAAGTCGCCGGTGCCGAGGAAGCGATGGCCGCGGCTGACCTTGCCAGACTGGACGTTGGCCAATTCAAAGGGAATGACCTCCGTATCAAAGAGGGCGACGAACCAGCGAATCGGACGGACGAAATGGAAGTCGAGGCTCCCCCAGTGCATGCTCTTGGGGAAGTTGAGACCCGTTACGATGCCCTTCATGAGGTCCGGCAAAAGGCCCTTCGTTTCAGCGCCGACGCTGGTGACGTTGGCGTAGACGTAGCCGTCTTCAACGGTCAAATCTGCGACATCGATTTTCTGGCCGCGGGCAAAACCCATGGCAGCCTTGGTCGGTTTTCCGTCGCCGTCATAAGCGATGGAGACCGACGGGCCTTATGCTTAGCTGAGACGTCAGCTGCTTTTCAGCAACGCCTTTCATCAGCAAGGCGATACGGCGCGGCGTGCCCAAGGTGCGGACCGATTCATAGGCGATATTCGCTTCGCCAAACGATTTTTCAGCCAAGTCTTTGACCTGACCGAGGATACTCGGCATATAATGAGCCGGGATTTCTTCGGTGCCGATTTCAAGTAACAAATCTTTGCTCATCTTATTTTTCCTCCTTGGAAAGCATTGGGAATCCTAATTTTTCACGCTGTTCCAGGTATGCCTTAGCGCAGGCCCGGGCCATATTGCGGACGCGGCCGATGAAGGCAGCTCGTTCGCTGACGCTGATGGCGCCGCGGGCATCGAGGAGGTTGAACGTGTGCGAGCATTTCAATACGTAGTCATAGGCCGGAAGGACGAAGCCGGCTTTGATGACCCGCATAGCTTCTTTTCATATTCATCGAAGAGGTGGAACAAGAGGTCGGCGTTACTCAGTTCAAAGGCATACGTCGACTGTTCGACTTCGTTCTGATGGAAGATATCGCCGTAGGTGGCCGTTTCGTTCCACTGGAGGTCATAGACGTTTTCTACGCCCTGAATGTACATGGCCAGTCGTTCCATGCCGTATGTGATTTCCGACGATACGGGGGCGACGTCGATGCCGCCGACCTGCTGGAAGTAGGTAAACTGCGTGACTTCCATGCCGTCGAGCCAGACTTCCCAGCCAAGGCCCAGGCGCCGAGGGTCGGCGATTCCCAGTTATCTTCGACGAAGCGGATGTCGTGTTCGGCCGGGTTGATGCCCAGCGTTTCCAAGCTCTTTAAATAGAGTTCCTGAATGTTGTCCGGCGACGGTTTGCAGATAACCTGGAACTGATGGTGCTGATAGAGGCGGTTCGGATTGTCGCCATAGCGGCCGTCAGCCGGGCGACGAGACGGTTCGACGTAGCTACATGCCACGGTTCCGGGCCGAGCGTTCTGAGGAACGTCGCCGGGTTCATGGTCCCTGCCCCTTTTTCTACATCATACGGTTCGTAGATGATACAGCCCTGAGAAGACCAGAAGTTCTTCAATGCAAATATCATGTCTTGAAAATTCATCGTATTCCCTCCTACATGCAAAAAAGTCCCTGTAACATAGATAGTATGTTACAGGGACGAGTATACGTACCCGCGGTTCCACCCTGATTGGTCCAAAAGACCCGCTTGATTGATCGGCCATACACATCGAATGACTTCCGGCCGCGGCCTTCAGAGCGCCTTCCGCATCGGCAGCCGGCTCACACTGTCCCGGCCTCGCTGATAAGATACGTACTTGTTCTCTTGCATCGCCTATGTAATTGTACGTTCCTTATCATAGCAAACTTAAAGGTAAAAGTCAATCTTTTCAGCCATCAAAAAAGGATTGTCACTAAAGGCATAAAACCTTTAGGAGACAATCCTTTTCAATCAGGTAAATCTAGTGCTTGCCGTATTTTCGGGCTACGTCAATGCGGCGCAGAGCGCGTTCCAGGGATGCGCGGGCCCGTGTTTCATCGAGGTTGGCTGCGTGTTCCGCCAAGAGGGCTTCGGCACGCTTTTCCGATTCGATAGCACGGTCGATATCGATGTCTTCCGGCTTTTCCGAAGCCGGCGTAATGACCGTAACCACATTGCTGTGGACTTCCATGAAGCCCCCGGCAACGGTAACACAGTCGCGTTTTCCATCCTTGTCATAGTACAAGGGCCAAATCGACAGGGACGCGATGAGCGGCGCATGGTTGGGCATGATGCCCAAATCGCCGTCTAAGGCGCGAACGAGGATAAAGTCCACGTCTTCATGGAGTACGGCAGCATCGGGCGTTATGACTTCCAAATGGAGTGTCTTTCCTGCTTCTGCCATAGACTATTCCCCTTTCAGCGTCTTGGCCTTTTCATAGGCTTCTTCAATATTGCCGACCATGTAGAACGCCTGTTCAGGCATGTCGTCACATTTACCGGAAATGATTTCATTGAAGCCTTCGATGGTTTCCTTCAGCGGGACGTAACGCCTTCCTGACCAGTAAACTGTTCAGCAACGGCGAAAGGCTGGCTGAGGAAACGCTGTACTTTACGGGCACGGGCAACGGTCAGCTTATCTTCTTCTGACAATTCGTCGATACCCAGGATGGCGATGATATCCTGCAGGTCGTTGTACTTCTGGAGGATTTCCTGTACGGCACGGGCCGTCTGGTAGTGATCGTCGCCGATGATGTTCGGGTCGAGGATACGCGACGTGGAGTCCAAGGGATCGACGGCCGGGTAAATCCCCAGTTCGGCGATCTGACGGGACAGAACCGTCGTCGCATCGAGGTGCGCGAAGGTAGCAGCCGGAGCCGGGTCCGTCAAGTCGTCGGCAGGGACGTAGACGGCCTGGACGGACGTGATAGAACCGTCTTTGGTCGACGTAATGCGTTCCTGCAGGGCGCCGACGTCGGTACCCAGGGTCGGCTGGTAGCCAACGGCAGACGGGATACGGCCGAGTAAGGCCGAAACTTCGGAGCCTGCCTGGATGAAACGGAAGATGTTGTCGATGAACAGCAAGACGTCCTTGTGTTCTTTATCGCGGAAGTATTCGGCCATGGTAAGACCGGTCAGGCCGACGCGCATACGAGCTCCTGGCGGTTCGTTCATCTGGCCGTAGACGAGGGCCGTCTTGTCGATAACGCCGGATTCCTTCATTTCGTTCCAAAGGTCATTGCCTTCACGGGTACGTTCCCCTACACCGGTGAATACGGAATAACCGCCGTGACCGGTAGCAACGTTATGGATCAATTCCATGATGAGGACCGTCTTGCCGACGCCGGCACCGCCGAAGAGGCCGATTTTACCGCCCTTAGCGTAGGGCAGATGAGGTCGACGACTTTGATCCCCGTTTCGAAGATTTCTGTTTCCGTCGCCTGGTTTTCGAATTTCGGAACCGGGCGGTGGATCGGCCAGTAATCATCGGCTTCGACTTTGGCGTCGACCTGGTCCACGGTGTTGCCGAGGACGTTGAAGATACGGCCCAAGACGCCTTTTCCGACGGGGACCTTAATCGGGTCGCCGGTGTTTTCGGCTGCCATGCCGCGGACGAGGCCATCTGTGGAGTCCATGGAAACGCAGCGGACGACGTCGTCACCTAAGTGCTGCATGGCTTCTACAATGAGGTCGATCTTCTGGTCGCCTTCACCGCCCGTGATGTGGATGGCGTTGTAGATGGACGGCAGGTCTGCTTCGGAAGCAAACCGCACGTCGACGACCGGGCCGATGACCTGGACTACTTTCCCAATGTTATTGCTCATGAAGAGGTTCTCCTCTCTTTCAAGAATTGTAACAGCAGCGCGTGACGAGAATCACGTCTTATTTCAAGGCGTTGGCGCCACTTACGATTTCCGTCAGTTCGTTGGTAATACCAGCCTGGCGGACTTTATTGTAGGTAACAGTCAGTTTTTCAATCAGCTCACCGGCGTTGTCCGTAGCCGACGTCATGGCCGTCATACGGGCACCGAGTTCACTGGCAGCCGACTGAAGGAGACTGTTATAAATAAACAGATCTAAGTACTGGGGCAGCAAAGAATTGAGGACCTGGGCTGCGTTGGGAGCATACAAGTATTCTTCCATCAGACCGTGGTCTTCCCCCTGTTCGTCCTGATCGATGGGAAGCATCTTGACGATTTTCGCTTCCTGGGACAGAGCCGATTTAAAGTGCGTGTAGATGACGTAGACTTCATCGACTTCGCCGTCGAGGAACTTCTGGGTCGCCATGTGGGCGATTTCCTGGGCATTGATGAGCTGCGGCTTATCCGAAAAACCGGACCATTTTTCATCCGGCGTAATGCGCAGGTGCTTTAAGTACTCTGCCGGTTTGCGGCCGGCGACGAAAAGGACCGACGCACTGCGGGGCTTATCCTTTAAGACCGATACCATGGCCTTGTTGATATTGGCATTGAAGGCCCCGGCCAGGCCCTTATCGGCCCCGATGATGATATAGCACGTCTTCTTGACGTCATCGCGGGACTGGAACAAAGGTTCCCGGAATCGGGCGAAGCGGCCGACAAGCGGCGCAGCATGCCTTCCATTTTTCGGTATACGGGGCAGTAGCCAGTGCCCGTTCCTGTGCACGGCGCAGTCGCACGGAGGAGACCATCTTCATGGCTTGGTGATCTGCTGAGTATTGGTAACGGATTTAATCCGTCGATTTATTTCGCGTGCACTCGGCATAGCTTATTCCTCCTCTTTAACCAGCTCGTGAGAAGTACCGTACTGCTTGATGTATTCAGCAATGGCTTTCTTAAGGGTTTCTTCTGCATCTTTGCCGAGTTCCTTCGTCGACTTGATGCTTTCGCCGACTTCCGGATAGTTGCTGTGCATGAAGGTGATGAAGCCGTCCGCAAATTCAGCCACTTCTTCAACCTGAATGGGCATCAGATAGTTCTTAACGGCCAAATAAATCTGCATGACCTGATCTTCGACAGCCATCGGCTTATACTGCGGCTGAATGAGGAGCTGCATCGTCCGTTCGCCGGCGTCGATCTGAGCTTTGGTGTTCTTATCGAGGTCGGAGCCGAACTGAGCAAAAGCGGCCAATTCGCGGTACTGAGCGAGGTTCAGACGGAGCGTACCGGCAATGCTCTTCATGGCCTTGATCTGAGCCGAGCCGCCGACACGGGATACGGAGAGGCCGACGTTGATAGCCGGACGGATCCCGGAGTTGAAGGCTTCCGTTTCGAGGAAGATCTGGCCGTCGGTAATGGAAATGACGTTGGTCGGATGTATGCCGACAAGTCACCGGCCAGGGTTTCGATGATCGGCAGGCCGTAATCGAGCCACCGCCTAATTTATCGGACAGCTTAGCCGCCCGTTCGAGCAGACGAGAGTGTAAGTAGAATACGTCGCCGGGGTAAGCTTCACGTCCTGGCGGACGACGGAGAAGCAAACTCATGGCGCGGTATGCCTGAGCGTGTTTGGACAAATCGTCGTATACGCAGAGGCAGTCTTTGCCCTGGAGCATGAAGTATTCGGCAATGGATACGCCGGAATACGGAGCCAGGTACTGGAGCGGAGCCCCATCGGAAGCCGTAGCGGCGACGACGATGGTATAGGCCATAGCCGCCGTGTTCTTCCAGGGTCCGTACGACGCGGGCAACGGTCGACGATTTCTGACCGATGGCGACGTAGACGCAGATGACGCCTGTATCTTTCTGATTCAAAATGGTATCGATAGCGATGGCCGTCTTGCCGGTACCGCGGTCACCGATGATGAGTTCACGCTGGCCACGGCCGATCGGAACCATGGAGTCGATTGCCTTGAGGCCCGTCTGGAGGGCACCTTGACCGGCTGGCGGTCGGCGATGCCATAAGCCTTGACTTCGATCAGACGGGATTCTGTCGTCTTGATGTCCCCTTTGCCGTCAATGGCCATCCCTAAGGGATTGACGACGCGGCCGATCATGCCTTCGCCGACAGGGACACGCATAACGCGGCCTGTACGACGGACGGTGTCGCCTTCTTTAATGAGGGCGTCATCGCCGAGCAGTACGGCACCGACGTTATCTTCTTCCAGGTTCAGGGCCATGCCGTAAACGCCGTGCGGCAGTTCCAGCAATTCCCCGGACATGGCTTTTTCCAAACCGTAAATGTGGGCAATGCCGTCCCCGACTTCTAGGACAGTACCGACGTCATCGACGTTCATTTCCACATTATAATCTTCGATTTGTTTCTTGATTATAGCCGTAATTTCTTCTGGCTTCATATTCATTGTTCGTCCGTCACCCCATTCGTCGCGTCAGCCTGGAGCAAGCTATTCTGCATATCCTGCAGTTGCCGCTTGAGGCTGGCGTCTATTAATTTGTCGCCAATTTGGATGACCATGCCGCCGATAAGCGACGGATCGACGTAGTACAGCGGTTCAATCTGCTGACCCGTCATGGTTTCCAGGCTGGCTACGAGCTTGGTCTGTTCTTTTTTGGACAACGGCTTGACGACGCGGATCTTAGCCACTTCGATGTTCTGAGCCTTACGGGCCAAATCGATAAACCCGTCAATGCCCAAGAGCAAAGCCGCTTCGCGGCGCCGGTCGATCATGACGTACATGAACTGCATGACCAGCGGCGACACGCTGTCCCCAAAAATCTGTTTCAATGTGTCCTTTTTGGACTGCGGCGGTACGAGGGGATGATTCAGGAATTTCCATAAATCGGGATTTTCCTGGAACGCATCCCGTACGCCTTTTAATTCTGTTCCGAACTCGGTAAGCTTCTTTTGTTCGCTGGCAATGTCAAACATGGCCTGGCTGTATTTGCTGTAGATCGTTTCGGGTATCATAAGATCAGTTCCCCTTTACGCGATGCGTCTGGATCTGGTCAATGCAGTCGGCTACGAGTTTCGCGTTCATATCAGAATCGATATTTTTCTTGAGCAGTTTTTCTGCCACAGCCATCGACAGATTGACTACTTCCTTACGCATTTCCCGGATAGCCGCTTCCCGTTCATTGGCGATTTCAGCCTGGGCAATCTGTTTTTCCCGGGCGATCTGATCGCGAATGGCTTCGAGCTGGGCCTGTGCTTCCTTATCGGCCTGTTTTACAGCTTTGTCGACGATGGCCTGCGCTTCTGCACGGGCATCGCGGATTTGAGCTTCATAGTCGGCTCTCATCTTTTCAGCCGTTTCCTTGGCTTTAGCTGCATCGCTGAGATCGGAGGCAATCTTATTGCGGCGGTCTTCCAGCACTTTGAGCAGCGGTTTGTAAGCGAACTTCGCCAAAATAGCAACTAAGACGAAGAAGTTGATAAACTGGAACAGCAAGGTACCATTAATACTAACCAATGTACTTCCCTCCCCGGCTGTATAGTAGAATCACTTAGATTAAAGCAGGCTGACGAACGGATTGGCAAATACCAATACGATGGAGATGACAGCTGCGATAATCGGCATGGATTCGATCAAGCCGATGGAGATAAGCATGTTGACCAAGAGTTTGCCGCCCATTTCAGGCTGACGAGCCGTACCTTCAAGCATTTTCGATGCGGCGTGGCCGTCACCGATAGCAGCGCCGAGAGCTGCCAAACCAATACCCAAGCATGCACCAAAAGCGGACAGTGCCAAAACGATAGCTTTTTCCATAATAAATAACCTCCTAGTTTCTGTGAGTAAGATGAAATTTTCAGTGTCAAACAGTATCCGGCACGATTAGTCGTCTGCAAAAGACGGAGCCAGATACGACGTGGTCAGGATCGTAAAGATAAATGCCTGAATGAGGCCGATGACCAGGCTGAACAGCAGCCAGATGATCGGAATCCCGATAGGCACCAGGAAGTACAGGACTTCCAACAAAATTTCCCCGGCCAGGATATTGCCAAATAGACGGAAGGCCAACGTTAACGGTTTGGTAATTTCTTCCATCAAATTGATGATAACAAATGGCGCAAAGGGTTTAAAGAAGTGTTTGAAATGTTTTTTGAACCCCTGGTTCTTCAAGGCCATAAAATGGACCATAAACGAAGATACCAGTGCCAGGGCGACAGTCGTATTCAAGTCATTCGTCGGCGAAGCCAGGATTTCCGGATTCGGAATCATGCCCAATTCGTTGGCGAACAGGATGAATAAGAACATGGTCAATAAGACCGATACGACTTGGCCGTATTTCGGTCCCAACGTTTCCCTGAACTGGTCGAGGAGGGATTCGATGACCATTTCCATGGCATTCTGCAGGCCCGACGGGACGAGGGAACGTCCCCTTGTGGCAGAGACGGTGACGATGATGACCAGCGCTGCAACGAGCCAGGTCATCATCAGCGTATCCAGGTTGACATTCAGACCCAGAAGCTGAACGACCACATGATGCCCTGCATGTAATTCCATACGCAATACCTCCTTTCCTTTACCGTCTGAAGCGTGCGGTCAACACATCTGCAAAGATCAGGACACGGTATGAAAAGAATACCGGCCAAGGCAGCTCCCAGCGAAATGGACGGGAACTGCAGGATCACGATGACGGCCAGGCAGACGAAAATCAGCCGGAACACGGCACCGCCGCGGATGAATGCCGCCGCCTGCTCTGGCGGCAGTTTCAAGGCCCGTACCGAACGGCTGCTGAGCATGAAGAAATACACGATGTTCAAGCCGCTGCCGATACACCAGCCACTTATGTACTGCCACCACCCGCCCAATAACAGGACAGCGGTGACGATACATGTAAAACCAATGAGTTTGCAAATTGTTGCCTTTACATAGGTGTAAAAAGCTTCCATAGACTCCACCCTCCGCGCTTCTCACCGCCTCGATGACGAACGATTCCGGCGGGATTCATCCCGTTCATAGGACACAGCTTTTTTGTAAAGCGTCCAAAACCCGGAAACGGCACCGATCAGCGAAAATAGGATCAAGCCCCACGGCGATGTGCCCGTGTAGACATCGATAAAACGGCCGATGGCGACGCCAACGCAGATGCAGACAAAGAGCGACAAGCCGAGCGAGCCGGCGATGGCCACGATGTCCAGGAGCCTCATAGAATTCCCTTGGTCACTGTGAGAATCATTCTTTTTTCTCATAGCATACACACTCCTGCTCAGGCGATAGCAGTCTTTCCACAACCACGGTGCGCATAGAAAACCTACGTTTAGCCGCGATTATTGCTTATTTTAGCACGGAAAAACGGGAAAATCAACACAAAATGAAAGAAAAATGAGTATATAGCTAAAAACTATTCTCAATATAACTGAGATTTATTTTGAACGGCTGAAGTCGTCCGGAACGGCTTCGTTACCGGCAAAAACATGGAGAATGGCTTCGACGATGCGCCGCGATGCCTGGCCGTCGCCATAGGGGTTGACGGCGTTGCTCATGGCGTCATAAGCGCCTTGTCGGTCAAAAGACGCTTCGTTTCGGCATAGACGACGTCCTTATGGGTGCCGATGAGGCGGACCGTACCGGCTTCAACGGCTTCCGGCCGTTCCGTCGTATTGCGCAGGACCAGAACCGGTTTTCCCAGAGACGGCGCTTCTTCCTGGATGCCGCCGGAATCGGTCAGCACCAGATAGCTGAGGCTCATGAGATTGGCAAAGGGTTCATATTCCATGGGATCGATGAGGTGGATCCGATCGACGCCGGACAGTTCATCTTCGACGACTTTGCGCACCTTGGGGTTGCGGTGGACGGGAAAGACGATTTCCGTATCGGGAATCTCTTCGATGATCCGGCGCAAGGCCTTATAGATGTGGCGCATGGGTTCGCCCAGGTTTTCCCGGCGGTGGGTCGTAAGTAAGATGACCCGGTGGTTTTTGAAGTCGACGGACTTCAACTGATCGCCGAAATCATAGTCGCCGGCCACGGTCGTCATCAAGCGTCGATGACAGTATTCCCGGTTACATAAATCTGAGATGGATTTACATTTTCACGAAGGAGATTGTCCCGTGCCGTCGAGGTCGGTGCAAAGTGAATGGACGCCATGGCCCCAGTGAGCTTGCGGTTCATCTCTTCCGGGAACGGCGAGTATATATCCCCTGTCCGAAGGCCGGCTTCGACGTGGCCGACGGGGATCTGCTGATAATACGAAGCCAGGGCACCGGCAAAGGTCGTCGTCGTATCACCGTGAACGAGGACCAGATCCGGTTGTTCTTTGGCCAGGACGTCCTTGAGGCCCAGGAGCGACTTCGTCGTAATATCGTACAAGGTCTGGCCCTTGGCCATGATGTCCAGGTCGTAATCCGGCGTAATCCGGAACAACTCCAAGACCTGGTCGAGCATCTGACGATGCTGGGCCGTGACGGCAACGACCGTCTCAATGCTGTCGGCATGTTTCTGTAATTCCTTGACGACCGGTGCCATTTTAATCGCCTCCGGCCGCGTGCCGAATACAGTCATTACCTTGATCATAATACAAATTCCTCCTTATATGACGAACCGATTCTCCCCGTCATGGTTTGCGGTCGAATCGGTCGTTGATTTACGCAGTATGCCGATGCGCTTTGCCGAGTAGATGATAACGGCAAGAACGACCAAGACAGTCACGATCCCCGTCTGATAGCTTACATTGGCTACGAAGAGGGCGACGATGCCTAAGATCATGCTGACAAAATACATGATCAGTACGGCTTGCTTCTGTGTCATACCCAGGGCCAGGAGACGATGGTGCAGGTGGCCCTTATCCGGCTGAAATATGGGAACGCCGCTCATCCGGCGTCGGATGATGGCGAAGGTCGTATCGAGAATAGGAAGCCCTAAGGCGATGATGGGCACGACCAGGGCCACCGTCGCCGCCGTCTTGACCAGGCCGAGAACGGCCGAGACGGCTAAGGTATATCCGAGGAGCATGCTCCCCGTATCGCCCATGAAGATTTTAGCAGGGTTAAAGTTGTACTGCAAAAATCCCAGGCTGCGCCGGCCATAGACACGATAATGAGGGCCGGCAGGAATTGGTTGAGGTTTACCGCCAAGAGGAACATCGAAATCGAGGCGATGAAGGCCACGCCGGCAGCCAGTCCGTCCAGTCCGTCGATGAGGTTCACCGTGTTGGTAAAGCCGATGATCCAAAAGATTGTCAGCGGCACAGCAATGACTTCCGGCAGGACCAGGATATCCCAAAGGGATTGGTCAGCCATTCGAATTGAATGCCGA